>Ga0136644_10001786_pt1 | contig 16843 bp, 15 predicted proteins | sample C_130820_EF_Meta_FD_94780 | JGI IMG/M metagenome (GOLD analysis project Ga0136644, IMG submission 94780) | Freshwater microbial communities from Lake Croche, Canada to study carbon cycling - C_130820_EF_MetaG (v2) (version 2) | ecosystem: Environmental > Aquatic > Freshwater > Lake | place... | reverse complement strand
TTTTAAAAATATCATTTGTATCTTTTTTTTCATTTTCATTTAAAATATTTATTAATTCATTCATTATATATTATTATATAGAATACATTTTATATATTTTATACATTATTTATTTATTCTAAAAATTTCTTAGCGTAAATAGGTTGTTGCTAAGAAAATATATAAAAAATTGATTTAAAGAATATATACTATAGTATAGTATAATTGGTTGATTATTATTATATTCTATTTTCAAAATGTCAAAGCAAACTCCTATCGTCCTTACTGTTTCAGAATGGAATACTTCTGCCAATCGTTATATGCAACCAAAAGTGAATGAACGTGGTGGTAAATCGATTACTATTATTAGTTCTCAATCAAATCGCTCTCTTCATCTTTCAACACCGCTTATGATGACTTGGGGTATTTCGGATTTTGTAGATGAAAAAGGTGAGTCTGATGGGAAGTTTAGTATGTCACTAGTATTTCCTAATTCGGATTACTCAAATAATGCTTGTGATGAATTTCTTAATAAATTGAAAGCGTTTGAAAGTCAAATTTTAGATGATGCAGTAAAAAATAGTGAAGCTTGGTTTGGTGAAGAAATGTCTAGAGAAGTTGCTAAGCATACTTTCTTTCCATTCTTGAAATATTCTAAAGATAAAACTACAAAGAAAATTGACTTGACAAAACCCCCTACAATTCGTGCTAAAGTTCCTAATTATAATAATCGATGGGCTGTTGAGATTTATGATACTAGTTCTAAATTGATCTTCCCATGTGATAATGAAAATATGACTCCTATGGATTTCATTCCTAAAAAAAGTAATGTTGCTTGTGTTTTACAATGTGGTGGATTATGGTTTGGTGGTAAGGGTTGGGGGTTAACTTGGAAATTGGTTCAATGTGTTGTTAAACCTCAAGAAGTTGTTAGCGTATATGGTCGTTGTCATATTCAACTTTCTACAGATGAATTGAAAATGATTGAAACTGCACCATCGAAAACAGATGCGGAATTTGAAGATGAAGAAGAAATGCCAAGTCAACCAGTAGTTGTTACTTCTTCTTCTAAACCACTTGTTAGTTCAACACAAGTAGAAGATAGTGATAATGAAGAAGATAATAAAGTAGTTCCTGAAACTCCTGTTTTAGAAAAAGTTGTAGAACCAGAACCAGAAGTTGTTAAAGAACCTGTTGAAAATAGTGAAGAACCAGCAGTTGTAAAGAAGAAGGTTGTAAAGAAGAAAGTAGTTGTATCTACTGCATAAATAATGAATTAAAATAAAACATAAAAAATTGTAAATATTGTATTTTATTATTTTTTAATCGATATAAAGAATTTCCATATTTATAATACATGTTATTGAAATTAAAATAACATCAATAGTTTTTTACTATAATTCAAACCAAGTTTGGGGAGCGATCAAACCCACAAGACTTAAGATCTTGCCTCTAAGAGTTCGCCGGTTTGAATCCGGCACTTGGTAATATTTTTTATTTTATGAGAAAAAATATAATTCTCATAAAATAATATATATATATGTCTTTTATTTTTTTACAATAATGGTGGTGTAGGAGTAGTAATTATGGCTTATAAGTTTCTATAATAAATATATCATAAGATATATAATGAATTCATTCAATAGTGCTTTTACAGCATTACAAAGTACACCTAGTAATTATTTTTATTTTACGGATTCTACTGGAAAAAAAATATCACCAACAACCATATCAAAAGGTTTTACTTATTATGTTTTTGATACTGGTAGTAATAATATTACTTTAAATACAAATATTAGTCTTGATTTATATTTTGCAGTTTTAGGACATGGTGGTGGAGGGGGGGGAGGCAGTTCATCTATTTATAATTCTGGAGGAAAATATGGTGGAAATGGTAAATATGGTGGTGCAATTTCAGGATATTTTATTCCAGATAATGGTTTATTATTTCAATATACTGTAGGTAATGGTGGATCAGGGGGTAACGGTGGTAGTTCTAAACATTATCCAGATTATTCTGGTACACATTATCCTGGTAATCCTGGTACTAAAAGTATATTAATTTTTGGTGGAAATAATATACAAAGTGGAGGTGGTGATGGTGGTAATGGTGCTGGTGCAACTACTATTAATATTGGAACTAAAAATTTATTTACAAATGATAATATTATATCATATTCAATTGTAGAAGCATCTTCAAGTAGTGATATTTCACTTTATACTAATACATTTTTTACTAAAACTATTATTGGTTCTTATATTGGTTATTGTACTGGTGGTACTGGTGGTCCTGGTGGTATTGCAACTACAGAAGGTTCTGGTAGTGGTAATAAAGGTTCAACAGGGTATAATGGAGGTAAAGGATTAATATTATTAATACATAAAACTCTATAAATATCCATAATCCACCAAATAAATATATATTCTTTATAAATATAAATAATAAAATATATTATAATTATAAATGTTTGAATTTACAATAAATTATGAATTATTTTTGTTTGATCTTGATGGATGTATTATAGATTCTGAATATTTACATTACGAATCTTATAAAAAATCACTTGATAAATTTAAAATAAATATTGATTTTAATTATATAAATTATACAAAATTACTTCATTCTTGTAATTCAGATTTTAAAAAATTTATTAATAATTATATTGATTATAATAGTTTTTATAAATTTAAAGAGGAAATATTCGAAAATTTAATTGATAACATAAATTTTATTGATGGCGCAAAAGAATTATTATTATATTTAATAGAAAATAATAAAAATATTTGTATAGTTACTAATTCATCTTTAAAACGTGTCGAAATATTGAAAAAAAAAATCCCTTTTTTTAATAAAATAAAATTTTGGATAACAAAAGACAATTGTTTTAAACCAAAACCAAATTCTGAATGTTATATCAAAGCTATAAAAATGTTTGACATTCCTTTTGAAAAAATATTAATATTTGAAGATAGTTTTAAAGGATTTAATTCAATAAAACATTTGCCAGTTAATAAAATATTAATACAAAAAAATGATTATTATTATTATAATGATATTACTTGTTCAAATAAATATAATAATTTTTTTGAAATAGATAATATAAAATTAGAAAACAAAAATAATATAACTAATAAAATATTAACTTATCAGAATGAAATTGGTAATTTTGCAAATTCTATAGAATATATTATTGAAATATTATCATCACTGATTTTTAATTGTGAAGGTTCTATTTATTTGTGTGGAATTGGAAAATCTAGGTTAGTTTGTGAAAAATGTGTATCAACATGGCAATCTTTAGGTATACATGCAAATACTTTAATAACACAGGATTTATTTCATGGAAATTTTGGTATTTTTAAAAATGATGATATTATTATTTATATTTCAAATTCAGGAAATACTAATGAATTAATAATTGTATCAGAATATATTAAAAAAAATTTCAATTTATTTCAAATTAGTATATCTAATAATAAAAATAATTTGATTAAAAATTTTACAAATTTAGATTTTGTTTTAGGAAATAGAAAAATTATCGAAGCTGATGAAATAAATATGGCACCTAGTATTTCATCTGTTGTATTTATGATATTATTAGATCTTATAGGTATAAATATATCTGAAATAAATAAATTTACTGTTAACGATTTTAAAAAATATCATCCAGGAGGAGAATTAGGAAAATAATATAAAACAATGACTTTATAATATAATATAATATAATATAATGAATTTAATTGAAAATAAATTAATAGATATTTATAATGATAAATGTTTAGATTATGTAATAATTTTTGCAGCCGGAAATGGAAAACGTTTGAAACCAATTACTAATTATATTCCAAAATTATTAGTAACTGTTAACAATAATACATTACTTTTCAATATTATAAATTATTGGAAATTTTATACTAATAATATTGTAATAGTAATAAATTCTAAATATTATAATATTGTTAATGAATATTTGAAAATTATGAAATTTTATAATATTAATTTTCAAATTAAAATTATTGATATTATAGATGAAGAAAATTCTTTTACTATATCAAAAGCTATAACTAATGAATTTTATGAAAAAAAAATATTATTTACTTGGTGTGATATTTATCCTAATGAAATTATTCAGAAAAATGTTTTTAATAAAAACATTATATTTACATTTGGAAATGAATGTAGATATTTTGCAGAAAAAAATTTTTTGAAAAAAACATCTAATGGAAATGTTATTGGTATATTTTATTTTGATTGTTACAAAGGTTTTGATAATTGGGATGTTCATAAAGATTTGTGTGATATTTATTGCTGCACTTATTCAAAATTTGAAGTTTATAATTTAAATAATTTAATAGATATTGGAGATATGGATAAACTAAATTTTTTTATTCAAAATAATGAAAAAAGATACAAAACTCGTTTTTTTAATTGTATAATAGAAAATGAAAATAAATTAATAAAAAAATCTATTTCATATCAAGGTAATGAAATTATACAAAATGAAATAAATTGGTATAAAAATATAAAATTTGATTTTATTCCTGAAATATTTTTTTTTGGAAATAGTGAATTCATAATGCAAAAAATTGATGCAAAACCTTTTTATAAATATTTTTGGAATTATTCTTTTGATAAACAAGAAATATTATTAGAAAAAATTTTCGAATTATTTAAAAAAATACATAATAATAAAATTATTATTGAAAAAGATATTATAAAAAATGATATTGAAAAAGAAATGAAAATAAAAATTTTTCAGCGTATAGATAAAATAAAAAGTATTATAACAACTTTTGGTATTATTAATTATGTTAACGGAGTAAAAATTGATAATAATATTGAATGTTTAATTAATAATATATATAAGAATATCAATAATTATTATTTAGAAAAAAATAATTACTCAATTATTCATGGAGATTGTCAATTTAGTAATATATTATTTGATGAAAATGAAAATTTTTTTTTTATTGATCCAAGAGGATATTTTGGAGATACAAAAATTTATGGAATTTGTGAATATGATTATGCAAAAGTAGCATATTCATTAACTGGATATGATATTTTTAATAATGACGATAAATATTTTATAAAATATTTAGACAATGATAAAATTGAGTTGTCTATTGAAAATCATTTTTTCAAATATGAAAAAATATTTGAAAAATATTGTAATTTAGATATTATAAAACAAATTATTATTATAAATTGGATTGGATTGTCTCAATATAATGAAAATAATATTTTAAAATGTATTTCTTGTTATTATTATGGATTATATTTGAATAAAGTTTTTTTTTAATTATATCTGTATAATTATATAAATAATATTTTATGTTTAAATATTATTTTTACTTCAAAAATATAAAAAACAATAATAAAAAGTAATCTAGACAAAAAATTTAAATTATTTTGATATTGTTCTTCAATATTGTTTGAAGATTTTGTAAAAAAATAGTAATGTAGAATTAATGATTCATCCTTCTATTTGGGATTTATCAGAATCTTTGAATAATTACAATAATAATGAAATAAAATTTTATACCCATTTTTATTATATTTATGTCATTGTTTACTTTCCTTATATAATTTATTATATTTTGTTTTCTGTAACCAAAAACAAAAATAGAATATTCTGAAGAATAATCTTTCAAATATTCATAAGGTTGAATTATAAGATTTGTATTTCCATATTTCTTATTTTGTATTTTTGTATTTTTGTATTATAATCAATAAAACATATTATATTTTCTTTATTTTCAATAATATTATAAATTGTTAAACTCATAAACCCTGGTGTTGCTATAAATGTATTTTTTGGTACACAAAATGATTTTAATAAATTACAACTATATAAATGTCTATTTTCAATTATTTTTCTATTTATTATTAGTTCTTTTTCATTTTGTATTTGAAAATGAAAAAATAAACATGGGAATGATGTATCATTTACATTAAAAAATAATTTATTAATTAATTTATAATTGTTTATTTTGAAAATGTATTCTATATCATCATCATTATATAAAAATGTATGTTGATTTAAAATATTAATATCTTACAAATCATTCATATTCGGTATTGAAATTATAATATTTTCTACATTATTATTTTTACAATTTTCAATAAATTTTTGGGGGTCATACAAATGTTCGAAAACATGAGACATTATTATATTACTATTTTCTGGGAAATTATAGTTTTCACAATTCCTTTCAATATATTTTACTCCATCTTTTTTACCTGTTTGTTCCAATGAATAATCAAAAATTGTATAATCTTTATAATATTCTATCAAATGTTTTCCTAATACAAACGTTGAACTTCCTATTTCTATCAATGATTTATTAATATTTACTGAATTTATTATGAAACTTATAAAAGATATATTATGTTTAACCCAACTATAACTTGATGAAACTGGTTGAACGTAATTTTTATCATAAAGAATATTGGGGTCTAATAATGTTTTTAATTGTACTGAATAACATTTTTCACAATAACCATATTTCATATCCCAACTTTTATTGTCTGGATTGTCGATAATATAGTGGAAAATTTATACTTTTTATATCTAATAATTTACTATTATTACAAAGTACACAAAAATCTCGTTTATAAATTTTTATCTCCATATATTTTCTCTAACAAGTTAATATTTAAGTATTTTTATTATATTGATTTAATAACTTAAAATAATATACGCTTTTTTAGATATTTTTTTATTATTCAACTCCGGAATTAATATTATAATATTTATACAAAGTACAAAACTTTGTATAAACAACGAGTTAAAAAATAAGATGTAATAATATAAAACTACTATAGTAATATGATTATAAAATTATTTTTTTTATTTATTCAAATTATAATAAACAGTAGCACTTTTTCTACATTTAATAAAATAAATAAAAATATAATGAAGAAATTCTTATTCAAAAAAAAATATTTCAAACCATTAATTGATACTACAAAAAATGTTATAACGATTTCTCCAGCTGGTTATAGGGGGTTCTATGAATTTGGTATCTGTAAATACATAAAAGAAAATTATAATTTAGAAAATTATATTTTTTCCGGTGCTTCAGCTGGTGCATGGAATTCTTTATTTTTATGCTATAAAGGGAATCTAAACAAAATAGAAGAAATATTATTTGACAATACTGTTTATAATACAAAAACATTATATGAATTAGAGAACTTGATTAAAAATAAAATACTTTCTGAATTTAAAACCGATGATTTTGATTTGAATAAACTTTATATTGGTGTTACTACTGCAAATGTCTGTAAAATAAATACTATCATTTATAATGATTTTTTAAGCTTAGAGGATGCAGTAAATTGTTGTATTGCAAGTTCTCATATACCATTTATTACAGGAGGATGTAAAAACATTTATAAAAATGCTTTATCATTTGATGGTGGATTTAGTATAGATCCTTATGTAGATACTAAAAATTCAGTTTTCAAAATAACACCGAATATATGGAACAAAAAAGAAATAAAAATTCCAAATAATTATTCATATTTTTTCAATATTACAGATTATACTACAGTATTTTCTAGAGAATATTTCAATTTTGATCTTATGATAAAAGAAGGTTATTATGATAGTGAAAAAAATAAAGATTGTTTAGATGATATTTTTAGGACATGTTTTTAGATCTTCTTGTTTTACTATTTTTTGATTCTTTACTTTTTTGACTTAATCTAATACGATTTATATGTTTTACTGTTCCTTTCAATATTTTCAAACTTTTTCTTATTTCTTTTAATTCTTGTTGTCTTTCTTTATTTCTTTTATTGAAATTTTTTTCAATATCATCTTTTTCTTTTTTTATTAATTCACTTTTTTTATTTTCAATAACATTTTGTATTTTTTTGTTTATTGTTGACATTTCTTCTTTTAATTCTAGTAATAAATCTTGCGCTTTCTCTTCTGAAATTCTTGACAATCTAGAATATTTTTCCATGAATTATTCAATATTATATATTAATTACGTAAATTAATATATAAAAATAATAAGACAACTAAATACTAAAATATGATTCCAAAAATATTCGTACAAACATCTAGAAAAAAACCCGAAAAATACATTGTAGATATGATTCGACAACGTTCTCCCAATTGGGAATATCAACATTATACAGACGATGAAATCATTACTTTTTTTGCAGAAAACCCTATAGATGAATTCCCAAATATAATTGCTAAATTTTATACATTGAATTATGGAGAACATCGTGCGGATCTTTTTCGTTACTATTTTTTATATGTAAAAGGAGGTATTTACATGGATATGGATGCAATGATATATGAAAATATTGATAATATTATAAGAACAGCGGATTTTATTACAGTAAATTCTTCTTATTTTCCAGGAACGGTTTTTCAAGGGTTTTTGGGTGCTACTCCTCAACATAATTTAATTTATAAAGCTTTGAAAGATCTTTATAATACACCTATAGAGAACCTTCGTAATGAATTCCATTTATTATGTAAGAATTTGTATGGTTTTATAAAAAACGATAAAAATTCCAATATTTTATTATTAGAAGAAACATTTGGTAATGAATCAGAAGCACATATAAAAAATAATGAAAATAAAACTGTATTAATACATTATCATATACAAAAAATAATACCGTTTTGAAGCTAGAAATTTTATTCAATAGTAATCAAACGTTTATCAACATTATATTCTATGCAATAATTCTCTTTCAAAATTTGGGTTTTCAATTCTAAATTTAATTTTGTAGATTCTTTTACTGTTTTATACCAATCTTGTATATTATTACATTCTTGAAAATTAATTATTTCATTTATTTCTATATTTTTTTTATTATTATTACATTTATGTAAAGATTTTTGTATATTTTTTAATAATTCTTCGCAATTTTTATTTGTATAATCCATTAAATGGTTTATAATTATTTAATATCAATACTTTATATATTTTTTATTGTTAAAATATATAAAATATTTACAAATCCAATATTTTTATACTTATAATAATATCACTTTTATTACTAACATCATAAATGTCTATTGTATTTATTCTAGAAATCCCTTTTTTGAATAACCAAATTTTTTGATATTTTTTAAAATTCAAACGTTCTCTAGGTAGTTCAAAAACTGTTTTACCAATTTTTATTTTAAATATTTCTTGATTTATTATTTCATCTATATTCAATTCTATATTTACAAGAATATTATTATCTGTAATAATCTCAATATTATCTGGTAAAACAGGTAAACATTTTACGTAAATATCACACTCTGAATTGTCATATACTAATTCATTATGCCATAATGGAATAATATAAACAAACCCATTTACATTTATACGATATAAATTGTTTTCAAATAAATCGTCTATTGTAGGATTCAATACTATACACTCATCTTTTTCATATTTTTGTTTTATAATTTTATTCATTTTTTCTAAAAAATCATTATGGATATGGAGAACATCCGAATATTTATTCAAAATATTATATGATTTTATTAATATATTCTTATCAATATTATGTAAAAAATCTAGTGCTATTTCTTCACAGCTATTACATACTTTCTGTAAAATTTGATTTAATAATTCATTTTTTATCCCTTTGAAGATCGGGACGCGTCCCGTTACATCTTCGGAGGGATCGACTTCGAAATTTGAAATCCCTTTTAAAAAGGAAAATAAAACATTTTCATAGCTTTGGGAATCAATATTGTTTTCTTTTTTATCATAATCTTTTTCAGTAATATAATTTTCCAATAAAAAATCATAAGCCTCTTTTATTTTTTGAAATTGTAGCGTAGCATTTTTATCATTGTTATTTTTATCTGGATGATATAATAGTGCTAATAAACGATATTGTTTTTTTATTTCTTCTATATTGTGACATTGATTTTCTTCCAATTCTAATATTTCAAATGCTTCTTTAATATCCATGTACCTTGATTATTATATAAAATATAATACTCTCTAAATGGTATATAGGTCGATAATTATTATTATAATATTTGAAAAAATAATAAGTTTGTATTAATATATCTGTAATATTTTTATTATCCAAATGGCTATTTATGATAAAATATTTCAATATATACCATATACATTGAGAAACATCTAAATTATATGTTAATATATCATATAAAACATCTCTAAATTTTGCAAATTCTATTTTTTCTGGAACCAAAATCCAATCTATTATATTATCACAAATTGTATTGAAAACATCTTTTGGAATAGATTTTGAATCTTTGATCAAATGAAATGAACGTAATTCTTTTATATTTATTATACTCTCTAATGGTATTGTATTTATTAATTCCATATTTTTTTCATACAATTTATTATAAAGGTCTTTATTTGGTCTTTGAAATCTTAATATATGACAAACATTCAATATTTTTGTTGGAATAAAACTTAATTGTTCTGTCAATATGAAAAAGAATATTTTTATATTTGAATATATGCTATTATAATGCTGCATATAACTATAAAAAATTTCTAATAATTCAGAATGAATAAAATGAAAATTTTTACATAAAATAATACCTGTTTTATTCTGTTTTACAGATACAATGTCTATAATTTGTAAAAAAATTTCATTCCAGAGAATTTTAGAATTACAACCTAGTAATGACATATCTATTTCAAAATGTACATCACTTATTTTATAAATATACTCTTGTTTTTCTGTTTGTATAGTGATTTTTTTCTCATATTTTAAATTACTAGGACTATATTTTTTCATTATATTCAGAGATTGGGAATATTTACCTACACCAGAAGGACCATAAAAAATAATATTTGTCAATTTATTTATTTCATTCGGTAACGATTTTATAATTGGTGAAACTTCAGGATGTAAATTCATTTTATTCACTGATGAAACATATTCTTCATAATGTGTTTCATAATATTTCATTATTACAACTATATCACTACGTATTAGTTATAATATATTATTATTCTTTATACGCATTTAGTGTTACATAAAATTATTGTTTACGTTTGGATTGTTTTCTTTTAAGGAAAGGGTTTCAGTGGAACCGTAGGTTCCCTCAATTACATTATTGAAAAAATATTATCATTTACAAGAGAACCTATTTTTTCTCTTATTGTATTTGTTGCATCTGGAACGCTTGTATCTAAATTAAAACTATTTATATCATAAACAGATGATGATTTTTTTACATTTTCTGCTCCATTTACTTGTTGTCTAGATAATTTAGAAAATTCACTCGCTGTTTTTACTTGGAATGATGATATAATGATTGCTATCATCGATAAAATAATAGTAAATATTAACAAAGAATATCTATAATAAAGTATAATACTCCCTCTTTTCAACAATTCATAAAAATTTACATTCAATCTTTCCATTCTAAATTTTACTATGAAAAATAATAAACTGCAAATACAAAACGTAGTTATCATTAAAATATTGAAATGATATAATTGTGTTTTATAAGGTTCTGGAATATTTATAGGTAATCCATTATTCACAGTATATTTTACATGTAAATTAGATATTAACATTATAATAAATATTAATGAAACAAAGTGTAAAATACTACTTGATATAATAGCAACAATTGAAAAAATGGTTCCAAAATATGTAATTTCATTTATAAAAGGGATTAATTCTCCTGAAATATAAACCATGAATGCGGCATTTGTAATAAAAAGTAATACAAATCCTAAAATAGAAGCATTTTTTTGAAATATAAAAATGAAACTAAGAATAAATAATATCAAAAATGCAATATAATTTAATAGGGTTATACTTTTTGACATTTTTGTATATCTTTAATATTTATAATATTCAATGGTATAAATATTATAAATGAAATGCTTTTTAAGAATCAAATCCATACGTATCTTTTAACCAATTCAATAATTCTTCTGCTTCACATTTGAAAAATCCTTGATTGAATTTTTTTATATTGTAAAATTCGGGTTTTTTCATACTTGGTTTTTTATAATAAACATAAGGTCCATATTTACCCTTTCTTATACTTGTAAATTCATTTAATCTTCTTAATACGTTTTTTTCTTCTATAGATGGAGAACCTGACAATATATCTTTTACATCATCTATTGTTATTTCATTTATTGATTTTTTCAAGTTTTTTATACTCTGTTTTTTTTCACCACATTCTATATAGAATCCGAATTTTCCGCTTTTTAAATATACTTGTTCTCCTTCATATTCTCCTAAACAATTATTTTTTATTTCTAAAATATCTGAAATATTATAAAATCCTTGTTTTGCTTTTTCTAGATCGATTGTTATATCTTTTCTTATTTGTAAAATTTCGTTCTTTTTTTCATTGTTTTCATCTACAAAATTACGACGAATAATGGGTCCGAATGGTGCAAATATCATTTCATGGTTTTCATCTATTTTGTATGTTTGTTTTGACAAATCCTTTATTTCTTTGGAAATCATTTTTATTTCTTTAAAACATTGGTTACAAATTTTCGACCAATCTGATTCTTTACCTGAGGATACTATGTCTAAATCCTCTTCCATTTTTTTTGTATATTCGTAAGAGAACATTTTTTCAAACGTTTTTAAAAGGAATTCTATTGTTAATATTCCTATGGGTTGAATAATCAATTTGTTTTTTTCATTCCCAAAAACCTTTTCTTTTGTTTTTCTTTCGATTTTATTTTCAATCAATTTATATTCTTCACAATGGATTAGAGAACCTTCTAAATTTGTTTTTTTAACATATCCTCGAGTTAATATTGTATCAATAATAGATGCAAATGTGGATGGACGACCTATACCAAGTTCTTCTAATTTATTGATTAAACTTGCCTCTGTATAATGCTGATGTTTATTTCTTAATACTACAATACTATCAATCCATTGATAAGAAATCTTTTGAGATGTTTGTAAAAGGGTTTTCAAATAAAGAATGGTTGACAATCCCGAATTTTGTTCTTCATCAATTGATTTTTCAAATACTTTTTTCCAACCTAGAAAAAGGGGAACTTCAATAATATGATGGTATTCTAACTTCATTGGTGCTGTAATAATTGTTTTTGTATTATTATATTCGGCATTCGACATGCAACTTTCTACTGTATTTCGCCAAATCAATTTATATAATGATATTTGTCTAGGTTCTCCAGATTCTAATTCTGATAGTTCAATATTGGTTACTCTTATTGCTTCATGAGGATTTGAAGAATCTTTGTTTTGTAATTCTTCTATATTACCCAAATATTTATTACCGTATTTTTTAGTAATATATTCTTCTGCTTTCTTTAAAAAAGGGAGTGAATATTGAGAACTTTCGGTTCTCATATAAGTAATATAGCCTGATTGATAGAGTTTTTGACAAAGATCCATTGTCTCTTTTGGAGAAATATGGAGAACATTACTTGTTACTTGTAATAATCTAGATGTATGAAACGGTTTAGGTGGGGACTTAATACTTTTTATGGGTTCTTTTATAGATAATTGATAATTGAATTCGGGGGATTTTTCTAGGAATTCGAGAACTTTTTCTTTGTTCTCAAATTCTTTGTTTAATTCATAAGGTATTTGCTTTGAAAAGAATATGGCGGTTGTCTTGTATTTTGTTTCTATATCTGTATTCTTATCTTTTTCATTATCATATACCAAACGTAATGCTGGTGTTTGACATCTTCCTGCTGAAAGAGAATTTTCTTTACTATTGAAAAGATATTTCCAGAGATAAGGGGAAATTTTATATCCTACAATAATATCGAGAACTTGTCTTGCATGTTGTGCTTTTACTAGATTCATATTTATTGTGATTGGGGTATTTATGGATTCTAACAAGGCTGTTTTTGTAACTTCGTGAAAAATAATGCGTTTTGTTGATTCTATTGGTAGGTCGAAAATTTCACAAATATGCCACGCAATGGCTTCTCCTTCACGATCATCATCTGTTGCTAATATTATATTTTCTTTTTGAAAACGGGAAATTATAGTTCTCATCCATTCTATATGTGCTTTCTTTTCTTCAATGATTGAGAACTTGGGTTCAAAACCATTTTTGGTATCTATTGACTTAATACCATTTATGGTTCGAATATGTCCTTTAGATGCAATACAACAATATTGAGAACCTAGATAAGATTCTATTTTTTCACATTTAGAAGGAGATTCTACAATAATTAAATATTTTGCATTTTCATTGATTTGTTTTTCTTTGGGTTCTCCTTTTTTAATAAATTTTTTATTATATTTAGGTGGCATTTGTATTTGTTATTTTGTAATATATTATTTATTTTACTTTATATAAATACTAATTATAAAGTAAAATTGAAAATCAATTTAAATATTATTCATTCTATTATTATGCAATGGAAAATAAATCATTCAAAGTAAAATTATATATTCATGACAGAACATATAATTCATGGTCTTTTGTAGATAATGAAACCAATGATGAAATACCAAAAGAAGACGCTATCCATTTAGAAACCATATCACCATCCAAAGATAAATTATTTACAAAAGATGTTTTTGAAATAACTTATATTGATTCTATACCACAAATAAGACCAGTATATTCTTATATCAAAAATTGTGAATATATTGCGGGTGTATTGATATTAGATGGTAACAAAACATATGGAAGAACTAAAAATAAAAAACGTCTTCTTTATAAATGTATTCCTGATGATAATCGTCTTCCTATTTTCTTAGTTCCATATGATATTAAAATTGGATTCTCTAAAATATACAAAAACAAATTTGTTATTTTCCGTTTTGATAACTGGAATAACAAACATCCAGAAGGATTATTGTTAGAAACAATTGGTGATATAGATAATTTAGAAGCCTTTTATGAATTTCAACTTTATTGTAAAAATTTACACGTTTCATTGGTTGATTTTACTAAAAAAACTAAGAATATATTAAATCAAAAAACTAACGAACAATTTGTAGAGTCTATATTCGAGAACCCTAATTTTCAGATCGAAGATAGACGTGATAAATATGTATTTACTATAGATTCAAAACATAGTCTAGATTATGATGATGGTTTTGGAATTGAAAAAATGGGTTCTCATTGGTGTGTTTCAGTATATATTTCAAACGTATTTGTTTGGTTAGAAACATTGAAATTATGGAATTCTTTTAGTAAAAGGGTTTCTACTATTTATTTACCAGATAGACGTAGACCTATGTTACCAACTATATTGTCAGATACTCTATGTAGTTTACAAAAGAATCAACCAAGATTTGCTTATGTTATGGATATTTATATTGATGAAAATGGGAAATTATTAGAAGAAAATCCTATACAATATAAAAATGTACTAATTGAAGTAAAACAAAATTATCATTATGAAGATGAAAAAAGTTTGAAATCCGACATGTATTATAAAATGTTATTCGATATTTCTTATTTGATGGATAATTCTATAAAAAATAGCCATCATCTGGTTTCTCATTGGATGATACAAACAAATGCATTTACTGGTATTTTATTAGCAAATAATAAAACTGGTATTTTCAGATCAGCTTCTTATATTGATGGGGATTTATATTCAAAGAATGATTTGGTTTCTAATTTGAATGAAGATACTATTCGAGTTATTAAAATGTGGAATAATACCATCGGACAATACAATTTATTTGATGAGAACAATGATTCTTATCATAATTTAATAAAAAATAAAGTAATTACAAATAATATTTCTATATTTAATAACGGTCAAAAAAATAATCTAACTGCATATATTCATATTACAAGTCCAATACGTAGATTAGTAGATCTTTTAAATCAAATTATATTATTTGACAATCTATCTATGGTTAAAAATATAAGTAATGAATGTAAAAAATTCTTGAAAGATTGGATAGATCAGATGGAATATATAAATACTTCTATGCGATATATTCGAAAAATACAGAATAGTTGTGAATTATTAAATTATTGTTATAAAGATCGTTCGATCATGGAGCGAATTTATAAAGGTGTTGTATTTGAAAAAGTCAAGAAAAATGATGGATTTATTACTTATATGGTTTATTTGGAAGAATTAAAAATGATGTCCCGAATAACTATACAAGAAGATATAGAGAACTATTCTTATTGTTATTTCAATTTGTATTTGTTTGAAGATGAGGAAAAAATAAAACGAAAAATAAGACTAAAAATCAAGGGAACCTATGGTTCCCCTTGAAACCCCCTCCTTAAATAAAACATGTTATATTATTCAAACTAATATTATAAAAATATTATTATTATAGGTTCTTTATTTGAATATTTTGAGAACTTTATTAATGGATTCTTATGTAGGGCGGCGAAGCCGCCCGTTTACATAAATCTTTAAAAACCATCAAAAAAACATCATTTTTTGATACTTTTTATTTTTAAATTCTGTCCAAATAAAAATTTGTAAATAAAGTCCGACCGGTTTTGAAAAAAGGACAAAAATAAATGTCCAAAATCCATTTTCCAAAAATAGTTTTTACAAATAAATATCAAAAAAATGGGTTTAAAGCATAATGCAGTAAATTCCAATTTTATTTTAAATATTTGTTAGCATAACTTTTTTATTCATTTTTATAGTAAAAGTATTTAGAGATTTTTTTGTAACTCTATTATAAAGAGTTTGAGTTACAAAAATGTCTAAAAACTCTTATGAATTTTTTGAATGTAAAAAATGTAACTATATTACGCAAAGAAAATGTGATTATAATAAACATTTATTAACTGCTAAACATATCAAAGTTACACGAGTTACAAAAATGTCTGAAATATTTTTTGAATGTATTTGTGGTAACATTTATAAATATAGACAAGGATTGTCAAACCATAAACAAAAGTGTAAATATAAACCCATACAAGAACCCATACAA
>Ga0136644_10001782_pt1 | contig 16872 bp, 18 predicted proteins | sample C_130820_EF_Meta_FD_94780 | JGI IMG/M metagenome (GOLD analysis project Ga0136644, IMG submission 94780) | Freshwater microbial communities from Lake Croche, Canada to study carbon cycling - C_130820_EF_MetaG (v2) (version 2) | ecosystem: Environmental > Aquatic > Freshwater > Lake | place... | reverse complement strand
GTCAAACGACAGAGTGGGGACAGCTGTAGCTGTAGCCGGGGCAGTAGCGGGAGCCAAGGCCGAAGCGGTAGGTGAAGGTGGTAGGGGCGAAGATGAAGATGAAGATGAAACCGATTGCGCCCCAACAACTTGAGGCGCAATCAGACTCAAACAGCACATCAGGGCCACTACCAGCCCTGTATACCTTAGCGCTAAAGGCTTACTCGTCAAACGCATCCGTCACAGCTCCGCGACTTGCTGTGCTGGCCAGGCGCCCAAACTTAGCGAGAACGCCCCGGTTATAGCGCGGCTTGGGCTGAACCCATGCTTTGCGACGTACGGCGATTTCAGCTTCGGGCACATTCAGTTGCAGGAGCAATTGATGTGCGTCGATGGTGACGGAATCACCCTCTTTGATCAGCCCGATCAACCCGCCCACAAACGCCTCGGGCGCAACGTGACCCACCACCATCCCCCAAGTGCCGCCAGAAAACCGACCGTCAGTAATTAAACCAACGGACTCGCCCAGACCCTGACCAACCAGCGCAGAGGTTGGCGCTAGCATTTCACGCATACCTGGCCCACCTTTAGGGCCCTCATAGCGGATGATAACGATATCGCCGTGCGTGATTTTTTGCGCCATGATGGCCGCCATGGCGTCGTCTTCTGAATCAAACACGCGTGCGGGCCCTGTAATAACCGGATTTTTAAGGCCAGTAATTTTGGCAACTGCGCCCTCAGGCGAGAGGTTTCCTTTCAAAATGGCCAAATGCCCTTGCTTATACATCGCGTTGCTAATCGGGCGGATGACTTGCTGCCCTGCTGGCGGTTGATCTGGAACATCTTTCAACACTTCGGCGATGGTCTTACCCGAAATGGTCATGCAGTCGCCGTGTAGTAGGCCCGCATTAAGCAAAATCTTCATGACCTGAGGAATACCGCCGGCACGATGCAGGTCGACGGTCAAAAACTGACCCGAGGGCTTCAAATCGCACAAGACAGGCACGCGTTGACGCACCGCTTCAAAATCGTCGATGGTCCAAGGCACTTCGGCCGCATGCGCAATGGCAAGAAAGTGCAGCACAGCGTTGGTAGAGCCACCAATCGCCATAATCACCGAAACGGCATTCTCTAGCGACTTGCGCGTGATAATGTCACGCGGACGGCGATTATGGCGCACAGCATCCACCAATACGCGCGCCGCTTCGGCCGCGTTATCAATCGCAACCTGATCTTCGTTGGCGAGCGTGCTCGAATACGGCAGCGCCATGCCCATCGCCTCAAAAGACGAGCTCATCGTGTTGGCTGTGTACATACCGCCGCACGAACCCGTGCCAGGAATCGCTTTTTGTTCGATCGCTTTGAAGTCTTCTTGGCTCATGCGACCCATGGTGAACTCGCCAACTGCCTCAAACACCGAAACAATGTTCAAGTCGCGACCTTTGTGTGAGCCAGGCTTAATCGTGCCACCGTATACATAGATGCCGGGGACATTCATGCGCGCAATCCCAATCATGCCACCGGGCATATTTTTGTCGCAACCGCCCACAACTACCACGCCGTCCATCCACTGGCCTTGAACGGCGGTTTCAATACAGTCAGCGATCACTTCACGAGAGACAAGCGAATATTTCATCCCCTCAGTACCCATTGACATCCCGTCTGAGATCGTCGGCGTACCAAATACCTGTGGATTGCCCTTGGCCTCGCGAATCGCAGCAATCGCAGCGTCAACCAGGGGTTGCAAACCACTGTTACACGGCGTGATCGTTGAATGCCCGTTGGCCACACCAATCATAGGGTTCGCGAAATCGGCTTCTTTGTAGCCCATGCCGTAATACATCGAACGGTTGGGCGCGCGCGTCACGCCTTCGGTAATATTTTTAGAACGCTCGTTATTTGCCATGAATAAACACCTGAGGATGAATGACGAAAAATTTCGGTATAGCCTTTAAAGCTAACCCTTCTCGGGTCAATCTGTCAAAGCAGATCTCCGGTCAAGCTGAAGGGTTATTATCGGATATCTTTTGACCCCTGGCTCACGATGCTGCAATTTCCCAACTTTGACCCTGTTGCCCTTCGCATAGGTCCGCTCGCCATTCACTGGTATGGCTTGATGTATTTGGTAGGCTTTGGTTCTGCCTGGCTGCTTGGGCGCTGGCGAATCGCCCACAACAAGTCACGGCTCAATCTGCGCGATCTCGAAGATCTGATTTTTTATGGCGTCTTAGGCGTTGTCGCCGGTGGTCGCCTTGGTTACGTGTTGTTTTACAAACCCGCCTATTATTTTGCACATCCACTCGAAATCACCTACCTCTGGACCGGGGGGATGTCTTTTCATGGCGGCTTGCTGGGCGTCTTGGTGATGATGTTTTGGCTGGCGCGCAGTCGCGGCTACAAATTTTTTGAAGTTGCCGACTTTGTCGCGCCACTCATCCCCCTTGCGCTTGCAGCGGGCAGGCTGGGCAACTTCATCAATGGCGAGCTGTGGGGTAGGCCAAGCACACTACCTTGGGCAATGGTCTTCAGACAAAGCGGCGGCGGCATCGCACGACACCCTTCTCAGCTCTATCAACTGGGCCTTGAGGGCTTAGCCTTGTTTGTGTTGGTCTGGTGGTTTGCCAATAAACCTCGGCCCAATGGCCAGGTCAGCGCCGTGTTTTTGATCGGCTACGGCATTTTTAGGTTTGTTGCTGAATTTGCACGTGAGCCAGATGATTTTTTAGGCCTATTAGCTGCAGGACTATCAATGGGGCAGTGGCTGTCATTACCAATGGTGTTTGCAGGAATCTGGTTGTTTATATGGGCGCGAGCGAAACGCTGACCCACGTCTTATCAACCGCTTCACCACTTAACCACCCAGCGAATCTGTGAATACACAGATTCGCTGATGTAAATGCCCCGCTCGTGCCGTTCAGGCCGGCATCTCGAACCGTAAGTTCAAGTTGGCCGCGATCTGCTCACTTTGAGCGCGTCTGCTAGAGACCCGCATACCCGTAGAGCTATCCCGCAACCTATGTATGCCATAAGCATTGGTTCTGAGAATATATGACCTAGTCACGAACACAGCAGGGACAAACTGTAAACACCCTATTAGGTGTCTGAATTAAATTGTGGGATGTACATCCAGCAGCGTTTTTGCAGTTGGATAGCGTCGCGCACTTTGCAACTTGCTCAATTATCGCGCCCCAACACTCGCTTACTTAACGTACTTTTGATGCCGGATTCGGAAGCACCGTGTCTAGCATCGCATTCAAGTCGTCAATTCTACGCTTGAAGTCGCCAACGGCCAAACCACCTAAAGGCCCATCGGGCGCTTTCACTGATAACAACTCGATCGCCACCTGAATCGCCGCCATGACAGCGATGCGCTCATTACCAGAGACCTTGCCGCTGCCTTGAATACGCCCGGCTAGCTGGCTAATGTGCTGGGCCGCAGCCGTCAAAGCCTGCTTTTCTTCGGGCGGGCAAGCCAGTGAGTAATCTCGGCCCAAAATAGAAATATCAACGCGTTCGATCATTTAAACCCCTTGCTCAGACGCAGGTGGTGCGCCAGGCAACCGCTCGAGCACAGCCTCGATTCGTTCGCGCGCCTGGGCAGTGGCTGCGCGCAAAGTCGAGACCTCGCGTTCTCGAAACAGCAATTGAGCCTGCAGGGTTGACTGTTCTTGCTTAAAGAGATCAAGCGAACCTTGCAAGGCTGCCTGTTCAGACTCGTAGCTGTCGACCTTTCGTGTCAGCGCTTTAGCCTGAGTACCCTCTTGCGCGAGCCTAGCCTGCAGCGCGTCGCGCTCTGACTGAACCTGAGACAGATTCACACGTAACCTCTCTACTTCAGAGGCAAGCTCTTGCGTATAAGCAATCAGGATCGCTAAGCGATTGGAAAGTTGGTCAAGATCATCAAGCATGGCGATATCGTAAAGCAAAATTAAGCATTAGGGCGAAACGCAGAAAACATATCAACAGCCCAGCAGTCTGATTTTGTTTAATTTGTCAGCTAGCGTTCAGAAAACTATGCTAGTGCGGCCAACCTACACATTTAAGAGTTGCTAAATGCAAGCGCTTTGCACATTTCGGAACATTTTGTTGGCAAATTAACACAAGTCTAGGGAAAACCCCATCCTCTAGGGGTAAGTTCAGGGTTTGCTTTGAGGCTGCTCTCCATTACCATGCAAGCCTTGCTGGTTCTCTGACAAAATCTAAACAGTGGCTGAGTGTCGGCAGAACCGCAATGCGTACAACGCACCACTTTCAAACAAATTTTTTTTGCAGCGCAGTCAAGGAGCTACCCATCATGCAGCTTAGAAATAAACAGGACTTCTGGTCGGGGGTGATGTTCATCCTGCTCGGCCTTGGATTCGCCTGGAAGGCCACCAGTTACTCGATGGGCACTGCTGCCCGGATGGGACCTGGCTATTTTCCTCATTGGCTTGGCATCCTTATGGCAATCTTAGGCGCCGTAGTGCTGCTGAGCTCGCTGCGTCCCAAGGCAGAAGAGACAGATATTGCAAAATTTGATTTTAAGATTTTAGCTATCATCATTTCCGCGATCGTCCTGTTTGGCTTGCTGCTGCGCCCAATGGGGATGATTTTCTCTCTGTTCTTGTTAGTGGTGATCAGCAGTTTTGCTAGCCACGAGCATAATTGGAAGGTCACAATCGCTAACGCGGCGTTCTTGACTTTGCTGTGTTGGCTGTCGTTTGTGAAAGGTCTCAAATTGGTGTTTCCAATTTGGCCCGCCTTTCTCGGTCTGAACTAAGGAGCGCCTGTTCATGGACTTACTCGGTAATTTATATATGGGTTTTGGCGTTGCATTTACGCCAGAAAACCTGACTTACGCTTTGCTTGGCTGTTTGCTCGGTACTTTGGTAGGCGTTTTGCCTGGCTTGGGACCAGTCCCAACCATTGCAATGTTGCTGCCGATTACTTATGTGTTGCCTCCAATTGCTGGTTTAATCATGTTGGCCGGTATTTATTATGGCGCACAATACGGCGGCTCTACCACAGCTATTTTGGTGAATCTACCAGGCGAAACCTCTTCGGTGGTCACCACCCTTGACGGGCACGCCATGGCCAAAAATGGTCGTGCAGGCGCTGCTTTGTCAATTGCAGGCTTAGCCTCGTTTTTTGCTGGTACCGTAGCAACCATACTGCTAGCTGCTTTTGCACCGCCCTTGGCTGAAGTCGCTTTTAAATTCGGCCCCGCCGAGTATTTTTCGCTGATGGTGCTTGGCTTGGTCGGTGCAGTGGTGTTGGCCTCGGGCTCATTGATCAAAGCAATTTGCATGATCTTGTTGGGCCTGCTGCTCGGCATGGTCGGAACCGATGTGAACTCAGGCGTTGCACGTTTTGACTTCGGCGTGCCCGAATTGCAAGACGGGCTTGATTTTGCAATCGTTGCGATGGGCGTGTTCGGCTTTGCTGAGATCATGAGCAATCTTGAGCTTAGAGAAAATCGCGTTGAAATCGCTGCAAAAATCGGCTCGTTGTATCCGAACCTGCAAGAGTTTAAAGAAGCTTGGCCTGCAGTGGTTCGAGGCACAGCTTTAGGTTCAATGCTTGGCATTTTGCCCGGTGGCGGCGCAGTGCTGTCCTCGTTCGCCTCTTACACGCTCGAGAAGAAACTCTCGCGCAATCCAGAGCGGTTCGGCAAGGGACACCCTGCTGGGGTCGCTGGCCCTGAGGCAGCAAACAACGCAGGGGCTCAAACTTCTTTTATTCCCCTGTTGACACTTGGTATCCCAAGTAACGCAGTGATGGCGCTGATGGTTGGGGCCATGACGATTCATAACATCCAGCCTGGCCCACAGGTGATGACCAGCCACCCACAGCTGTTCTGGGGCTTGATTGCCTCGATGTGGATCGGTAACCTGATGTTGGTTGTCTTGAACCTGCCGCTTGTTGGTATTTGGGTGAAACTACTCAAAGTCCCTTACAAGATTTTATTTCCGGCGATTTTGGTGTTTTGTACCATCGGCGTGTATTCGTTGAACTACAACACTTTCGACATCATGACGACCTCGTGCTTTGGCATCATTGGTTATGTTTGGGCGAAACTCAAGTGCGAAGGTGCGCCCCTGTTGCTAGGTCTGGTACTGGGCCCCCTGATGGAAGAAAACTTCCGGCGTGCCCTGCTCTTATCTCGCGGTAACTACAGCACCTTTATTGAGCGCCCTCTATCAGCCTCTTTGCTCGGTGTTGCTGTCCTACTCGTGATCATCGTGGCACTTCCTTCAATTAAGAAGAAGCGCGAAGAAGCCTTTGTAGAAGAGTAAAAACATGTCTAGCATCAATAGCAAAGCGTACGAACCCTCTCCCCCCACCAAAGTCGCTTTCATCGGGCTGGGGGTAATGGGGCTACCCATGGCTGGGCACCTGGCAACTGCCGGCCATGACGTAACGGTCTACAACCGCAACACTCAAAAAGCGCAAGCCTGGGTCAAAGAGTTTGGAGGGCGCGCCTGCGCAACCCCTCGCCAAGCCGCCCAGGACGCACAAATCGTGTTTGCGTGCGTAGGCAATGACGACGACTTGCGTAGCATCGTCTTGGGTGCTGACGGTGCCTTTGCAGGCATGTCAGCAGGGGCAACCTTTGTTGACCACACCACGGCTTCGGCCTTGGTCGCGCGTGAACTCAGCGCATTGGCTAAGCAAAAGTCGTTGCGCTTTATTGATGCTCCAGTATCGGGTGGCCAAGCCGGTGCGGTCAACGGCATGCTAACGGTCATGTGTGGCGGCGACGCTGCTGAGTTTGATGCTGTCAAGAGCGTCATCGCCGTCATGGCACGGGCTGTCACACTCGTTGGCCCTGCTGGCGCAGGTCAGCTCGCCAAGATGGTCAATCAGATTTGTATCGCGGGTTTAGTTCAAGGCCTGTCTGAAGGCATCGCCTTTGGGCAAGCTGCTGGCCTGGATATGAAACAAGTCATTGAAGTCATCGGCAAAGGTGCTGCACAAAGCTGGCAAATGGATAATCGTGGCGCCACCATGGTAGACGACAAGTTCGAGTTTGGCTTTGCGGTCGATTGGATGCGTAAGGACTTGGGCTTGGTGATGGACGAGTGCAACCGTAATGGGGCGCGCGTGCCAAGTATTGCCTTGATTGATCAGTTTTATGCCGACGTTCAGAAAATGGGTGGCGGCCGCTGGGATACTTCTAGCTTGATCAAGCGCCTGCGTTAAAAAAGGCCGCTGTCATTAGCTAGGGTGAGCAGTGCAGAGATGCACTGCTTTTTTTTGCCAAAAACTCGGTGCAGAAGGTTTGCTGCAGAGCTCGCCCCAAAGTTCGTTGGAGCTTTGTTTGCTCAGGCTTGATTCGGACTTTAACGCTTTGGCTACGAAGCCTGTTCAGGCAATGCTTGTGTCGCAGGTTGTTCTGCAAGATCTGCCCCACGCTTAAAAATTAAAGGTGACAACTCAGTAAGCGCCTGAGTGTAGACCTCACGCTTGAACTCAATGACATCATCAAGTGAAACCCAATAAGAGCTCCAGCGCCACGCATCAAACTCGGGATGTGGCGTTGCACGCAAGCACACATCTGTGTCGCGCCCAAGCATACGCAGCAGAAACCAAATCTGCTTTTGTCCTTTATAGTGCCCGCGTGTTTCGCGCCGGATAAAGGTATCAGGCACGTCATAACGCAGCCACTCGCGCGTACGCCCAAGAATGCGGACGTGGTCGGGCAATAAACCGACCTCTTCATGGAGTTCGCGCAACATCGCCTGCGATGGGCTTTCGCCCTGATTGATGCCACCTTGCGGAAACTGCCAGGCATGTTCCCGTATGCGCTTGCCCCAAAAGACCTCGTTTTTTTGATTAACGAGGATAATCCCTACATTCGGACGGTAGCCTTCGCGATCAAGCATGGCCACTCCCTGCGAATTTAATACAATGCCAGTGATTATACGTACCTGTTGGGCAAAATGCCCTAATAAAATTTAGCCACTCAATCCAATGCGCGCATCCGCCTTTCATATCAGTACCTTAAAAGAAGCCCCGAACGACGCCGAAATCACGAGCCATCAACTCATGATGCGTGCTGGGTTGATCCGCAAACTGGCCGGCGGCATTTATAGCTATATGCCTTTAGGCTTGAGAGTCATACGCAAGATCGAAAACATCATCCGCGAAGAAATGAACGCCGCCGGGGCGCTTGAACTGCTGATGCCGGTGGTGCAACCCGCCGAACTATGGATCGAGTCGGGTCGCTGGGAGCAATACGGCCCTGAGCTATTGCGCATGAAAGACCGGCATGGTCGCGATTTTGTGTTGCAACCGACCTCTGAAGAGGTGATCACCGACATCGCACGCAACGAGATTCAAAGCTGGCGGCAATTGCCGGTCAATTTCTATCATATTCAAACGAAGTTTCGCGACGAGCGCCGCCCACGCTTTGGTGTCATGCGCGGACGCGAATTCACTATGAAAGACGCTTATTCGTTTGATCGCGACGTGACTGGCGCTCAAAAAAGCTATCAAATCATGTTTGACGCGTACATGAAGATTTTTCAACGCATGGGCCTGACCTTCAGGGCCGTTTCGGCCGACACCGGATCGATCGGCGGTTCGCAAAGTCACGAATTTCAGGTGATTGCCGATATCGGCGAAGACTTGATCGTATACGACCCCGAATCAGACTACGCAGCCAATATTGAACTTGCAGTAGCGCCCTGCTTGATTGAGCAGCGCGCCGCCCCTCTGGCGGCTTTAAAACTCGAGCTCACTCCGGGCGCAGCCAAATGCGAAGCCGTCGCTCAATTGCTGGGCGCGCCGCTGACTCAAACAATTAAAGCGATCGTGCTTGCTACCGAATTAAAAGAGCAGCCAAATCAAGTTTGGCTTCTGTTGATACGCGGCGATCATGAACTCAATGAGATTAAGGCGGGCAAGATCCCCGGTCTAGATCACGGGTTTAGATTTGCGACCGAGACAGAAATTATTGAGCACTTTGGCTGCAAGCCGGGCTACCTAGGCCCTGTGAACACAAAACTTCCCGTCAAAGTGATTGCCGACCACACAGTCGCCAACATGCACGACTTCATCTGCGGAGCCAACCAAGAAGACGCGCACCTCAGTGGGGTGAACTGGATACGTGACCTGCCCGAGCCCGATTTAGTCACTGACTTACGTAATGTTGTTACGGGCGACCGCGCACCCTCTGGTCACGGCCAACTCGCGATTCAACGAGGCATCGAAGTCGGGCATGTGTTTTATCTTGGTACAAAATATTCTGAGGCGTTAAAGGCAACCTTCCTTGACGAAACCGGCAAGCCAGCCCTGATGGAGATGGGCTGCTACGGGATTGGAGTGACCCGTCTGGTCGGCGCAGCAATCGAACAAAATCATGATGCCAAAGGCATCATTTGGCCCCGCGCTCTGGCACCCTTTGAGGTTGTGATTTGCGGGGTCGGTTGGGGCAAAAGCGAAGAAGTACGCAGTGCCTGCGAGTTGCTTTATGCTTCACTGAAAGCACAAGGCGTTGACGTCATTTTGGACGATCGCGATTTACGTCCTGGCATTATGTTTGCTGAGTGGGAGCTCATCGGCCCACCCATCAGAATCACAGTCGGCGATCGCGGCCTGAAAGATGGCGTGGTCGAACTACTGTGCCGCACCGAGCGCGAGGCCGCACGTGTTGCGCTTGCAGACTGTGTCACGCAAACGATCACCCGCTTGTCGATGCTCTAAAGCACGAGCATAAAGTCAAAACCATTAACCTGTCGTTAAAAAAGGCTGAACGATGCAACCGCAGCCACCCGCGTTTAAACACAGTTTTGCTGTGCGCGTGTACTATGAGGATACCGATATGGGTGGCGTCGTTTTTTACGCCAACTACCTAAAGTTCATGGAGCGTGGCCGCACCGAGTGGCTGCGCGCAGTCGGTGTCAACCAATCAGACCTCGCAGCGCAAGAGCAACGGGGATTTATGGTGACCGAACTAGACATCCGCTATCTCAAGCCTGCACGTCTCGATGACTTGTTACAAATTGAAAGCGAAGTCACACGGATGGGCCGAGCTTCGTTACACTTCCATCAGTCTATTCGCCGCAACGGTGAACTTCTGACCGTAAGCAGCATCCAAATATGTTGTGTAGAAACCGTTAACATGCGGATCGCAGCGATCCCTCAATCAGTGCGAACAAAATTTGCAGTAACTATTCAGGAATAAGTGATGCCAACTACCTCCGACATGTCAATGCTCACGCTGGTCTTAAACGCCAGTATCCCCGTGCAACTGATTATGCTGCTCTTAATAGTGGTCTCGGTGGTTTCGTGGACCTTCATTTTTTCAAAACGCGCCACAATTAAAAAATCGTTGGCGCAAACGAGACGATTTGAAGATGACTTTTGGTCGGGTGGTGATTTAAACAGCCTTGACCAGTCGGTGGCCGGGCGTTTAAACGAGAGCGGCGCGTTAGCGCGTATCTTTCATGCCGGCATGGAAGAGTTTGCTAAGGCCCGCCGTGCCGGTGCCACGCCTTCTACTGCGCCTACCCTTGACGGTGCACGACGCGCGATGCGGGCTGCCTTTCAACGCGAAATGGATGAGCTTGAGTCGCACTTGAACTTCTTAGCCTCGACCGGCTCAGTCAGCCCATACGTAGGTCTGTTAGGCACCGTTTGGGGCATCATGCACGCGTTCGTTGGCCTGGCTAATGTTCAGCAGGCCACGCTTGCTTCGGTAGCACCCGGTATCGCCGAAGCCCTGATCGCCACAGCCATTGGTCTGTTCGCTGCGATCCCGGCCGTGGTGGCCTACAACCGCTACACCCATGATATCGATCGTCTGTCGATTCGTTTTGAAACCTTTGTTGATGAGTTCTTGAACATTCTGCAGCGGCAGGTGCGCTAATGTCTTCGGTACGCTCAAGTTCTGGGCGGTCTGGCCGTCGCCTCAAAAACGAGATCAACGTTGTGCCGTATATCGACGTGATGCTCGTGTTGCTGGTCATCTTTATGGTCACAGCACCGCTGATCACGCCGGGTGTGATCGAGTTGCCCTCAGTTGGGCAAGCAGCCAATGTGCCTTTAACCCCTATTGAAATTCAAATTACAGAAGACAGCAAGGTGTCTTGGCGAAAACGCGAACCAGGCCAAACCTACAAACCGGTTGAACGCAACGCCTTAGCGCAAACCATCTTAGCTGAACTCAAGCCCGACCAGCCCGTTGTGATCGGTGCTGATGGAAAAGTGCCCTACGACGTCGTCATGAAGGTCATGGAGGATCTGCGCAAAAATGGGGTGACCAAACTTGGTTTGCTAGTCGATCAAAAAGGTAACACTGCGCCCGCTTCTAACGCAAAACCTGCAAAGCGTTAGCTCACTTCATGCTGAACTCGTTTAAGCGAACCTCGCACTAATGCCGCCTCGTCACCCAAAAATGATACGTGGCCCCATACTGCCCCCAAAGCAGGCGATGAACCTGCGCGCGCTTGGCTTGGCGCTGCTCGCCCATCTGATTTTAGTGCTGATGCTCGTACTTGGACTTGACTGGAAAACCGAGGCTAATGGCCCCCTCGAGATCATGCTTGTGGCCGACGGCAATAGCCCTGTGAGCCCACCCCCTCAGACCAAGCCCCCTGAGCCCACACCAAAGCCCGAGCCTGCGCCTGAGCCAAAACCTGAGCCTACCCCCGAGCCCTCTCCCCCCCCGCCCCCGCCGCCGCCACCTCCGGTAGCTCCAACGGCCGCACCCACACCGCAGGTTGATCCAGAAATCGCGCTCGAGCAAGAGGCCAAACGCCGGCGCGAGCAAGAGAGGCTTGAACGCGAGATCGCCGCGAAAGAGGCTGCCGACAAACGCGCGGCTGAAGACGCCATCAAAGAAAAAGAACGTGTCAAAAAAGAACTTGAAATCGCAAAAATCAAAGAAACTGAGCGGCTTGAGCAGCGCCGTCGCGATGCCGAGCGCGCCGAAGCCGATAAAAAGATAAAAGAAGAAGCTGCCAAAAAACAACTGGCAGATAAACTTGCCGCCGAGAAAAAAGAAAAAGAAGAGACCGAGAAAAAACTAAAAGAAGAGGCCGCTAAAAAAGCCAAAGAAGAGGCTGCCAAAGTCGCAGCAGCAGAGAAAAAGGCAAAAGAAGAGGCCGCTCAACGGGCAGCCAAAGATCAGGCCTTAAAAGATATGATGCGTGGAGATGCCTTAGGCGCCGCCGGCATACCTGGCGGGACTGCAGACCGCAACCAGTCGGGTGGTGGTCGCGATGATGGTTACGGCGCGAAAGTACGGGCTTGTGTGCAGCCAGGCGTATCATTCCCGCCGCCCGCGCGTGGCTCAGCGGGCAACCCCGCCGCACAGTACCGAGTAAGCTTGAAACCTGACGGTCAAATAGCAGACGTCAAACTGACAAAATCTTCAGGTAACATTAACTTTGACCGTGCTGTCGAGACAGGGATTAGGCGCTGCACCCCCTTCCCACGGCCGTCTTCGGGCAGTTACCCCGGTTACATCGACGTCAACTACAATATGTATGATTGATAGGAGCCCGCAACATATGACGTTTAATCAACTTGACCCCATGCCAACTGCCCGCAAGACGTCAAAGAACGTCCTGCTGGGTTGGCTGTTTGCCTGCCTGATCCTCACACTTGCTCTATTGAGCGCTCACTCGGCCCAGGCGCAATTACGGGTCGATATTTCGGGCACTGGGGCGCAACAGTATCCCGTGGCGATCGCTGATTTTAGCGGCGACGCAGTCGGCAGTCAGGTTGCAGAAATTATCCGGGCCGACTTAACCCGCTCGGCGCAGTTCAGGCTCATCGCCACCTCTGGGTCTGCACTGACCGTCGACACGACGATCGCCTACGACGAGTGGCGCACTCGAGGTGCCGACTTTATTGCTTACGGTTCGGTAGTACGTCTGCCCGACGGCCGTTTTGAGATTAAGTACCGCTTGGGCGATACCGTGAAGCGCGGGCCGCTTGACGGCTTCTCAGTTTCTGGCACAGAGAAAGAACTACGTCGGATGTCTCATCAGATCGCCGATCGTATCTACGAAAAAATCACAGGTATTAAGGGCGTGTTTGCGACGCGTATCGCCTACGTTTTAAAACAGGGTAAAACCTACGAATTACAAATTGCTGACGCCGACGGACAAAGTCCCCAGGTGGCGTTGCGCTCGCGCGAACCAATTATTTCGCCGGCTTGGTCACCCGACGGTGCTCGGCTTGCCTATGTCAGTTTTGAATCCGGCAAACCGGTGGTCTACGTACACCACCTTACAACTAGCAAGCGTGCGCCGGTCGCCAATTACAAAGGTAACAACTCTGCGCCTGCATGGTCACCCGATGGCAACATGCTGGCCGTCGTACTGACGCGTGATGGTTTATCGCAAATTTACACACTGGGTGCCAATGACGGCGCAAACTTACGCCGGGTGACTCGCTCGCCTTTGATTGACACCGAACCCGTCTTCGCACCTGATGGCAGATCAATTTTCTTTACCAGCGATCGCAGTGGTAGCCCACAAATTTATCAAACAGGGCTCGACGGCGGAGAGCCTCGTCGTATTTCGTTCAACGGCGGTTACAATATCTCACCTCGAATCTCACCGGATGGCAAAACTTTGCTGACTGTTACACGTCGAGACGGCACGTATCGCATCGCTTCACTCAATTTGACTACGGGCACAGAATCTCTGCTGACCGAAGGTCGCGACGATCAGTCTCCAAGTTTTGCCCCTAACGGAATGCAAGTGCTGTATTCGGCAGTTCAGGGGGGTCGAAGCGTTTTAGCCGGAGTATCAAGTGACGGTCGCGTTCGTCAAACGCTGTCTGTCCTGAATGGCGAAATACGCGAGCCCACTTGGGGCCCATTTACTCAATAACCATTTAACTTTTTTAAAGGATACATCATGTCGCGCATCGCAAAAGCTTTCACCATCGCAGCCCTGGCTGCCAGTCTGGCAGCATGTAGCTCGGTTTCTCTTGACGACAAAGCTGGGGCTGGCGGTGCGGACGGCATTCTCGATCCGTTTAACCCGCAAAGCATTTTGGCTAAGCAGCGTTCGGTTTACTTTGATTTCAATAGCTACACGGTAAGCGACCAGTACCGTACATTGGTTGAAACTCACGGTAAATACTTGGTGCGCACGCCCGCGCAGCGCGTTGTGATTGAAGGCAACACTGATGCACGTGGTGGCTCTGAATATAACTTGGCGCTTGGGCAACGCCGTGCCGAGGCAGTGCGCCGCATGTTGAACTTGCAAGGCGTTTCTGATACGCAAGTTGAAACCATTAGCCTGGGCAAAGAAAAGCCCAAAGCGCTGGGCAACACTGAAGCAGATTACGCTGAAAACCGTCGTGCAGATTTCAACTATAAGCGTTAAGCTTTAGCATTGTGATCTGAACTAAACAGGGCGGCTCACCAGCCGCCTTGTCGTTTCAAAGGGATATTTCATGTCTATGACCACTACCTCTAAGCGTGTACTGAGCACCGGGTTGCTTTTGCTTGGTTGCCTGGCGACGACTCAGTCGGCGTTAGCCTTTGCCGACGATGATGCCCGCAAGGCGATTGTTGAATTACGTCAGCAAATTAAGACACTCACTGAGGCTAATCTGCGCGCTCGGACGCAGCTTGCGGACCAGATCGAGTCCCTTGAGCAAGAAGTGATGCGTCTGCGCGGCGATATGGAACAACTCGGACGCCCGAGCTCTGGGCTAGGTTCGCCCGGCGGCACCTCTGGTGCGCGTGCGCCCGATACTAAATCCGCTGATCCCCGCGAGCAATCGGCCTTTGACCAGTCGATTGAGAGCTTTCGTAAAGCTCAGTACAAAGACGCTATTGAAAATCTAACCGCATTTTTGACCCTTTACCCCGACAGTAGTCTCACCCCTACTGCACAGTTTTATCTTGGAAGTAGCCGTTATGCGTCAAAAGATTTCAAGGGCGCTATTGCCACGCTTGATGCAATGGTAAAAAGATATCCCCGAGAAACGCGCGCACCTGACGCCCTACTTATGATTGCTGGATCTCAGTTTGAGTTGAACAATCGCCCAGCTTCAAAAGCGACGCTTCAGCGTATCGTTCAAGAGTACAAAGGTACCCCGGCTGCCGATACCGCTGCCAAACGAATTCCTTTGCTCTAAGCAATACCGCGAGCTCGCTGACTTGAGTTTGATTAAGAGAAATCTTGATTCAATTCAGGGTTGGCTGGGCGCTTTACGAGACGTTCAAAGAGCCCTTTACGTCGATGCCAGCAACAAGCAGCCGACGCCCGCGATAATCAGCACTGTACCCATGGTTTCTTGACGTGTGCTTTTGCTTGCAAACACTCGCCATGAAAGTAATTGTGCAAACAAGACCTCAACCAACCCCAAGGTTCGCACATTAGCGGCGGCGGTCAGGGCAAAGCCCAGAAACCAGCCCTCTGAGGCTGAGGCGCCCAGCAAGCCGCCCCAAATTGAAATGCGCCAGGCCTGCAAGCAGCGAACCCAGGTCTCGTAATGAAAAATCATCATCCACGCTGCGAGTAGTAACGTTTGTACGCCTAACCCGCAGGTAAGCGTCAGCGAAGCACGCATCAAAAAATGGCCATCGCCTAACGCTAAGATGCCCCCTCTGAACGTGACCGCTGCAATCGCAAAGCATGCGCCCGCTAACAACCCCAACACCGCAGGCTGCAATCCTGAGCCCTCTTGAGGGCCATTGGCGGGCTTGCGCGCCATGATGGTTACACCAGTTGTAGCGACAATGATCGCAGCCATTGCGAGCCATGAAACCGTATCACCCAAAACAACCAAGCCAAAAACCGCCACCTGAACAGGCTCGGTTTTGGTCCAGGCGGTGACCACCACAAACGCTCTCTGACGCATCGCTGCTAGCATCAGGGCCGTTGCCGCAATTTGAGAAACAGCCCCAGCAGCAACAAACAGTGCAAAACTTAAATCCATCACCGGAAACGTCGACCCGGTTGCAAAAAAAGCAACCGCCGCAAACAGTGCAGCAAACGGAAATCCGTACAAAAATCTTACCTGCGTGGCACCGAGGGTGCCGAGTTTTTCAGTCAAGCTGCGTTGGATAGCATTACGCCCAGCTTGTGCTGCTGCGGCAAAAATCGAGGCGGGAATCCATAACCAAGTCCAATCGTGCACAAGAGTCTCCAGTGGGAGTTAGTGACCGCCGAGAGCGCTAATTTGCTCGCAGTGTCAGCACCCCCGTTTATTGGTAGGCGGTAGTACGTTGCCTGGGATGTTAATGGCCACCCGCATGCTGCAGCAAGAGCGTCACCGTCGCAGAATCAAGCACAATCCCATCCGCACGTTGCTGCGCCATTTTTTTCAACTCAATTTCACCCGGCACGATCACTGGCTTCGTGGCATCGACTGCAGGGCTCTCATGCAAAATCGCAGCAAAATCCATCATCCGCTCTGACAACCATTGCGCCGAACCCAACAGCCGCGTGTCAATCAGAATAAAAAAGTGCCCCAAGTTTTGTGGCTCGTCAGGCGCATCGACCCAAGACTTAACGTGTGTGAGGTAAGCCGCGTTAGATAACAGGCCGGCAAACATATCAACAAGCAGGGCAAGCCCGTAGCCCTTGTGCCCACCGACAGGCTGTAAGAAGCCATCAAGTGCGGCCTGAGGATCCGTTGTGGGTCGTCCTTTATCATCGGTCGCCCATGTATCAGGAATCGACTCACCCCGCTTAAACGCATTACGCACCTTCGCGCGCGCAACCACGCTCATCGCCATATCCAGTAAAAAGGGCGAACCGCCCGGATTAGGCACGCCAAAACCAAGCGGGCTGTTACCTAGCCGAGCATCACTGCCCCCCCAGGGTGCAATCGTCGTGGTGGCATTACTACCGATCACACTCGCAAAACCTTCTTCTGCTGCAATCAACGAGTAAGGTGAAATCGGCCCAAAATGGTTGCTGCCGCGCGCAAACG
>Ga0136644_10001781_pt1 | contig 16884 bp, 10 predicted proteins | sample C_130820_EF_Meta_FD_94780 | JGI IMG/M metagenome (GOLD analysis project Ga0136644, IMG submission 94780) | Freshwater microbial communities from Lake Croche, Canada to study carbon cycling - C_130820_EF_MetaG (v2) (version 2) | ecosystem: Environmental > Aquatic > Freshwater > Lake | place... | reverse complement strand
TGTTCTTCCAGCGCGTTAGGTCTTCCCAGTCAACAAAAGTTACTGCGATGCCGAGACGACCGGCGCGACCGGTGCGGCCAACGCGGTGAAGGTAGGCTTTTTCATCCTCGGGAATTGTGTAGTTAATAACGTGCGTCACGTCGTCAACGTCAATGCCTCGGGCCGCAACCTCAGTAGCAACCAGAATCTCTTTTTTGCCGCTGCGGAAGGCTGCCATTGATTTCTCGCGCGCCTCTTGTGACATGTCGCCGTGCAATGCGCAGGCGTTGAAACCTCGGTCGATTAGTTCTTCGCTAACCTTGCTGGCCTGACGCTTGGTCTTTGCAAAAATCACGGTCTTGCCGCGGCCCTCGGCCTGCAGAATGCGACCAACCATCTCGTCTTTATCGAGCGAGTGCACGCGATAGACGTATTGCTTGATGTCGGCTTTGGTGTGACCCTCGTCGGGCTCAGCCGCGCGAATGTGCATCGGACGGTTCTGATATTTGCGAGCCATCGTAACGATTGCGCCAGGCATGGTTGCCGAAAAGAGCAGAGTCTGACGGGTGGCCGGAGTGTAGGCAAAAAGGCGCTCAACGTCGGGCAAGAAGCCGAGGTCGAGCATTTCGTCGGCTTCGTCGAGCACCATAAAACTGATGTTGCTGAGGTTTAGTTTGTGTTGTTTGCTCAGGTCAATCAAACGACCAGGTGTGCCCACAATAATCTGTGCGCCAGCGTCGATCTGCTCAACCTGACTCTCATAAGACTTGCCGCCGTAAATCGCGGCGACCATGGTTGGCCGGTTGCTGACTGCCAGGGTGAGGTCTTCGGCAACCTGCAGGGCAAGCTCGCGGGTCGGAACAACCACGAGGGCTTGAGCGCCCAAGCTTGGTTCGAGCCCAAGCGATTGAATCAACGGAAGGCCGAAGCCAAAAGTTTTTCCAGTGCCGGTCTTGGCCTGGCCAATAATGTCTTGACCGGTGAGTGCCACCGGAATCGCCTGTTCTTGGATCGGAAACGGGCTGGTGATGCCTTTGCTCGCTAGAGCTTCGACAATGTCGGCATCAATGCCGAGGTCTGCAAAATTCAATACAACTCCTAGTTGCTCCCAGTCTATCGGGCGGGCGTTAAACTAAGACTGTGTTCGAATGGCTCAAGAAACTAGGCAAGCGCGTCAGTGCTCCCACTTTGCCGGCTCGAGACGACCGAAGCGCGCGCAACACCGACGAGGTCGATCTGTTGCCTTACGCGCCTCCCGCCCGCGACTATCTGGGCCAGCTGGCATACATTCAACTTTCGAATTTTGAGATTTTGACGAACGAGCTCAAGTATTCGCCAAACACTTTTTATAAGCACGAGCTCAGCGAGGCTGCCAACAAGAGCTATGGCAAATATCGCGCGGTTGCAAAGCAGATTGCCGCTTTGGGCATCGACGTCACCGACGCGACCGACCCATTTGTTGAGCGCATCGAAACTTTTCACTCGCGAACTCGAGGAACCGACTGGTATGAAACGGTCATCAAGGTCTATTTGGTCGGCGGTTTGCTCGACGACTTTTATCGTCGATTAGCCGTTGCGCTTGAGCCGGCTTCGAAAGCTGCGATTGAAAAAGCGCTGGATGATAAAACCATCGAAAAGTTTGCTGTGAAAATTCTGGTTGAGGCCATGGCAGATAACTCGGCGCTTTCGAGTCGCTTGGCGCTCTGGGGTCGGCGCATCATGGGCGACACGCTTCTTGAGCTACGCGCCGCTTTTGACAATCGCAAACTCGCGGGCAAAAAGGCCGATGAGCGTTTTTCAGAGGATGAGCAACGCCAACTGAACCTTGAGGCCTACAGCAAACTTGAGCCGCTCATCAGCGAGCTTATTGGCAAGCACACATTGAGAATGGATGCTTTGGGCCTCACGGCCTAAACCTATTCGGTTACGTAATCCTCGGCGGCAGTTGCGCTCGCCGCAGACTTCACGAGTTCTGGGGCCGAAGCGGTTTTGATCTTCACCAAGAGTGCTGCGTCAGACGCTGCGCGGCGTTTGGCCAGGCGGTTGGCACCAATCGCCATTGCAACCGGCATCGCCACCATGACCAGAATCCAGGTTAGAGCGTTAGTTGCTCCCAGGTTGCTCCAGAGCAAGATGAGCCAAACGACCGCTCCAGAAGCTAGCGCGATTGCGCTCGGCACAAGTTGACCGTAGTCCAGGCTGCGCACGTTTACATACGGGGCTGCCAGGCCCAAGATGGCCGCATAAATCAAAATAATTAGTAGTTCCATTAGGCGATAAATCCTACTCGACGGGTTTCTTCAGCTCCGATTTCAACATATGCCAGGGCCTCTGTCGGCACTACATAGATTCGACCTTTGTCATCAACGAGCTTTAAAACTTTTGCTGATTCCTCGAGTGCGGCAGCCACGGCAGCCTCAATCTCTTTAGCGGTTTGAGCTGATTCAAAGCTCAACTCGCGGCCTGAGTTGCGAATGCCAATACGAATCTCCATGGGGCGCCTTTCGGTTTCTGTGTCAAGACTACGACAGGTTTTTGCGCATCGCAAAAATGTCACCGGCAGCTTGTAGGTTAAGCACATGCCACAAACTTCTTTTCGTCTCGGTCGAGTCGCATCAGCTTATTTAGCTGGGCAAAGCGCCGATTCCGTCGATCAGACCGCGCTTGCGCCGATTCTGGCTTTGCCCGCCGACTCAGTGGCATCAGTTTTAGGTGCACCCGGATCTGGCAAAACGTTTGCGGTGAGCGCCTGGTTCAAGAACGCCGTTGCGGGCGGGCGTCATCCAGACTCGATTTTGGTTCTGTCGGCCAACCGCACCTCGGCAACTCTATTGCGCGACCAGTTGGCGCTTGAGCTTCAAACCGCCACCGGGGGAGCCCTTGCCCGAAGCGTCAACTCGTTTGCATTTGGGTTGCTGCAGGCGGCGGCCCTGAAAACCGGCAAAAAATTGCCACAGCTTATTAGCGGCAGCGAGCAAGACCGCATTTTGACCGAACTGCTTGAGAAGCTTGACCCCGCCACGGCCCCTGATTCGATCTCAGCGCTAACGCTCGAGCTTGCCGGTTTTCGTTCTGAGGTCCGAGACCTGTTTGCGGTGATTCAGGAGCACCAGCTTGCGACAGAGAAACTGCGCGATTTGGCTTTGCAATTCGGCAAGCCGGCCTGGAGCTTTGCAGCTGATCTATTTGAGAAGTACGAGGCAGTTTTGGCCGGCGAAGACTTCGAGCAACGCTTCGACGCCAGCACTCTGCTTCACCGTGCGGCTGCGTTGCTGGTTGAAGAACCGAGTTTGATTGACGATATCGACGTTATTTTGGTTGACGATTCTCAAGAGCTCACACCTGCCGCGCTAAACCTAATCAGAGTTGCCGTCGAAACGCGTTATTCAGTGGAATCCAAAAAGACCTTGGCGCGCGGCCTGCTTTTGTTTGGCGACCCAGACGCTTCGACTCTCGGGTTTCGAGCGGCCGACCCTCAAGCCATGGTCATGCTGGCGCGCGAAGTTGCTCAGCTGCGCGGCCAAAACCTGATTTCGCTAACAATCGAGCCAAACCGCCAAGTGCGCCCGGCCGCACTTAGCTCGCTAATGGCTCGCATCAGCGCTAACATCGACCCCGCTCTAGCCGGCACTCAGCGCCGTTCGCTTGCCACCGCAGGCGAGGTAACCGAATCACAAGAATCTTCGAAACCAATCGAAACCGTGGTCTTGAGAGACCGAGTTTCTGAAATTTCTTGGATAGCTCGCCGGCTTCGCGAACTTCACCTCTATGAGGGCGTCGCCTGGGCCGACATCGCTGTCGTGGCTCGCAGTCGTCAAGAGTTGGCCAAGCTCGAAACCGCTCTGGCCGGCGAATCGGTGCCAACGCAGGTCACCGGCGCGCAAACCGCACTTCGCGACGAGTTTGCCAGTCGTGCTCTGCTGATTCTCGCGCGAGCGGTGGTTAGTAAAGAACCAATGACGCTCGAGCTAGCAAACGAACTTCTCTCTTCACCATTCGCTGGTCTCGACAGCCTCTCGATGCGTCGGTTGAGACGAGTTTTGCGACGCCAAGAAATCGATGCCGAAGGCACGCGAAACAGTGATGAACTGATTCTCGATCTGTTTTCGGCGCCGGGCTCTGCAGCGACTTTAGAGAACCCCGAAGGTCGAAAAGCAAATCGTTTTATCAAGACATTTTTTGAGGCAAAACAGCTCGCCGAAAACCCAAACCTCAACATTGAAGACCTCCTCTGGAAGCTCTTCAGTAGCAGCAAAGTTGGCACCGAATGGCAATCGTTGAGCCGCGGCATCGGCGAAGTGGCCCTGCAGGCAAACCGCAACCTTGACGCCATCGCCTCGCTTTTTGCGGCTGCCAATCGTTACATCGAGCGCACGCCAAACGCGCCGGCGGCAGCGTTTATCGAAAACCAACTGTCACTCGGTCTGCCTGAAGACAGCCTCGCAGTAACCGACCGAACTCGCGAAACCGTGCTGCTGCTGACTCCATCCGGGTTAATTGGCCGCCGTTTTAAAGTCGTTTGCCTGCCGAGCCTTATCGAGGGAGCCTGGCCAAATCTTCGACCGCGCTCGTCGCTCTTATCGGCCAACGTTCTCGACGCGCTTCTAAAAGGGCACATCTCTGAGCCAACAAATTTTTTGAAGTCTGAACTGCCCGACGAATTGCGCTTGCTTCACAAAGCAGTTGGAGCGACCACCGAAAAACTGATTGTCAGCTCCTACATCTCTGAAGAGCAACAGGTCTCACAGTTTGTCACCTTGATTGCAGGCAAAGTGCCCGCGACCACGAGCTTTGAAGGCACCTCGCTCACACTCCGAGCACTCTCGGGTCTACTGCGACGTGACCTAGCCCAGACGTTTGATGGCAATCGACCCGCCGAAGAAAATCCTGGCAGTGCGGGTCTCGACCCAACCTCTTATCGCCAGTCACTCACCATGGGCATCGCTAAGTTGGCGGCCGCTGGCGTCGCCGGCGCGCATCCTGACAGCTGGTACGGCCTCGCAGAGCTGTCGAGCACTGCACCACTCTTTGATCCGGCCGACCCCAATGCCTCGGTCTATCTGCGCCCATCCGACATCGACAACTTTCTCAAGTGCCCGATGCACTGGTTCATTGAGTCGCACGGTGGCAACAACTCAACTTTTGAAGCCAACCTCGGTTCGATTTTGCACAAAGCCGTTGAGTTGGCAACCGAGATCGACGAAACGAGCTTCTGGAACACCATCGAAACACAATGGCACTCGCTCACTTTTGAAGCGGACTGGGTCGAACAAATCGAGAAGCGCAAAGCCCGCAAAATGGCGCAAAATGCCCTCGAATATCTAGCAAATTTTGCTGACTCGGGCGGTGTGGTTTTGGGCCGTGAGGTGCCATTTTCGTTCAAGGTGGGCAATGCCACAATCAGTGGCAAAGTTGACCGCATCGAGCAGTTAGCCGACGGCCGGGTCATGATTGTCGACTTGAAGACTGGAACCTTTCAAACCGATGCCAAGCACACAAAAGAGCATCCTCAACTATTGATGTATCAACTTGCCTACGAAAACGGCCAGTTCGACGAAAACCTAAAATTCCACGGTTTGCCAGAGACCATTCGGGCTATGGGCGAAGGCAAAATTGTGCGACCAGAACTTGCGGGGGCTCAGCTTTGGGTCATCGCCGACAAAAATAAGGTCACGCCTCAAGACTCGATTGAAACAAACGCTGAACTGCGCGCTCTGGTCGACGAGATCCTTCAGGAGACAACTGAGGGTATGGCCTCGAATGTATTCATTGCCCAACTCGGATCCCACTGCGAAAACTCCGAAGCCAATAAATACTCGAGCTGCTCAATTCACCTAGTTAGGCCGGTGTCTTATGTTGCCTAATGCCACGCAAGAAATCTTGCCCACGGTTAGTGCCGACCAAATCTATTCATTGATGACTGGCGGCAAGCGAACCCTGACCGATGAGCAACGTGCTGCCGTCGAGGCTGCCTCAGTCGAAAAACCAACTCTCGTAGTTGCCGGAGCCGGCAGCGGCAAGACCGAACTTATGGCCGTCAGGGTTTTGTGGCTCGTTGCCAACGGGTTCGCTAAACCAACTGAAGTGCTCGGGCTGACTTTCACCCGCAAGGCCGCGTCAGAACTCAACCGCAGAATTTTTGACAACCTCGTGCTACTTCGAAATAGCGACTTGTGGCCGGCCGATAACACCGAAGACCTGCTGCCACCAAACGTCAGCACCTACAACTCGTATGCGAACAGCATTTTTCGCGACAGCGCTTTAGGCCTGGGGTACGAGCCAGATGCACCACTGTTGAGCGATGCCTCGGCTTACCTCCTGGCAAAAGAAACGGTTCTCAAGTTCGGCAGCGAGATTGACCCAAACCTCGGTGAGGGCGACTTCAAGCTCAACGGGCTGGTTGAATCCGTTCAAAAAATGGCTGCCGACATGACCGATCACCTGGCTTCGGCGCAACAAATCGAAGACCTCATCACTTCGGTGCTGCAACACAACTCTGGTCTCGAAAAAGTTTTGGGCAAAGGCGATTACGAAGAATACGGCTACATGCGTTCAAAAATTCGTGACAAAATCCAATCGACACCGTTGGTTGCGAAACTTGCCGAGGCATATAAAGCCGAGAAACGTCGACAGGGATTCGTTGACTACAGCGATCAGGTTGCTCTCGCCGAGCTAGCGGTTAGAACGATGCCCGACATCAAAGAAGCCGAACGCGGCAAATACAAATACATTTTGCTCGACGAATATCAAGACACCTCTTTTTTGCAGACGCGTTTGCTAACCGAGCTTTTCAATCGAAAAGCCGTTTATGCGGTTGGTGACCCAAACCAGTCGATTTATGGTTGGCGCGGCGCCAGCGCAACCAATCTCTCAGAGTTTGCCAACGATTTTGGAACCGGTTTTGAAACCGGCGACTTCGGGGCGAAACAGTTCACGCTTTCGACGAGTTGGCGCAACCCGGTGAAAGTTTTGGAGCTAGCAAACCATCTCGCGTCGCCTCTTCACTCCACCGCCGGAAACCTGAACCTCGTCACTTTGCAAAGTAGAAACGGTGCTCCACTCGGCGAAATCGACGCTCGCTTCTTAGACACAACTTTGATTGAAGCCGAGCAAACCGCCAAATGGTTCAAACAAAAGATGCAGCAAAAAAACGAACCGAGCACGGCCGCATTGCTTTTGCGCACGCGCAACCAGATGCACGTTTTTGTTGAGCAACTTGAGGCCGCAGGTCTTGAAGTTGAGGTTGTTGGTCTAGGCGGCTTGCTCGAGATGCCAGAAATCGTAGACCTGGTCTGCGCGCTAAAAGTTATTGCCAGACCTACGGCCGGCAGCGAACTGATTCGCTTGCTAACCGGGCCTCGCTGGCGCATCGGAGTAAGCGACTTGGCGGGCCTTCACAGGTATGCAAAGTCGGTGGCGAAGCAACTGAAATATGAGTTCGACGATGACTTCGGTTCAGACGGCCAATCTTCTCTCGTTGACTCACTAGACATAATCGCCGACAGCCCAAGTGCGAATGCGGCCGGCATAACCGAAGCCGGTTTCACTCGTCTCAAGGATGCCGGCAAGGTTTTCAGAAACATGAGGCAGCTTTTGGGGCTCAGCCTGCCCGAGTTAACTAAGTCGGTTGCCCAAGAGCTATGGCTTGATGTCGAAGTAATGTCGCAGCCGAATCGCAAGAACCCAATGGCACACCTAAACGCTTTTGCCAACGTGGTTGCAAACTACGCAAACAACTCCAACTACACCTCGCTGAATACGTTTTTAGACTGGCTAGATTTTGCTGAAGAGCGCGAAAAGTTTGAGATTCCAGCGGTCACGCCAGAAACCGGGGTCGTTCAGGTAATCACCGTTCATGCCGCCAAAGGTTTGGAATGGGACTTCGTCGCCGTGGGAAACCTTATAAAAGACAGTTTTCCGAGCACGCTTGCAAAAGACGGCATCGGTTGGCTGCGATCATCCAATTTGCCTTACCCATTGCGGGGCGACAGGGCTTCACTTCCCGAATGGAAATTTGAGAACCCGCAAGACCAAAAAGCGGCCCAAGCAGCCGTTGATGAGTTTGAAAGAGCTTGGCGAGCACACCAAGAAATTGAAGAGACCCGCCTGGTATACGTTGCCGTGACTCGACCGCGTGAAGCGCTGCTGCTGACCGGCTCAGTCTGGAAACCCTCGCTGAAACGGCCGATTGATCCATCTAAATTTTTGTTGCGAGCTCACGAGATCATCCCGGTATCAGGGTTTGAGCCGGCTGAAGGTTTTGACGATGCTCCCTGGCAGGCCTGGGCGAGCCCAGAGAACCCAATCGACACGACCTCAAACGTTAGGTCTTGGCCGATTGACCCGTTGAGCGAGCGAAGCCGCACCAAACTTACCTTGGCCGCCGCTTCATCTCGTGAGGCAATCGACGCGGGCTTAGAGGAAGACCCTCGAGTCGCCGCAGATGGCTTGAACCAACAGATCGACCTCCTGATTGCCGAGCGCGAAACGCTTTTGCAGCAGTCGCAAACGGTTGAGCTGCCGGTTAGGGTTCCGGCATCCAGGTTTAAAGATTTCGTCCTCAAGACGGCCGAGGTTGCCGAAGATTATCGAAGGCCAATGCCGAGCCAGCCTTTTGCCGCGACCCGAACGGGAACCCTTTTTCACAGTTGGATTGAATCAAGCTACGCGAACGATTCGATAAGCATTCCATTTGATGAGCTGGATGATCTTGAGCTAGACGATAGGGAGCTGGATGCTAAAGCCGACGACTTGACCGAAGCGCAACTTGCCGAGCTAAAAGCCAACTTCGCCAAATCAGAATGGGTGGACCAAACTCCCTTGGCAGTCGAAATCGAAGTTCAACTCACCCACGGCGTGAACACTTTCATTTGTAAATTGGATGCCGTCTTTGAGACCGAATCAGGCGTAGAAATTGTTGACTGGAAAACCGGAAAATCGCCCAAAGACCCTTCAGAGCTTGAAGAGCGAAGTATGCAGTTAGCGCTTTACAAGCTTGCCTATGCGAAATATGCCCAAACCAAACCCGAAGCTAAAACCGTGAGGCCGGGAGACATTTCGGTTGCCTTTTTCTACGTTGCCGAAAACCTGGTGATTAGGCCTCCGGCAGTTTTGAACGAAATCGAAATCTTCGATTTATTCGCTGAGAAAGTAACAAAACCAGCACACGGGCAAATTGACCCAGAAGCCTAATCGGCCCAGAACTCCAATCGGCCCAAGAGCCTAACCGGCTGCGCGAAGTCCGTCAGTTAAAAGAGCTCATCCTTGGCAGGTTTTTCATCATCGCTGAGCAAAAAATCAGGCATCGGAATCTCGGGCTTTTCAATGATTTCAATCGGAGCGGTTTCGGTGTCTTCGAAGCTGATTTGAGCGTCAATGGTTTCTTCGACCAACTCAAACGATTCGCTGACCACTACTGCATCCGCAAACGCAAAAGTTGCCGCTGGCTCCGGATAATCCACGACCGGCTCGTCAACTGACCCAATGTTCGCCGCCGCAAAACTGGTTGGGACCAATCTGAGAGCGGTGCCGGCTTCAACGGTGGCCGCAATAATTTCGAGCTCGCTCAGAGCTTCGTCGATGACCGTGTGATTGTTTGAGTTCACGCCCGAGACCAGCCAGCTGGCCCACTCTAGCTCGTTATAAAGCTGTGCGCGCTGACGCAGGTTTGAGTCAGCTGATGGTCTAGCCTGCTGGTAGGCAATCAAAAGGTTATAAAAGACCTCCTCACTGGCCTTTGCCGAAATCCAAGCCAGGTCACGTGCTGGGTCGGCAATCTGCAGGCCTTTCCAGTCCAGAATTCCGCTAACTTTTTCGTCTTGAGCCAAGACCGCTGAGGGGTGCATTAGTCCGTGAATCACAGTTGGCATAAACCTAAAGAGGTTTTCGTTTCCTAGGGCTTCTTCCCAGCGATTGAGCAAAACCGAAGGAATTTTTCCGGTTTCCATAGCTCGATCGAGTTCGGCCGCGTTGGCCTTCAAAATGTCGCCGGTTGAATATTCCGGAAAAAGATTGTCTTGAACGACAGCGAGCGGCAGGCTGTGGATGGCAGCAAGCGCCTCACCGGTGGACGCCACTAGAGGTGATGTCGCCGAGGTTTCACTCAAGTCAAATTCCTGGCCGTAGACATAACGCAGAATGCGAACGACTTCTCCGTCACGCGTTGTTGACGCTGCTACCAAACCAGTTACTTCAAACGGCAGCGGATTCGTTTTTGCGAGGGCCTTTAGGGCGCGAAGTTCTACCTCTTGGTTAGCGTCGGCCATGGCGTTTTTGGCGATTCGCACGACGTAGTGCTTTCCGTCGTCTCCGGTGAGCAGTGCTCCGTCAAAGTCTTCGCTGTCGAGACTTTCATACTTTCGAACCGAGACAAAGTTCAAGCTCGATGCCGCGTCTTTGGCGAGTGCAGCTAAAATCAGAGGAGATTTACCCATGGAAATCAGGTTAGACACCGTAAAGCCGTGGTTGTGGCACCGCCACGAAAATTAAACGAAACTTGAGGCTTGCACCGTTGCCACCTCTAACGGCTTACCCCATCGAAAAGGTTTAGATGACTGAAGTTCTGCACTTGCCAGTAGCTGTGTCAGCCATCGACCGCGACTATTTGATGCGCGAAAACCCAGACCTATTTGACTTGCTCTGGGAGAACCCAAACACCAGAGTTTTAGCACTTTTTGAGGGCAAAACTTTACTTCGAAGCGGCGAAGCCGGCGACTCACCCGAGTTGCGTTTTTTGACGGTTGAAGAAGTTACTTCGGCTCAGCTCAGGGTTTATCTGGGCAAAACCCTGCACGATTCTTCGGCTGAACCGGCTGGGTCTCCAATCGTTTTAGCTGTGCTAAGCCCCAACAGCGCAAAACAGCTTGAGCCGAGTGAAAAAGCCTGGCACCAACTGCGTCGCTCCGGAGCCGGCCTGAGCGAGCGGGATTCTGAGCTTTACGCCACCGCTCTGTCGCTGGCCAACTGGCATCAATCGCACCTGTATTGCCCAAAGTGCGGCAGCCCAACGGTTATCGTTCGCGGCGGATGGGTGCGCACCTGTTTCAACGATAGCTTTGAGGTTTTTCCCCGGACCGACCCGGCAATCATCGTGAGCGTAACCGACAGCGAAGACCGCATCCTTTTGGGTTCGCAAGCATCCTGGGATGAAAATCGTTGGTCGGTGCTGGCAGGTTTCGTCGAGCCTGGGGAGTCTTTAAATCATGCCGTTGTGCGTGAGGTGTTCGAGGAATCTGGTTTGAGAGTTATAAATCCCCGATATTTGGGAAGCCAACCGTGGCCCTACCCGCACTCATTGATGCTTGCGTTCACAGCCCAAATCGATCCAACCTTTGCACACCTGCCCGCGACCCCCGACGGACAAGAGATCATCCGTTTGCGCTGGTTCAGCCGGCAAGACATCATTGCCGAAGCCGACTCGATTCTTTTGCCAGGTAAATCGAGCGTCTCGTACGCGCTAATTTCTCACTGGTTTGGCGGGCAGTTGCCAACGCCAGAAGCTTGGTAAAACGTGTCTGACCTTTTAGCTGCCTTGGATGCCGACCAGCGGTCGGCGGCCGAGGCACTGCTCGGTCCGGTGGTCATTTTGGCAGGTGCCGGAACTGGAAAAACTCGCACCATCACCCATCGCATCGCCCACGGTGTGGCCAGTGGAATTTATGCCCCAAATCGGGTTATGGCCCTGACCTACACAAACCGCGCTGCCGGAGAGATTAGGTTGCGATTGCGCCAATTGGGGGTTGGCCCGGTCTCGGTAAAAACTTTTCACTCGGCAGCTCTCGGGCAACTCGAGTATTTTTGGCCTCAGTTTGCGGGGGTTCCGGCCCCGATGATTTTGACCGGCAAAGCCGCGATGCTCAGTTCGGTTGCGAGCCAACGGGGCATCGAACTCGACGCGGCGAGCCTTCGAGATTTGGCTTCAGAAATTGAGTGGCGCAAACTCTCGATGATGAGCCTAGAGAAATACGCCGACCTCCGGTCTCGCGCCCAAGTCGCAGGTCTTTCGCACGCTAAGAACGTCGAGCTTCAACAGGCATACGAAGACGCCAAAATCAAAGCCCAAAAAATCGATTTCGAAGACGTGTTGATTTTGACTCTTGGGTTGCTTCGCGCCGAGCCTCGGGCCCTCGAGCACGTTCGACAACAGTATCGATTTTTTACCGTGGATGAGTACCAGGACGTTTCGCCGCTTCAACACGCCCTACTCGACGAGTGGCTTGGTGAGAGAAGTGACATCTGTGTTGTTGGAGACCCTAACCAAACTATCTACTCTTTTACCGGTGCAACTAGTGATTTTTTGAGGGACTTTTCAACCCGGTTCGAAGAGGCCACCGAAATTCAACTCAACCGTAGCTACCGTTCAACCAAATCTGTGGTGAGTTTTGCGAACCAACTGGCCGATGGAACCCTTGAGGCGCTTGAGTCTCAGCTTAAGCAGGGAAGCAGCCCCACTGTTTCTTGCTATGCAAACGATACCGAAGAGGCACACACGATTGCCTCCGCGGTGAAACGCCAACTCGAGCTCGGCGTTTCGGCTCAAGACATCGCGATTCTGTATCGGGTCAACGGGCAATCTGAGGTTTTTGAAAACGCGTTGGCAAAACTGCAAATCGAATACTCAGTGCGAGGCGGTGAGCGGTTTTTTAACCGCACCGAGATTCAGCAGGCGATGCAGGGGGTTCGAGCCGAAGCTGTTTTATCAACCGACAAGTCGCTGCGGCATTCGGTTACCGACATTTGCCGTTCGCTCGGTTGGCAAACCAAGGAGCCTGCAGAATCCGGTGCGACCCGCGATCGTTGGTTTGCGCTAAATGCTTTTCTTGGAATCTTGGATGAAATGCCTGAGGATGCAACTTTGGACGACTTTGCTCGGGAACTCGATGAGCGCAAGCGGTCGCAGCACGAACCAGTGCAGGCTTCGGTAACTTTGTCGACCATTCACGCTGTAAAGGGTTTGGAGTGGCCCGTTGTTTTTGTCGCTGGACTCAGCGAAGGTTACCTTCCGATCAGCTACGCCAAAAGTGAATTTGAAATCGCTGAAGAGCAGAGACTTTTGTATGTTGCCGTTACGCGAGCCGGCTCTGACCTGCATCTGAGTTGGGCTAAACGTGATGAGCTGCATGGCCGAGACCGTGTCGCGTCAAGGGTTTTAGCCCGTTTTGCTAAGCGTGACTAGATCTCAACTTTGGCGAGCCTGCAACCGCACTCATCGTTGAATGCCCAAGAAGGCTCTGCAGTTGTTGTGCCGCTTGGCCCGTTGGGTGGGTAGCCGTTTTTTTGGTCCAGAAATAACAGTGTTTTAGAGGCAACCTCGGCGGCTAAACGCATCCTGCCGGCTGCCGAGTCGAAGTGTGTTTCGCGGCCGATTAGTTGACTCGCGATGTTTGGCCAGGCTTGATCTTGAGATTGGCAGTTGAGCTCAAAGCAGACCCAGCACGGACTAAGACCCGGTTCAATCGCATGGCTGACAAACATTTCGAAGTTTTGGCTGGCAGCCGCCTGAATTGCGCCCAGCTGCGGCACCCCTCGGTTCATCCAGGCAGCGAATCTTTGCGGCTCGATGAGTTGTTGCCCCAACAAAATTGCCAAATCTAGAGTTGTGATCTGAGCTTGTTTTAAGTCGGTTAGCTTCAAAAGCTGCGGAGCCATAGGGAAAGATTTTATTTTTGTGGATACGATTTCAAATCGACTTTGGCCGTGTTGTGATTCGTGAAAGCCGAGTCCGCCGATGTCTCCAGCGCCAACGGCAGACTCGTCGCCGGTGACGATTGCGCCGATTCCGGCAGCCGCGAGGGCCTCTGCGATTAGGGTTCCTGTGCGGTCGAGGGTTGAAATGAACACGGCTCTAGTTTGCCTCCGAAGCCACACTGACTCGCCGCGAGCGTTTAGGTTTAGGCTGGCGCTCGCTATTTCGCCTAAGGCACTTTGAAAGGCGACTGAACGACTGTCTAGGCTCGCTGGCTCTGCAACTTCGCCTGACTCAAACTCTTCAGTCGGGGTGAATCCGTTCTCATCTGAATATCGAACGCGCTCGGTGTTGGTCAAGAGAAGCGGCTTAACTTTTTGAATTATTTCTTGCACCTCGGCCGAACGGAGCTTGAGGTGGCGCCCGTAGTCTTTGACTTGGCTTAGGGTGAGTCCGCTGAAAAGCGCATGGATAAATTTTTCTTGATTGGCTTTTGGGTTTTCAAAAATCACTGACTTTGCGCCGAGGCCGACTTGAAGGGTTGTTGGATTCCGCCAGGTTATCGGGGCAGTTTCATTGATCACGATTTCCATTGGGCGAGTCTGCCAGAAGCCCTTTTGGCTCCAACCCGCTTATCCACAGTGATTTCTGTGGGGTTAGCCACCCAACAGGTCACGCAGTTCTTGGTCGAGGCTGTCGCCGTTGCTCGACCTGGAACGGATTTTTTGAATCAACGAGGCTGGGTCTGAAATGTCTTCAGAAGTTGGCATTAGATCTGGATGTGACCAAAGCGCATCGCGAGCGGCGGCACCAAGCTCGGTGGTGATTTGTCGCCACATTTCGGCGGCCTCGCGCATTTTGCGCGGGCGCAGCTCTAACCCGACAAGGGTGGTAAAAGTTTGTTCGGCAGGGCCGCCGGTTGCTCGGCGGCGGCGCACGGCTTCGGCAATCGCAGCGGTTTGCGGCAGGCGCTCGGTTGCGGTTTCGCTCACGACTTGAACCCAACCTTCGATTAGGGCTAGAAGGGTTTCAACGCTTTCGAGCGCTCGAAGTTGGGTTTCGCTGCGATCGGCAATGAATGCGCCGCTTTCAAACGCCTGGCGAAGCTCATCCTGTTTTTCGGTGTTTAGTTCACTGAGTTCGAGGTCGCCGGCTATTTCGGCAATTTTGTTGTTATCTATTGAAATGCCTTGGGCATAGTTGGTGATTTGGGTGACCGCGTGGTCTCTCAACCATTTGCTGTGCTTGAAAAGTCGGTTGTGGGCCATTTCTCGCACTGCCAAAAATAGGTAAACCTGATCTTTTTCGAGCTCGAGTTCGGCCGCAAAAATGTCGATGTTTTGAACAACGTAGGCGGGTCTTTGGTCGGCAAAAATTGGCAGTCCGATGTCGGTTCCGGTCAAAATCTCGCTGGAAAGTTTGCCTAACGCTTGGCCAAGCTGCATTGCAAAAAGTGCTGCTCCCGCAGATTTCATGAGGTTGCCGGCCTGGCCAAGAACGCCTTGGAGTTCTTGTGGAGAATTTTGGCTGAGGTGGTCGCTGAGGGCTTGGCTCATTTGCGTTGCAACCGGGCCGGCTAGCGATTGAAAAAGCGGCAGGGCGTCATCGACCCAAAGTTCTCGGGTTAGGATTTTTGGCTCGGTGGTCAGGTCGGCGATATCGGTTGCTTGACCGAGCCAAAGTGTTGCAATCGCGGTTGCGTTTTTTACTTCGGCTCTTGAGCTGTCACTGACGGGTTTTGATTCTTTGCGAACTTGAGTTTTCGCCTGGGTTGCCGCCAGTTGCCAGTTCACGCCTTGGTCAGAGTTTTGGCCCGCTGCGTTCATCGCGCTTTTGAGTTGGGCGGTTAGTTCGGCTAACACTTTTGGGTCATTTGGCAGCCCGGCAGCGCGGGCGAGTTCGGCAGGGTCAAGCCCAGCCTCGCCGGCCATTAGCTTGCGCAAAAATTCTTCGAAGTCATCGCTCATGTGACACCTCCATTTATTTCAAGGCTAAACGCTAGGTTTGAAAACTTTCTGGTCATCCAAGATTTTTTAACGGATGTTCGCCCAAGGCGTTACCGTCTGAGATTCTTGCGAAGCCAAAAGTTCATAAACCTCACCTACTCTTGAAACGGTGAGATTTCTTATGAGTTTTTTTGGGTATGACGTCGAAGACGAGAGCCATACAGCTGATGGTTGGGATGAGCCCAAGCGTCGCGGTTTTGGCTGGCGCTCTGTTGTAGGAATCTTGGTGGCAGCCGTCTTTTTAGGTGGCACATATTTTGCATTTCAGGCACCAACGCCTTACGTGATTGAGCAGCCGGGAACCGTCTTTAACGTGTTGGGCAAGCAGGATGCCGGCGACATCATCTCGATTTCAGGTGCCAAGACTTACCCGACCTCGGGCGATTTGTTTCTTTTGACTGTCGGGTTGGTGGGCCAGCCCGGCGCGACTCCGAGTTGGGTTGAGGTGTTTCGGGCTTGGAATGATCCTAAAAAAGTTGTGCTTCCGATTGACTCTATTTATCCGCCGGGGGTTAAGGCCGATACGAATGCCACCGAGCAGATTGCCATGATGAACGACTCGCAACAGCAGGCTACCGCCTCGGCGCTTCGGCAGCTCGGTTACAAAGTTGCAAGCAAGGTAAACGTTATTGCTGTCAACAAAGATTCTCCGGCCGCAGGCATTCTAAAAGCCAACGATATTGTTACGGCCGTCGATGGTAAACCTCTAGAAAACGGTGCGACGCTTCGGGCTTTGGTCAAGAAAAACGCCGATTCAAAACCTATGAAGCTCGAAGTGCTGAGAGCCGCTCAAAAACTAAATCTTGAGGCTACGCCGGTTTTGATTGATAAAACCTGGCGCCTGGGCATCACCATTACCGACACTTACGATTTTCCGGTTGATGTAAAACTAAAACTCCAATCGGTTGGCGGCCCAAGCGGCGGCATGATGTTTGCTCTGGGAATCATCGACGAACTAACTCCGGGTTACCTAAACGGCGGCCAATCGGTTGCCGGCACCGGCGAAATTGACGGCAACGGTGTGGTTTACCCAATCGGGGGCATCCGTCAAAAAATGTTCGGAGCGGTTGATGCGGGGGCAACCTGGTTCTTGGCCCCTGAGGCTAACTGCGATGAAGTGGTTGGTCACATTCCCGACGGTCTAAAAGTGACGAAGGTGGCAAACCTCAATGACGCGGTTAAGGCCCTCAACGCCATTGCTGCCAACCCAGAAAC
>Ga0136644_10001780_pt1 | contig 16886 bp, 18 predicted proteins | sample C_130820_EF_Meta_FD_94780 | JGI IMG/M metagenome (GOLD analysis project Ga0136644, IMG submission 94780) | Freshwater microbial communities from Lake Croche, Canada to study carbon cycling - C_130820_EF_MetaG (v2) (version 2) | ecosystem: Environmental > Aquatic > Freshwater > Lake | place... | reverse complement strand
ATCTGTTCCTTTCTACTGAACCAAACACTGGCAATACCAGCAACAACCGCAATGAATTCAAGCGGTCCAGTTTGTTTGATTCCTGTAATAAACTGTTCTACTAATAGGCCAATACTCATGTGATGCACAAAATACAGAAAGCTAGTGACTTGCCATGGGCTTGTTCAAACCTGTTTTAAAGTAATAAATGACCCCATCTTCAAATTTCTTTTTCAAAACCAGTTTTGAATGTTGTTCAATGAAGGGAAGATCTATCAGGTCATTGTTCAGGCCATCATAAAACCAGACAACTATCAAGTCTTTGTGTGAGAACATTTCATCCCGTTCTTTAAGAATTTCTTTATGAGGAAGAGGTAAAGATTTTACACCTGTTAAGTGATAAAGCCCGCCAGGTGCATCGGCATAGATAGCCCCATTTAAGGAGTCTTTGTGTAGGTTAATATATGCCACCATGGGTGATGCTGTCCACTGTAATTCTGAATAACCAGGTATTCCCGCGTCTTTAATGCCCTCCCAATTGGCAGCATTTAAAAAGTATTGATTCTTTAGTCCAAAACCCAAGACCAATATGGCTGCGCCGATGGTCCCGTATTTGAAAAGCCTTTTGGTCTTGCTAATCAACACCGATAAAAAATATAAGATGGTTATGAGCAAGGGAAGGTACATGGGAGACAATAACCTACTACTCAGGGTTTCAAATCTGGATACCGATGAAATGCCTAAAATAAAAACTGTATAAACCAGAAAGTAGGCCATGACAGCTGTGCTAATGCGGTGATAATATTGCTGCTGAAAAATTCGAAAGAATAAAATTCCAATCACCAAAATCAGGAGCACCAAAAGAACCATCGCTCCAGCAAAACCTTTATTACCCGCTAGGGGTAACCAAATTCCTAATACCCAACCACTATCTATCAAGTTTTGCCCCAATGGGCGTAAGGCTTTTTCCCGAATACCTGCAGCTGTGCCCGTTACTAAATGATTGCGATAGAGATTGATGGCCAAGGGAATAATGGCTACCAAGCTAAAGATTACCAAGTGTTTGACCTTTTTAATTCCGTTAATTTGTCCGTCAAATAATAAAAGGGCAAAACCAGTGGCCAATAAACTAATGCCTGCAATCCTGGTTATGAATGCAAGCCCAACAATCAAGGCTAAAATAAAAAGATTGCGATCATTATGTTCTTTTGTGTAGCGGTTCCATTGCAGAATGAATATCAAGACCAAGACCAAGAATAGGGTTTCAGACCAGAGCATGCTATAGACTTCCCACAAGCAAGGACTGCAAGCCATTATCAAAAAAATAGCTGCGCGATAGGTTCTCTTGATGCATTCTATCCCATGCAGAATCTCACTGGTGAGTAGGATCAAGACTACATATAATCCAGTATTTAAAACAGGTGCTATTGCAATTGCTGTAAACCCGGTAATCAAGGAAACCGCTGTTAAAAACAAGGGGTATCCTGCAGGAAAATCCACCAAGGGCAGGGAATTAAAATCCAAAAGACCTGAACCGTTTTTCAAATTATGAGCCGAAGAGCTATAGGCAATAGAATCCGGTGAAAGACCAATACCACTAAAGGCCGTAAGATAATAGATACTTATACAAGCTGCAAGAGCAGCCAACAAAGCATCCCAGTTCCTAAGAAGATATGCTTGAAGCTTTTGAATCACAGAACAAAAATACAATATTCCTATTCTTCCTTTATGTACAGATGGTCTTGTCTTAGTTATTATTTGTCTAAAGTACTTTATTGCAACTCAACTATAACTTCATTTTTTCGATTAAGAACTTCAAAAGGAGCATTATAGCCAAAAAAATAAAAATGATTAGAATACTTGATGCCTTCAGCATCTAAAGCCGATTTTAAATCCTGTTGATACTTTTCTATTTTAATATCATTTGCCCAACCACTAAACCTTATTGCAGCAATGGTTTTTGAAGGTTCTTCTTTAAATTCTATACCTGGTTGATTAGGCTTTGGAAGCATGGCCTTATTAAATTTCTTAGGCACCATGAACATCATAGTCATGGAATCCTCTAAAGACATTGAGACTGGGGAAGTCATTGATATTTTTTCATTCCTTTCATTATTTCCAAAAATATATCCCGCTAGAATTGAGAAACCTTTACTGGAAGAATTCTTATACCCTTTTGTGGAGAGTTTGACAGAAGTAAACAAAGTAGTTTCATAAGTTCTTATTTCAAATTTTTTATATTTTTTTATGACAACATAAGGGTACGTTTCAATATTTCTTTGTCCAAGTATAAAATACAATTGGACAAGTGTTAATGCTATTAGAACTACTATAAGTAAGATTATTCCCATTTTCATTTTTTTTTGATTAACCACAACTGTTTTTGCGGAGTACTGAACCGCCAATTTTGTCATACCCCTGTTAGCGGTTCGTTGTTTTATTCTGTTTGTCAAGTTGTTTATTTAAGGTCTACTTTTTCGTTAACCAAAAATTCTTTTACCGAGGTCCACTGAATATAGGAATATCTGTCGTTATCGTATTTTTGAAAAATAATTCTACCTTCCATCATGTCTCTCATATATTGCATTCCTTGCCAAGCTGGGTAAAGTTCGTTTTCTGAAGGCGAAAAAAATCTTGTTACCTTGATTAGAAAATTTAAAAGCCCAATACTTCCTGGTCTGAATATTTTGTACTTTTTATTTGTAAGTTCTGAGAGTAATGTCACAAAGTGGTTGCACGTTAGTTTATCACCTGCTATTCTAAAATATCTTGCTGTATTATCGTCAACGGCAGCAGCAGCTGTAAATTCAGCAACATTGTATGTAGTTGTAAATTCCAATATTTGATTTGCATTACCCCAACATAAGATCCATTTTTGCTTGAAAAGTATTAAAGGCATATCTGTGGTTAATAAATCCATAAAAGGACCATTGAAGATAGTTGTTGCTTTAATAGGTGTTTTGTCAAGATACTCGTGAAATTTTCTCCTCAAATCTAAATTTCTATTTTGTCCTTCTTTTAAGTTTGTAAAATCAATTGAATAGTCGCTTGGAATAAATCTTTGAACATTTGCTTCAACAGCAGCATCTAAAAATACTTTTTGAGTGTCAATTACCGTTTCACTTAAACCCGCCAAAGCTGAAACCAGGCAGTGTGCTCCTATACAATGTTTTGAAATTTCGGATTGATTGCTTGTGTCAACCTGAAACACTTTGACACCTTTTTGTTCTAAGTCCTTTATCTTTTTAATGTCTGTTTCTAAACGGACAATTGCTCTCACTTCAACATCTTTAGCTAATAATGCCTTTACAATTTTACCGCCTAGATTTCCTGTTGCACCTGCTACTACTATTATTTTTCTCATTTAGTATGATTAGTTTTTTAGTCTTTATTTTCAGTCCCAACTTGCTGTAATACCCATGTTAGCAGAAAGCCTATTTTACTTACTTATGTCTTGAAGTGAAAAATCTACCGCTGTCTTACAATGGATAAATGCTGTGTCAAAAATTTGTAAATCCGTATCTTCTTTAGCAATTAATAAAGCAATTTCCGTACAACCGAATATCACTCCTCTTACACCTTCAAATTTCACTTTTTCCATTATTGAAAGGTATCGTCTCTTTGTTTCTTCATAAAATCTACCTTTTGTCAATTCATTGAAAATAGATTGATTAATGAACTCTCTGTCAAAATCATTTGGAATAATTGCTTCTATCCCAAACTTGGCTAATTTATCCTTAAAAAAGTTGTTCTCCATTGTGAATTTTGTTCCTAGAAGTAAAACTTTATTCAATTTTTGAGACGCGATTTCTTTTGCGGTTTCTTCAGCAATATGCAATAAAGGGATATCTATGTTTTGTCTCACTTTGTCTGCAACTAAATGCGCAGTATTTGTAGCAATAATGATACAATCTGCCCCTGCATTTCTAAGTTGTAAAGCAATAGTAGTGATAGTTTTTTCAATTTCCTCCCAATTATTCTTTTGAAGTAACAAATTGAATTCTTCAAAGTCCATAGAATGCATTAAAATGCGGGCTGAGTGCAAACCACCAAGTTGTTGATTTGTCAATTGATTTATTATCTTGTAATATACAGCGGTTGAAAACCAACTTAAACCACCAATAATTCCTATTATTCTCATAAAATCAAATATTTGTTATGGGTTACTTCAAAACGCCGCGCGCTTTGAAGCGGTTGGGGAAAGATCTTCCGTTGCCCATGGCGTGCTGTTGCTGAACTAAGATACAAAAGAACATGATGTATTCTACTGCCGCTTAGAATTCCACCAGCCGGAACTGATGCTAAGATATTTGCTACGGTTGAAGAACTTTATTCGTCAGCACAAATTGCTGCAATGCAATGTTAACCGCTGTGTTATTCTCCGAGTAGGATCTGAACTTCCTCTCTTAACTGAGGAAGGTATTTAATTACAATACTCCAAATGATTTCGTCAGAAACAGTATCATAGCCATGAATAATACGATTTCTGGTGTCTACAATTTTTCTTGAATTAGTAATATTGATTTCGGGCTCTTTATTTAAAACCCTGTTTAGAGCTTCGCCTATAATTTCTATATTTCTTTCTACTGCTCTTCTTGTTCTCAAGTCATTTTGGTAAGCCTCGAAAGTCATGGGCTTATTTATAAAAAATACTATCTATTTCTTCAATAGAACTCAAGACATTAAATAACCATGTTTTTACTTCAATTTCCATAAATAATTTGCTTATTATTTTGGATTGATTGTAGAAAGTAAGGGTTTTTTAAAGCAGTTTCTTCAAGGAGGTCAATTTTTCGATTAAGAATACGCTCTAACGAAAATTTTAATTCATAATAGTTGTCTGCGTATTCTTTTGAATTCACTGGCAAGAATTCAACTAAAAAATCAATATCGCTTTCGGAAATAAAATTATTTGTAAGTACTGAACCAAATACATAAAGGGTCTTTACACTATGATTATAGCATAATTTATTTATGTCATTGATATATATAGATAATTGGTTCACCTTTCAAAAATACTACAATGTATATTATAGTTGCAAATTTGAAGTATAGCTGTTAACGCACCACGCATTGATGCAGTTAGGTTATGGATATACTACTGCTGAGACTGTAGCTGAATAAAGTTACAAAAGATTGGAATATGATCTGCTGCCTGAAAATTAATTGAACCGCTTGGAACTACTGACTGGAATTGTATTGGGCTGAGGGTTTATACCAAAGTACCAATTGCTTCAATCCTCTGTTAGCTGCTTTTTTTAAAAGTGTGAACTGTTAACCAACTAACAATTGAATCAAACTTTGAATTGCCTGAAGCGATGTCAATTACAAAAGTGTATTTCTCCTCCTGAGAAGCAAATATATCCAGATTATTAGTCAAAAGAATTAATCTCATTAAAACATATCCCGTTCTCTTATTGCCATCTATAAATGGATGATTAATAAGAATACTTTCTATTAGACATGCTGCCTTTTCAATTGCCGTGGGATAGAGTTCTTTGCCATCGAAAGTTTGTAGAGATCTTGCTAAAGCAGAGCTTAATAATTCTTTATCTCTAATGCCATTTGCACCGCCAAATTCATCAATAAGGAGTTGATGAATATCTACAACTTCTTTATAAGAGATCATTGTGCTAGTTTGGCTAATAATTCTTTGTCTTCTGCGATAATTTTATTCAATGAAGATGAAGAGTTAATTGAAGTTTCAACGACATTGCGAGAATCTAATTCCTTTAGAAAGAACAAAAGTTCAGTCAATGCCTTGTCTGAAAATTGGTCAAGGACTTTGCCGATTTCGTATTTAATTTCCTCTTTTGACATTTTATTAATTGAATGCTGAAATTACTAATTTTTAAGAAATCTAATAACTCTAAAATGGCAGTTAACGTTCGAGGCTTGCCGCAGGGCTGGAATTGTGGCTGTGTCCACCCGGCAACTGAAACCGATTGAAAAACTGATGCTGAAGTTAACAACTAAAAGCCAAATAGAATTCGGTCAAGCCCGATATTAGCTGATAGTAGTACAACTGCCGATTGTTATTCCGTCCGCCAGCCTTGCGGCAAACCTTTTGTTAGCGGTTCGTGCTTATGTCAGGATGTAATAGTGTTGCTGGTGATACGGCAACTGATTCCAATTAATTGTATAGTCGTAATTAACAATAAAGCCAGGTCGTCCATTTGCATCAGCTAATGCTCCGTTCCAATTTAGTTCAGTGCCTGCCAAAACGTGTCGTCCTTGATGAATTGAAAATGGTGCATAACCTACATTAGGATTTAACGGGGCATTTTGATAGCTCAAGTCATTACTTGCAAATAAAACTATTCCTCTTTGAGCAAGAGGAAATATTGCTTCAAAAAATTCAATTCTTTTTACGTCCTTCCAGAAGTCATAGCAGCCGATATTTTGAGCACCATGCTGACCTAACAGTACATTTACGTTTTGTCCAAATACCAGATGTGGCATGGGTTGAGCTACTGTCTTGTATTTAATTTCTATTGGATAAAATTGATTTTCTTTTTCAAGAACTATGTCGATATAAATGTTGTTAGCGTCTGACCACAGATAAGGAGGCATTAATGCACCCGGAACATGATATTCAATAAAAACATTGTCGTACAAACCTGTCTGTAAGAAATAATTTGCAAGATAGAGTTGAATGTCTTGCTCCCTTATAAAATAAGTGTGTCTCCCAGCAAGGGCATTAGTTATTTGAGTTAAGATTGTTTGTCGCATTTGATGAATGTCGCTTTAGAATGACCGCTAACGTCCCAGGCATTGAAGCGGTTGGGGAATGTCCTTACATCTGCTGGAACGGGTGCAGAATGAAGTTACAAAAGATAAGAATATGTTTTACTGTTGGGATTTATCTTGACAAGCTTAGTACTGATGCTGGGTATTGTTATCCTGCTCAATAGATGATCTACTGTACCAATTGCTGCAATGCTCTGTTGTGCGAAGGATTTGAATTTAGCTATTCACCGGCTTCTTTTAAAGCCAATAATTCTAATTCCACTGAGAGTCTGAAATCAGTTAATCTAATTTTTGATAGTAGAGGTTTAATACTTGGGATGACTCCGTTTAATTTTGCTTTTACAATTACGCCAATTGTTCCTGTAAAATGTAATCCTAATTGATCTGCAATTTTCCTTGCTTTATAATCATCAAGTATAATAGTACAGTTAGGTGTTTCTAATGCTAAAGCTATTGCACTAGATTCGCCTTTATCAATTTGCATTTCTAATAATTTTTGTCTATACTTATCAGTAACCTGATGAATTGAAACCCAATCTGGTAATTGTTCTCCGAACTCTGTTGCTATTTCAATGGTAGTAATTATTTGCCCATATACTTTTTGCAGTAGATTAAGTTCTCCAATATTTGATAGTATAATAAAACAGCTAGTATCGGAAATAATTGTTTTAGGCATTTGCAACATCCTTTGCAAGATCTGAAGCAGGGGAATTGAAAATAGACACTTCGTATTTTGCTAAAAGTTCAGCGAAAGTACGTTTAGTTAACCCCGCCAATTCAGCTGCTTGACCTAATGAAAGTTTACCTTGCTCATAAAGCTTTGTGGCTATGAGCATAGAAAGATCAGAATTGTCTAGATCTAAGCTATCAGGAAGGTTAAGAGTCAGGGTTTTCATAAATCAAATATAAGAATTTTAAAGTTAGCCCCTTTTTTAGAGATGTTTTAGGTCTTTCGCACAACGCTTAAAAGTACGCATAACCCCTCACATCATAAATAATCCCAATGGGAATTTTCTTTGTCAATTCTGGTTTGATTTGCTCATGGGTATCTGCATGAGAGGTGGAGATATTAGAAAAGCGCAGGTGGGGGAGTAAAGTGAAATATTAGTTAAACGCGGAATTATGAAGGGTGGGTAGATTGGCTGAGAGTTATTCCCATTTCAACCGATCTAAGGGGCTTTGAATATTTCCAAGGCTTTTGATACTAACATGTGTATAGCGCATGGTAGTGCGGATACTATTGTGGCCTAAGAGTTCTTGTATGTATCGTAGATCGGTGCCGGCTTCCATTAAATGGGTGGCATAGCTGTGGCGGAGCATGTGGATGCTGCCTTTTTTTTGGATGTCTGCGGCCAGTTTCGCGTCTTGAATAATTTGTTGAGTACTGCGCACACTATATGGGCCACCATTGGGGTTTTCAAAAAGGTAGACTTTGGGTTGATAGGCCAAATGGTATTCGCGCAAGGTGATTAAAAGTATTTGTGAGAGTGGTACCATTCTGTCCTTCTTTCCGTTGGCGCCGCGTATATGTATCATCATGCGTTTGCTATCTATATCCGCAATTTTCAAACCCACAATTTCACTCACGCGCAATCCGCCCGCATAACCGGTCATGAGAATACACTTGTGTTTGAGGTTGGGCATTTTGCTAATCATGTCTACCACTTCTGATTCGGCAAGAATGCTGGGTAACTGATAGGGTTTCTTAGGTCTTGGTAGGTCATAAAATTCAGTGGCCCTTTCCAATACTTTTTCAAAATAGAATTTAATAGCATTGACCGTGGTATGTATTTTGGTTTCGGAGCAGCCTTGTTTTTCCAAGAGCCATAACAAATAACTCAAGACCTGGGGTTTGGTTAAATTACTCACAGGTTATTTGCCCAAGAGGCGCAAGAGTAAATGGAATTCTGTGCAATAATTCCGAATATTATTGGGGTTGGATTTTAAGACAGTTCTTTTATATTCATACTATTGTTTTCTCACACAAGATGTTAGAAAAAAAGGGAGTAGAGAAGAGGTCTAAAATATATTTAGTATCAAGCTTAAAAACAAAAACGCCCCGGAACATTCCAAGGGCGCTTAGTATCACTCAAACTAATTCAATCAATTATTCGGCTTCTGCCATCACTTCTGTTACTTCAGGAATCATGCGTTTCATCATGCCTTCAATCCCAGCTTTTAGGGTAACCATGGAAGATGGGCAACCACTGCAAGAACCTTGCAACATCAAATTCACCACTCCGTCTTTGTAACTGCGGAACTGAATGGCACCACCATCCATTTCAACGGCTGGTTTTACATAGTTCTCCAACAATTCTTTTACGCGTTTTACAATATCATCGTCATCCGCACTTACCGTATTAGTAGCTTCTTGTTTGGTCTTTGAAACCTCTTCGTCATTTACAACAACGCCGCCATTTTCCAAATACTCTTTCAAGAAAGTCTTGATAGAAGGAATTACGTCTTGCCAGTCATCGGTGTCCGGTGTCTTGGTTAGGGTAATAAAATTGCTGGCAATAAATACGGATTTGATAAAAGGGAATCCAAATAATTCTTTTGCCAAAGGCGATGGTCCAGCCAGTGTTTCATCAGCAAAATCAATGCTTTTACCAGGATACAATAATTTGTTAGCCACAAATTTCATGGTTTCTGGATTGGGCGTCATTTCTGTATAGATGCTGATCACTGGATTGCCTGTTTTAATCATAAGAAAGATTTTATGCGGGTGTTGAATGCAAATTTAAACAAAAGCGGGCTGGGATGGTTCATTCTGGGGGGTATCGCCAGACAGAACCCCCTTTTTTTCGGATATCGAAAACCTTTTAAGTGCATTTTTGAAGCTTCTTGTGGGCAAGTTCAATATTTGGCCGGATTTTTCGTTCTATATCAGTACATGAAACAATTGCGCATTCCCTATATCTGTTTGGTCTTATTAATGACCAGCGCAGTTTCTGCGCAACCTGGTGTGAAACCCTTTGGCATCAATATCTGCGGAGCCGAATTTGAAGAAAAAACTATTCCAGGGGTTATGGGTAAGGACTATATCTACCCTGCCGATTCGGATATTGAATATTTTTACCAACGAGGCTTGCAACTTTTGACCGTTCCTTTTAAATGGGAGCGGGTGCAAACAACACCGGGCGGACCTTTAGACCGTGCCAATGTTGACGAGATGCGTAGGGTTATCCAATACTGCTCAGACAGAAATATACAGGTAGTCCTGAGCATGCACAATTTTGGCCGATATGTGATAGGGAAAACTGAACATATTGTAGGCAGTCCAACGGTACCACGCAATCTGTTGGGTGAGTTCTGGTCAAAATTAGCATTAGAATTCAGTGACTTGCGCAACGTTTTTGGTTATGAAATCATGACAGAGCCACACGATATGGGGGAATACGATTGGTTTACCACCGCTCAAACCACCATCAATATTTTGCGTCAGGTAGACAAAAAAGCTATTGTCATTATTTCTGGAGACAATTATGCCTCAGCTGAAAAATGGCGCCAGTATAGTGACCATCTCAAAGACCTGGTAGACCCCATTGACAACCTCCTGTATGATGCGCACTGTTATTTTGACAAGAACTATTCAGGCAGATATGTAGAAAGTTATGATAGTAGCGGCGCGGATGAATATACAGGAGTTAGAAGGGTCATGCCCTTTGTACGCTGGCTCAAGGACCATAAAAAACGTGGCTATGTGGGAGAATATGGGGTACCCGATAATGACCTGCGATGGTTAACCGTCTTGGACAATTTTTTAAAATATTTAAGCGAGAATAATGTAAATGGATGCTACTGGGCCGCGGGTTCTAGGTGGAACAAGTATCCTTTATCCGTTCAACCCTTTGTGCAAGAACAACGGCCTCAAATGGAAGTCTTATTACGCTATTTAAGAACCGCACCCACAATCAATTCTTCTTTCAATGCTCTCCTTCCAGAAACTTTTTTGTTCCTGCCCAATTCCACCCTTTTGCCCAATGATAAGGGTGGTGTATTTGCACCAGCTTCTATAGAAACCAAAATCAAAGTAAAGAACTAGCCTGCGGCGATTTCTTCTAACCAATATCCTTTTTATTCGGGGACTATGCGCAATTTGGCGTAGTTGAGCATAATTTTTTTCTCTCCGTTTGTGGTAAAGTTGATGGTAGCAATGGGATTATGTGCTGATCCCTCTACTTTGGCTACTAGGCCAAATCCAAATTTTAAGTGCTCCACTTTTTGACCTGCTTGCAAACCACTGGTATCACTAGCTACAAAATCGCCCGAAGCTTGGTGTTCTACCACTTTACTGGCAGGTGGAACAATGGGTAAGTATTCTGGTTTGCCCTTGGGTGCTTCCGGTTTTCTTGCTGGAGGTGCACCATATTTTTTCTCAGCACTGGCAGCGGAATTGCTATTACCAAATCCACGTTGCATTCTTTCAAAGCCACCACCCCATTGGCTGGAAGAATTATTTCTGGCCCCACCACCTGCATAACTCTTGTCTATATAGGCTTCGGGCATTTCTTCAATAAAACGGCTGGGTTCATTTTGCACCAATTGACCAAAGCGATAACGAGAATTGGCATAGGTTAACCAAAGATGTTGTTTGGCCCTGGTAATAGCCACATAGAATAACCTGCGTTCTTCTTCCAATTCCTCACGCGTATTAATGGCCATGGCATTGGGGAACAGGGTTTCTTCAATGCCACCCACAAACACACAACTAAATTCCAGACCCTTTGCCGCGTGAATGGTCATCAGTTTCACCACATCGGTTTCTTGTTTGTTATCATCAGCATCGGTGACCAAACTAATCTGTTGCAAATAAGCGCCCATACTCTTGGTGCCTACTTCTCCGTCTTCGTTATCGGGGCTCTCGGTCCACTCTTTGATGGAGTTCAAGATCTCTTGCACGTTTTCATATCGCGCCAGCCCTTCTGTGGTTTTGTCTGCAAACAATTCCTTCACCAAATTGGTATGCTTACCCACTTGCACCGCTACGTCATAGGCATTCTTGTCTGTGAGCAAACTCTGGAAATAGCGGATCATGGTCACAAAATTCTGCAGCGATTCTAGTGTGCCTCCTTTGAATCCAAACTCTCCTGCTCTAGATACCACATCATACATGCTCAACTCGTTTTCATTGGCAGCAGTAACCAGTTTTTCAATGCTGGTTTTGCCAATGCCACGGGCAGGGTAGTTGATGATTCTTTTTAGTGCTTCTTCATCACGGGTGTTTACTATGATGCGCAAGTAGGCTAAGAAATCTTTAATCTCTTTGCGTTGATAGAAGCTAGTACCTCCATAAATTCTATAAGTAATGCCCATGCGGCGCAGGCTTTCTTCATATGCCCGGCTCTGTGCATTGGTTCTATATAAAATGGCAAAGTCTTGGTTGTAAAAATGATTGCGTAATTTTTGTTCCTGAATGGTATCGGCTACAAATTTGCCCTCGTCATTATCGGTCATGGTGCGCACCAAACGGATCTTTTCTCCCTCTATATTATCAGTCCAAAGGTTCTTTGGAATCTGACCTTGGTTTACCTTGATTACTTCATTGGCCACATGAATAATATTCTTACTGCTTCTATAATTCTGTTCTAGCTTCACCACTTTTACATCGTCATAATCTTTTTGAAACTGTAGAATGTTTTCAATGGTGGCGCCACGGAAACTATAGATACTCTGGGCGTCATCCCCCACTACGCAGATATTCTCGTGTGCAGCGGCCAATAGTTTGGTAATCTGATACTGTACCGCGTTGGTATCTTGATACTCATCAATCAGGATATACTTGAACTTGTGTTGGTATTTGTGCAGGGCATCAGGAAAATTATGCAATAGCTCGTGCATTTTTAGCAAGAGGTCATCAAAATCCATGGCCCCATTCTTTGCACAGCGGTTAGCATATGCCAGATAGATCTGAGAAATGGCTTGTCTATTGGCCCGCATATCTTCCTGTTGTATATAGTAGTCATTGGCGTATTCAGCCGGACCCACCAAAGCGTTCTTGGCCTGAGAAATCCGGTTCCCTACCACATTGGCTTTATAGTGTTTGTCGTCAAGGTTTAGCTCATTGACCACGGTTTTGATTACGGAACGGCTATCGTCAGTGTCATAGATGGTAAAATTGCTGGGATAACCCATTCTATAGGCTTCACCCCTCAAAATACGGGCAAAAACGCTGTGGAAAGTGCCAATATAGAGGTTGCGCGCCTCAGAATTGCCTAGGATTTTCTCAATCCTTTCCTTCATTTCTGCTGCTGCCTTATTGGTAAAAGTCAGTGCTAATATATTAAACGCGTCTACACCACTAGCCATTAAGTGGGCAATCCGGGTGGTCAACACCTTGGTTTTACCGCTTCCCGCACCCGCAACAATCATAATTGGACCCTTTAGATGCGTCACTGCTTCATATTGCGGTTCATTCAACCCCTTGAGATACTCTTGCATGGCTGCAAGATAAATAGATGCCCGCTTGAAAAACCCGATGTGGAAATCAATTCGTTAAATCGAGGCTAAGATTCCTGTTTTGGCTTGCGGACAAGCTGCTTGTTGCTACCTTTGCCATCCCCCGATTTTGGGTCCATTATTGAAAATCAATGGCTTATGCGTTTTTTGAGGTTCAAAAAAATACGGTTCTTCTTGATCCCCGTTATCTTATTGATGGGTGGTCTGGTCTTTGGTACCGGAAAATATGGACCTACAAAAACCAAGGTTCCAACCTTTAAAGACTCTACTGCCACAACTGCTGCTGAAAACAATCGGGCCTTTTTATATGATTCTCTGGACTTAGATGGTCTAGGCCTCTCTAAAGAAGCATTTAATCTGGCTTTAACCGGCTATCAGTCCCTAGTTGAAGCAGGTAAGGTTCAAAAAGACAATATTCTCACCATCATAGATTTTAGTCTACCCTCTAGTCAAAAAAGGCTTTTTGTAATCAATTTAGAAACGGGTGCTTTGTTGTTCAACACATTTGTGTCTCACGGAAGAAATTCCGGAACGGCGTTGGCCACCAAATTCTCTAATGCCTTTAATAGTTTTAAAAGCAGTTTGGGATTCTATACCACGGGTAGTCCTTATTCGGGCAAACACGGTTATAGCCTTAGACTAGAAGGTCAAGAAGCGGGAATCAATGATAATGCTTTTGAAAGGGGTATCGTCATACATAGTGCCAACTATGTAAATGAGCGCACCATTCACCAAATGGGATATATCGGCCGTAGCCAAGGTTGCCCAGCCATTCCAGAAGCCTTGAAAAAACCCATTATTGAAACCATCAGAAATGGTAGCTGCTTATTTGTCTATAGTCCAGACAAAGCATATACGGCGCATTCCAAGTTGTTGCAGAAAGCTTCCTAACATGTTCTTAGTTGGCTTTAAGCGTATAAGTGTATAATACTTCTTTGTTTTTGTGGCGCGCATCTATACTGGTCTGAATAAAATCTACCATAGCCTGATTATTTTCCAAACGCACGCGCAGATAGCCTGGTGCTCGTAATAATTTGCCATACTGATATCCATATTCTGCCGCTTGGTTATTGTTCCCAAACTTAAAGGACCCTGGTTGTGGCACTAATTGATATACCAATCCATCTCTTTCTTGTTTGGCAAAAAAATGGTCATGACCATGAAAAACGGCCTGCACTTTGTATTGCAACAAAAGCTCGTGAATGGGTTTTTCCCAACCGGGTCTATACTTGCTAAATTGGTTTTGACCAGTAGTATCGGCTCCGCCCCATTCATAATACTGCGATGCTTCCGCTCCACCTCTTCCCCTTCCTTTTAAATCAACACCACCCACCAAATTATGGATGAATACAAATTTGAAAACGGCTTTGCTATTTTGAAGTGTGGTTTTTAACCACTGGTATTGTTGGTCTCCAAGCGTTCTTTGCCAAGGATCCTTATTTCCAAGGGTAAATCTAAATGGATCCAAGACCACAAATAAAGCGTTACCCCATTCCCAGGCAAAATAGTCCTGGGTCATTCCCAGCTGATCTTCCTTTTGTTGGTTGCCCGTATAAAAACCATTGGGTTCTGGATTAAAATAGTATTTCTTACGAGTGGCTGTTGACCATTTACTAATGGCTGCGGTATTGTTTTGCTTGGGCGATGCTTCTCCATCATGATTCCCCAAGGTTAGAAACAGGGAGCTAGATTTGCAAAGGGTACCAAAATAATATCGTTGAGCTAGATACTGATTTAATGAAGATGTATAATCTGGATGGTGTTTGTCCGTCATCCAAGTATCTCCTAAATCAACCAAAAAATCTGGCGCATCGCTGGCCATATTTTCTAAGGTTTTTAAATAAAGATTGGGATCCGTGTTTTCATCTAAATGGGAGTCTGCCTGTATGGTAAACTGAAATGGCTTGTTGAAAGCAGTCTGTGTTTTAAAAAAATTGGTCTCTGAAATAGTTGCGTTTGTATCTTTTTGATTTTGAAAAAACCGATAATAGTACTTGCTATCAGATTTTAATCCAGCTATTTCAAATACTCCAGGAATTCCTTTTACAAGATTCAAAACAGGAGTAATATTATTTAGTTGATTACTATCCAAGCCATAACGGATTTGGCCTTGACCATCTTCTTGGCTCATCACACTAATACTGATGCTAGACTTTGTTGGTCTTGAAAGAATGATGTCAAAAGGATGAGCAGGAATCTGGTCTTTAAAAATTCCTTCTGGTCCATTCTTGGATCCCTTATTTTTCTGTGCATGGCCTATCTGTTGAAGAAACAACAGGCATAGGCAGCCGTAAATGATATAACGCATTTATCTTCTTTTCCTTTTTTGATAATCAGCAGTGTTGCTACTGCCATCTGGGTTTGTATAAATAAAATGAAAGTTTTCTTGTTGTTGATCCCATTGATATTGAAGGGATCCTTCCTTACTTCCCAATTGATACTTGAGCAAATAAGTATTTACGCCAATACTGTCTAAAGCTGTAATAGTAGCACCTCTTAATGGTCTGCCTGGAGGACGAATAGGAGAAGTAAATGCTTGTGGGATAATTTGATTTTCTGGCGCAGGAGTATTGGGATCTGATTGAACATTGCCGCGCATAGCTGCAATTAAATAGGGATATGCTGTTGTACCATGATAATGATACATGGCTGTACCCAATTGGTGTCCATGACAAAAATCAAGGGGTTGCATGGGTTTGCCATCTGGCTCGTTGATGCCATAAACAGGAAATCCATCTAAGGCAAATGCAATGGGCATGGCATTATTTCCCTTGTTCAATTGTAAGGGAGCAATATGATAATGATAGTCATCGGCACGGCCACAGTGACCACCCCATTGATCCAATTCTCCTATTAAGAAAGCGTCTTCTCCTCTATTGTTCAATGGATTAAAAATGGGGATCCCATTTACTGCAATAGCAATAGCCCCTTTCATAAAATTGTTTTTTGTACTCATGGGCGCTGTTGCAAAAACAGGTTGCAGCGGAATGGACCAGGCATTGTTTCCTGAATAAGCTTGTGGCATAGGAACCTGTTGTTGCCAACTTTTAATGCCAATCATCATGGGGTGATTAGGTATGCCATTTGATGCAACATAGAAATATTGGTCATCCCATTTAGTGGTAAGTGATGCTGCATAGGGTTTAAAGGCCAAGAGTAAAAAATCAATTGGTGTTTTGCCAGGTGCCGTAAAAGACTGACCACCTTGCAAATACTCAATCTGTTTTATTTTGACCTTGGCAAGTGACAAACTGGTTGGAGCAAGTTGGTCCAATGGTAGTTCCATTAGTTGACCATTTTCTTGTTCAATGACAAGGCTATTATTTTTAGACATGCTAAAATTGCCTTGAAAAATCTTCCCGTTTTTCATTTGCCAACTAGTGAACATTCTGCCATTGGCTAAATGAAAATGTCCTCCTAAATGTGCCCAACTGACATTCACCAAAAAAAGCAAGAAGATCAGAATCCCAAATTTGTTAATATTAGACTGTTTCATGCCATTTGATTATTTGGGTCTACTATAAATTACTTCTACTACAGAACTAGCAAGTGTAATGGGTTTGATGGCTTCCAACAACAAGTCCATGCTAATCCTGTCTTTGGGTACTGATATGTTTGGTTTTTCAGATAATGCATAAACCGTTATCAAATAGGTTTTAGGTCCGGGACCTTTTGAGCAGGGAGGGGTATAATTGTTT
>Ga0136644_10001779_pt1 | contig 16889 bp, 11 predicted proteins | sample C_130820_EF_Meta_FD_94780 | JGI IMG/M metagenome (GOLD analysis project Ga0136644, IMG submission 94780) | Freshwater microbial communities from Lake Croche, Canada to study carbon cycling - C_130820_EF_MetaG (v2) (version 2) | ecosystem: Environmental > Aquatic > Freshwater > Lake | place... | reverse complement strand
CCGCTCTCCGTCCGCGGCTCGACGTCGGTCGCCGCCGCCCTGGCCCGCAGGATCTGCAGGTGTTCGCGGGCGTCCCCGAACCGACCGATCCTCATCTGGAATTCGGCCAACCGCTTCCGGAGGGCGTCGTCGTCGGGATTGCGGCGCACCGCGGTTTCCAGGACGCCGTAGGCCCGGGCCACGTCGTTGCGGGTCGCGCCCGCCGCCTCGGCGCGGTCGAGGACGAGCCCTGCGTATTCCGCGAAGGTCGCCTTGTCCTCGGGCCGCAGGGCGACGTAGCGGTTCAGGAGCGAAAGGGCCTCGCCGTTCTTGCCCTCGGCGATTTTCACCCGCGCGAGTTTGGCGAGCGCACCGGCGTTGCGGGTGACCTGAAAGCGGTGCAGGAGGACGACGCCGACGCCACCGGCGACGACGACCGCGACGAGGATCAGGAGGAGCCGGAGGTTGATCTTTTTCATGGCGCGTGGTTGACCAGTTCGTGACCGACTGCGGGGACCGAACCACCCGACCCGCATCCTACCCCAAACCCGCCTGCCAGCCGCCGCGCCCGGCACGGCGGGGCGACCGAATGCGACCCGGCAGGCTGGGCGGGCGGGGCCGGCTTCGTGGGGCACCGGGACGCCTGTTCTGACGGCGGCGCTCCCTGGAGACGGAAAATTCCACCGAAGATCGCCCGCCTGCCCTGTCGATACAACCGGGCAGCGAAGGTTCCGATCGCGCGGACTCTGACGGTTTCAAGGTCTCGCCGCGGTTCCCGGAAAGGCTGTTTTCCTGCCCGACGAATTCACGATGCAAGCGCACCCCTCACCGCTCTTCGCCGTCCGCCGATTCGGCCGCCTCGCCTGCCTGGCGTGGGGATGCGGCGTCGTGGGACTCGGTGGGGTGGATGCCGCCGCGAGCGAGTTGATGGCGGCGCTCCCGGCCGACGTGAATCGTCCCGCCCCGGTGATGCGGGCCGCCGCGGACTGCGGTCAGGGCCAGCCCGCTCCCCTCCGCGTCCAGCCCGCTCCCGTTCATGTGCACCAGCATCCGGGTCGGGGCGGCGACTGCCAGAGCGGTCGCTGTGCCCACGGCCGCTGCCGGCATGGCGCCTGCCGCAACGGCGGCTGTGAAATCGAGGGCTGCCCGGCCTGCTGCCCCGTACGGCCGGCGAGTTTCGGCTTTTACGGCACGCAGTGGCGGACGTGGCCCGGGCAGGGTGTGGTGCAGGCGGCGCACGCGGCGCCGGCCGCTCCAGTGATGCCGCCCAAATCGGAGGTGCCGTCCGCAGCCGAGGAGTCGCCGATTCCGAACTTCGAGCCGCCGCAGCCCGCGAAGGAACCCGATCTCGAGCCAGCCGAGGGAACTCCGGCCCCCGCGCTCCCGTCCGTCGAACCGGACACGTTGCCTGCTCCGGCGACGCCGGAACTGCCGACGGAGACCGAGAGCCGCCCGCGGGGGAAGCAAGAAGTGCCACCGCCGGAAAAAGAGCCGCAGCAAAAGCAGGCTCCCGCCGACAACCTGTTCGACGAAGCGGCGCTCCAGCGACGGTCTCGTGAACGCATCGCGATGCTCCAACAGGAGGTGCGACACCGGGAACTCATCCGTCAGCAGGCGCTCCGCCAGCAGGCGAACCGCACCCGGCGGCCGCTGGATGCCGTCGTGACCGCCGGCGGAGAAGACGGCATGGAGCAAACGCCCGCCACGGGGAACCGTCGCAGCGACTCGGCGTCCGTCGCAGCCGAGCCGGTGACCCGCGCCGCCCACGCGCAACCTGAGCCAACCGTGCCACGGTCCACCCCGAACCACCGACCGCGCAACCCACTCCGCTGATTCCGTCGGGAGCGTGCAGCGACACGGGGCCGAGGCCGGAGGCGCCGTGCATGCGAGAGGCGGGAGTCGAACCCGCACGCCTTGCGGCACTGGAACCTAAATCCAGCGCGTCTGCCAGTTTCGCCACTCTCGCTCGCGCAGCCCGTTGGCAGTGTGCCACCGAGTCGTGCCGCCGGCAATTCAATCGGGAGCGTGCTCCCGAAGCCAGCGTTCGAGGCCGCCGGTGCCGGCACCGTCGCGCGCCGGCCAGGTCGCCAGCACCAGTTCATGCCGCGTCCCGCCGGCGGCCTCGTCGAGCAGCCGGACGGCCCGAATCTCGAGCAGGACGAGTCGCTCCGAGGCCGCGTGCCGCCGGTTCCACTCGCGCGCGAGCGCGGCCGCGACGGGGGCCGCGAACCGCCGCCGCGCGGGTTCCGGCAGCGCCCACAACAGCTTGTGCCAGCGGTGATGCGGCAGCGACGTGAATCCGCCCGCCGGGAGCGTTTCCTCCGGCGGGCGACCGCCGCGCAGCACGTCCACGACGCGGCCATCGGCCAGGGACCCGCGGCCGCACACCCACTGCCTCTGGCAGCGCACTTCGCCGAACATGCCCCAGTCCTGGCCGAGGCACGTGGCGTGGATGGCGGCCGCGATCGGCGCGGGCAGCGGACGGGCCCGCCACGGTGTGTTGGCGTGGCAGAAGGCGATGCCGGCGATCCCGAGCGCCGCAGCGACCGAGGCCGTCTCGAGCAGGCGGCCGGCCTGCGGCGCCACCGCGGCCGTCGGGGTCGATGGCGGCTCGACGGCACCCCGCCGCATGGGCCGCGAGTCCCACCAGGCCGTCGGGATGAGCGCGAGCCAGGCGGCCATGCCGATGACGGGAAAGAGACCGAGCGTCATGAGCGCGGCCGTCAGCGCGTGGAACGCCACGAAGATCACGACGAGCGTGGTCCGGACGGCTGGGCGACCGGTGGTCACGAGGAGGATCGGCGCCGCCAGTTCGAGCACCGGCACCGTCCAGGTGAGCAGTCGGCAGGCGAAGGGGTGCCGCGAGAGGGCGTCGCCCCAGGCGGAGCCGTGGTCGTGAACCGAGAGCGCGCAGGCCACGGCGTTCCCGGTGAGCCAACTGGCGTTCCCCTTGGCGAGCGCAGCCCCGAGGTACACCGCCGCGATCTGCAGGACGAGGGCCACCGTGGCCGGTGAACAGCGGGCGTGGCCGGTCGCGACGCCTCGTGGCGGGCCGGCCGGACGTCGCCGGCGGGCATCGATCGACCACGCTTCTCCCCACGGCAGGAACATCCCCCAGAAGAGCAGGCACGCGAGCCACTCATCGCCGGCGTTGGTGGCGGGGGCGGTGCGTCGGACCACGCTCACCACCGCGACCCACGCCAGGAACGACGCGCCACGCGTGCCCAGCCCCGCGGTGAGGGCGCACCCGGCGAGCCCCTCCAGCGCCAAAAGCGCCATGCCCCACCATGTGGAATCGACGAGAAAGCCCAGCGACCACGCCCACCGGTCGCCGAGAAACTCCCGCAACGTCGCCGGCGGAAACATGCCGTCCGGGGCGAACATCAACGTCACGTCGCGCGTGCGCAGCAGCGAGTCGGCGACGATCACGACGCCCAGCGCGATCCGCAGGCAGGCGAGGCTGCGGAGGTCGAGCGAGAACGTTCGCAGGGGCCACGCTGCCACCGACCAAGCCATGCGCCACCCGTGGATCGTGCGGCAGGCCCGCCGCAAGGGCGGTTTTCTTGTCCGAAACCTCCGGCGAAACTACAACACCGCAGGCGTTTCGAGCGACCCCGGATCGCGGCGAACCCCTCAGGTCGGCACCCCAACTCCCGAAACAGGCTCACGACACATGGCAACGCACGCTCCGCTGGTGGTCCTGGGTGGCGGTCCGGGAGGCTACGCGGCCGCGTTCATGGCGGCCGACCTCGGCATCCAGGTGACGCTCGTGGAACGCGACGAGCGGCTCGGCGGCACCTGCCTGCTCCGCGGCTGTATCCCTTCGAAGGCATTGCTTCACGTGGGACGGGTCCTGGCGGAGGCCCGCGAGATGGAGGCGTGGGGCATCCACTTCAACCGCCCGGCGATCGACATCGACATCCTCAGGGGCCGGAAGGAGAAGGTGATCTCGACGCTCACCGGCGGTCTCGCCCAGTTGGCGAAGCGGCGGAACGTCACGGTCGTGCACGGCACGGCGAGGTTCACGAATTCGTCGACGCTGGAGATCGCCACGCCGGGCGGCGCGAGCCAGACCATCACGTTCGACCACTGCATCCTCGCGAGTGGATCCCGGCCGGCGCGGATCCCGGCGTTCGACCTGCCGACGCCGCGGGTGATGGACTCGACGAAGGCCCTCGAAATGGCCGACGTGCCGGCGTCGCTGCTCGTGATCGGCGGCGGCTACATCGGTCTGGAGATGGGCACCGTGTACGCCGAACTCGGGTCGCGGGTGTCGGTCGTCGAACTGACCGACACCCTCCTGCCGGGCGCCGATCGGGACCTCGTGAAGCCGCTGCAGACGCGGCTCGAAAAACTGTTCGAGAAGATCCACCTCAAGACGAAGGTCGTGAAGCTGGAGGATCTGGGCGAGTCGATCCGCGTGCACTTCGACGGGCCCGACGGTCCGAGCGTGCACGACTTTTCCCGCGTGCTCGTCGCGGTCGGCCGCCGGCCCAACTCCGACGGGCTCGGGCTCGAGAACACCGGGGTGGTGGTGAATCCGAAGGGCTTCGTGGAGGTCGATGACCGGCAGCGCACCGCCGATCCGCGGATCCTCGCGATCGGCGACGTGTGCGGCGAGCCGATGCTCGCCCATCGGGCGAGCCATCAGGGGAAGGTCGCCGTCGAGTCGCTGCACGGCGAACCGGCGGTCTTCGCGCCGCGGGCGATTCCCGCGGTGGTGTTCACCGATCCGGAGATCGCGTGGGCCGGACTCACGGAGAACGAGGCCAGCGCGCAGGGCCGGGCGGTCGAGATCAGCCGCTACCCGTGGGCCGCCAGCGGGCGGGCCCAGGCGCTCGGCCGCACGGAGGGGATGACCAAGATTCTCGTCGATCCCGAGACCGACACGGTGCTGGGAGTGGGCATGGTCGGGCCGGGCGCGGGGGAACTGGTCGCCGAGGGCACGCTCGCGATCGAGATGGGCTGCTCGGCCCGCGATCTGTCCGAGACGATCCACCCGCACCCGACGCTCGGGGAAACCGTGGCGTTTTCAGCCGAGAACTATTTCGGCCTCGCTACCGAAATCTACAGGCCGCGCACCGACGCCGCGGCACGGTGATTCGGCCTTTACGGGGCCGGGAAACGGCCGGATAATGCCGGTTCTCCCGTGACAGCCCCCGGAGTCCACCATGGCCAGCCCCGAAATCGAGCAGTCTGGAAGCGATCTTGCCGCCGAGGCTCCGGGGCTCCCGCGGGGCGCCCACGCCCCGATGTCGATCGGGCAGGTCGGCGACACGGCATCCGGTCAGCCGGAACTCTCCGACGGGGTGTCGGCGGTCGATTCCGATCCGACGGAAACCCGGGAATGGCTCGACTCGCTGCGCTACGTGATCACCAGCCGCGGCGGCGACCGGGCGGCCTACCTGCTCCACGCGATCGAGCAGGAAGCCTACCGGTTGGGCGTCGCGATCCCGTTTTCCGCGACCACGCCCTACATCAACACGATCCCGGCCGATCGGCAGCCTCCCTACCCGGGCAACCGCGAGATCGAGCGGCGGATCAAGAGCATCATCCGCTGGAACGCGATGGCGATGGTCGTCCGCGCCAACCGCGAGGACAAGAGCATCGGCGGCCACATCTCCACCTTCGCCTCGTCCGCGACGCTCGTGGAGGTGGCGATGAACCACTTCATCCGCGGCCGCGGTGACGATTACTCGGGCGATCAGGTCTACTTCCAGGGACACGCCTCGCCGGGCATCTACTCGCGGGCGTTCCTCGAGGGGCGGCTGTCGGAGAAGAATCTGGAGAACTTCCGCCGCGAACTCGCCCCGGGCGGCGGGCTGTCGAGCTATCCGCATCCCTGGCTGATGCCGGAGTTCTGGGAGTTTCCCACGGTCTCGATGGGCCTCGGGCCGATCATGGCCATCTACCAGGCCCGGTTCAACAAATACCTGCAGGACCGGGGCATCAAGGACACGAGCCGGCAGCACGTCTGGTGCTTCATCGGCGACGGCGAGACCGACGAGCCGGAGACGCTCGGGGCGATCTCCCTCGCCGCCAGGGAAAAGCTCGACAACCTCGTGTTCGTGATCAACTGCAACCTCCAGCGGCTCGACGGGCCGGTGCGCGGCAACGGCAAGATCATCCAGGAACTCGAGGGCTGCTTCCGCGGGGCCGGATGGAACGTGATCAAGGTGATCTGGGGCGAGGACTGGGACCCGCTCCTGGCGAAGGACGACAAGGGCCTGCTCGTCAAGCGGATGAACGAGGTGGTGGACGGCCAGTACCAGAAATACGTCGTCATGCCCGGTGGCTACATCCGCGAGCACTTCTTCGGCGTCGATCCGGAGCTCGCGGAGATGGCCGCCCACCTCTCCGACGAGAAGCTCAAGAAGCTGAAGCGGGGCGGCCACGACCCGGAGAAGGTGTTCGCCGCCTACGACGCCGCCATGAAGTGCCATGGCAAGCCCTCGGTGATCATCGCCAAGACGATCAAGGGCTACGGCCTCGGCGAGGTGGGGGAGGGGCGGAACGTCACCCACCAGCAGAAGAAGCTCAACGAGGACGAACTGCGGGCCTTCCGTTCGCGGTTCGGGATCCCGATCTCCGACGACGAGGTGGCGAAGGCGCCGTTCTACCGGCCGCCGGAGGACTCGGAGGAGATGCGATACCTCCGCGAGCGGCGCGAGGCGCTCGGCGGCTACGTGCCGAGCCGGCCGAAGCAGGGGCCGCTCCTCAAGACGCCGTCACTCGACGAGTATCGGCCGTTCATCGAGAAGAGCGCCGGCCGCGAGGTCTCGACCACCACCGGCGTCGTCACGCTCATGGCGTCGCTCCTCAAGGACAAGCACGTCGGCAAGTACATCGTGCCGATCGTGCCCGACGAGTCGCGCACGTTCGGCATGGACCCGCTCTTCAAGCAGTGCGGCATCTATGCCCACACCGGCCAGCTCTACGAGCCGGTCGATTCCGACCAGCTGCTCTACTACCGTGAGGCCAAGGACGGGCAGATCCTGGAGGAGGGCATCACCGAGGCGGGCAGTATCGCGAGCTTCATCGCCGCGGGCACGGCCTATGCCAGCCACGGCGTGCCGATGATCCCGCTGTTCATCTACTACTCGATGTTCGGGTTTCAGCGGATCGGAGACCAGATCTGGGCGGCCTGCGACAGCCGGGCCCGCGGGTTCCTGCTCGGCGGCACGGCGGGCCGCACGACGCTCAACGGCGAGGGGCTGCAGCACCAGGACGGCCACAGCCAGCTGTTCGCCACCGCGTACCCGAGCGTCAAGGCCTACGACCCGGCGTTCGTCTACGAGGCGACCGTCATCATGCTCGACGGTCTGCACCGCATGTACGGCAAGGGTGAGGACTGGATCTACTACCTCACGGTCTACAACGAAAACTACGAGATGCCCCCCATGCCTCCGGGCTGTGAGGAGGGCATTCTCAAGGGTGCCTACAAGCTCCGCGAAGTGGCCGCCAAGCCGGGTTCGAAGCAGCTGCCGCCGGTGCAGTTGCTCGGGTCGGGCACGATCCTTCGCGAGGTGATCCGGGCGGCGGAACTGCTGGCCGAGCACTGGGGCGTGTCGAGCTCGGTCTGGAGCGTCACGAGCTGGAAGGAGCTGCGGCGGGAGGCCCAGGAATGCCGCCGCTGGAACATGCTCCATCCGACGGCCGCGCCACGGCGCAGTTACCTGGAGAACACGATCGCCGCCTCCGACGGCGTGTTCGTGGCGGCGAGCGACCACGTGCGCGCCGTGCCCGAGCAGCTCGACCCCTGGATTCCCGGCGGCCTGTTCGTGATGGGGACCGACGGCTTCGGCCGCAGCGAGACCCGCGGTCCGCTCCGCAGGCACTTCGAGGTCGATGCGGAGTGCATCGCGATCGGCACGCTCTCGCGGCTCGCCGCCGCCGGGGCGATCGGCAACGACGTGGTCGCCGAGGCGATCCGACGGCTGGGCGTGAATCCCGACAAAATCGACGCCGCGCTCGCCTGACCGGCCGGCACCCTCCCAGACGTTCCCCGACTTTCTCCGGTTTTCGCCCCCGCCCCGAGGACCCAATCCCACGACCATGGCCACTGAATTCAAGCTGCCCGATCTCGGCGAGAACATCGCCTCCGGCGACGTCGTCACGGTGTTCGTGTCCGCTGGCGACGTCGTGAAGCCAGGCCAGCCGCTGCTGGAGGTCGAAACCGACAAGGCGGTGATCGAGGTGCCCTGTCCGCCCGGCGGGCGGATCGCGAGCGTGCTGGTCAAGAAAGGCGACACCGTCAAGGTCGGTCAGGTGCTCGTGACGCTCGAACCCGCGTCGGGAGCCGCCACGCCGTCTCCCGCGCCCGTGAAGCCGGCCGCGCCGGCGGCGGCCGTGGCCGCGCCCGCTCCGGCGGTGGCCCCCTCGGCCCCAGTGCCGGCCGCACCGCGGCCAGCAGCCGCTCCCGCCGCGAGCGCCGCCCCGATCGCCGCCCCGATCGCCGCCGTGGCGGCCGATGCCGAGTCACGGGGGGCGGTGGCGACGGCGGTCGAGCCTGCGGGACCGGCCGTGCGCCGGCTCGCCCGGGAACTCGGAGTCGATCTGTCCCGGGTGCGGGGCAGCGGTCCTGGCGGGCGGATCGTCCGCGAGGACGTCGTGGCGGCCGTGCGGCAGGCGAGCAGTGCGGGCCCGTCGTCGCGGCCGAGGCCCGATTCCGGGGCGACCGAGCGGGACGACTGGGGGCCGATCCGACGCGAGCAGATGTCGCGGATGCGGAAGACGATCGCGGCCAACATGGTGCGGAGCGTGCAGACGATTCCGCATCTCACCAACTTCGACGACGCCGACGTGACCGAGCTCGAGGCGCTGCGGAAGGCGAGCGCCCCGGAGTATGCGAAGAACAACCTCAAGCTCACGGCGTTGGCGTTCGTCGTGAAGGCGGTCAGCCTCTCCCTGCGGCAGCATCCGGCGATCAACGCGACGATCGATCCGGAGAAGGGGGAGATCGTCTACAAGGAATACGTCAACATCGGGCTCGCCGTGGACACGCCCCGCGGCCTCGTGGTGCCGGTGCTGCGGGATTGCGACCAGATGGCGATCCCGCAGATCGCCCAGGCGATCGCCGACACGGCCGAGAAGGCGAAGAACGCCCAGTACGGCCTTGAGGACCTGCGCGGCGGGACGTTCACGATCTCGAACCTCGGCGCGGTGGGCGGCGCGTATTCCACGCCGATCATCAACTGGCCGGAGGTGGCGATCCTGCTGCTCGGCCGGTCCCGCAGGATGCCCGTGGTCCACGACGACAGGATCGAGCCGCGGCTGATGATGCCGCTGTCGCTGTCCTACGATCACCGGATGGTCGATGGGGCGATGGCCGCGCGGTTCCTCAACGAGGTCATCGGCTATCTCGAGAGTCCGGGGCGGCTGCTGCTGGCGATGTGAACGGAAGGCCCTGAGCGAGACCATGAGCACCACTGAACGAGCCGGCGCGGCCGGAGATGTCGATCTGGCGGGCAGCGCCAACCTGGCGTTTCTCGAGGAATTGTTCGAGCAGTACCAGCAGGATCCCGGGAGCATCGATCCCGAGTGGCGGGCCCATTTCGACGCGCTCGCGACCGACGGCGGCCTCGTGGCTCCTGCGACCAATGGCCATGCCGCCGCGGCCAATGGGCATTCCGTCGAGGTGTCGAAACTCCTGGCGCCCGACGGGATCGCGACGGCCCACGCCGTCGCGATTTCGAATGGCGAGGTGCGGCTGCCCGCGGCTCCGGCCGGCGAGGCGAAGCCGCTGCCGCTGCCGCCCGTCGCGACCGGGACCGCCGGCGAGGAGCGCGTCGCGTTCCTGCAGGACCGCGTCGATCAGTTGGTGCGGGCCTACCGCGTGCGCGGCCACCTGATGGCCGAGATCGATCCGCTCGGTCGGCCGCGGCCGGGGCTGCCGGAGCTCGACCCGCAGTTCTATCACCTCACCGAGGAGGACATGGATCGCATGTTCTCCACCGACACGATCGAGGGGCCGCAGTCGATGTCGCTGCGGCAGATCATCAAGCGGCTGCGCAACACCTACTGCCGCGAGATCGGCGTGCAGTTCATGCACATGGACGACCTGCGGGTGCGGCAGTGGCTCCAGGTGCGGATGGAGGGCTGCGAGAACCGCGTCCAGCTCGACCGCCGGCAACAGCTGCGGATCTACCGGCAGATGACGACGGCGGCCGTGTTCGAGGAGTTCATCCAGAAGCGGTTCTTGGGCGCGAAGAGCTTCTCGCTCGAGGGCTCGGAGAGCCTGATCCCGCTCCTCGAGATGGCGATCGAGCGGGCCGCCGGCCAGGAGATCGGCGACGTCGTCCTCGCGATGGCTCACCGCGGTCGGCTCAACGTGCTGGCCAACATCATGGGCAAGAGCCCGCAGAAGATCTTCCGCGAGTTCGCCGACATCGATCCCGAACTGCACGTGGGGCGGGGCGACGTCAAGTATCACCTGGGACATTCCACCGACTACCGGGCCGCCAACGGGCGCAACGTGCATCTCACGCTGTGCTTCAACCCCAGCCACCTGGAGTTCGTGAACCCCGTGGCGATCGGCCGGATGCGGTCGCGTCAGGACCGCAATTCGGACCGGGGGCGGCAGAACGGCATGGTGATCCTCGTCCACGGCGACGCCGCGTTCGCCGGCGAGGGGATCATCCAGGAGACGCTCAACCTGTCGGAGCTCGAGGCCTACCGGATCGGCGGCACCCTCCACGTGATCGTCAACAACCAGATCGGCTTCACGACGGGGCCGGGCGAGGCCCGCAGCTGCACCTACGCGACCGACGTCGCGAAGATGCTCCAGATCCCGATCTTTCACGTCAACGGCGAGGATCCCGAGGCGGTGGCCCAGGTGGTGAGTCTGGCGATGGACTTCCGGCGGGAGTTCCAGCGCGACGTCGTGATCGACATGTACTGCTTCCGCCGCCGCGGGCACAACGAGGCCGACGAGCCGGCGTTCACGCAGCCGGCGCTGTATCGGGTGATCGATCGCCGGCCGAGCGTGCACGAAAGCTACCTGGAGAAACTGCTCAAGCTCGGCGACGTCAGCCGCGAGGAGGCGGTCAAGATCGCCGACGAGCACCGGGCGAAGCTCGACGCCGAGCTGTCGGTCGCCAAGAGCGACGAGTTCGTCCACAAGAGCGACCTCACGGGCGTGTGGTCGTTCTACATCGGGGGTCGTGAGCGCGAGGCGGCCGACGTCGACACGGGCGTGCGCCGCGACGTGCTCGTGCACCTGCTGGGGCGGCTCGTGTCGCTGCCGGAGGGTTTCCAGCCGCACCCCAAGATCCAGAAGTTCCTCGAGGGGCGGCAGGCGATGGCCGAGGGGAAGCAGCCGCTCGACTGGTCGGCGGCCGAGGCGCTGGCGCTGGCGAGCCTGGCCGCGCAGGGGCTGCGGGTGCGACTCTCCGGCCAGGACAGTCAGCGCGGCACGTTCAGCCACCGCCACGCGGTCATCCACGACGTCGTCACCGACGAGACGTATTGCGCCCTCGAGCACCTCGCCAGCGACCAGGCGCCGGTCGAGATCTACAACAGCCCGTTGTCCGAGGCGGGCGTGCTGGGCTTCGAATACGGCTACAGCCTCGACTGCCCCGACGGGCTCGTGATGTGGGAGGCACAGTTCGGCGACTTCGTGAACGCGGCGCAGGTGGTCATCGACCAGTTCATCGTGAGCGCGGAGGACAAGTGGAACCGGCTCTCCGGGATCGTGATGCTCCTGCCGCACGGCTTCGAGGGGCAGGGGCCGGAGCACTCGAGCGCCCGGCTCGAGCGGTTCCTGTCGCTCGCGGCGAAGGACAACATCCAGGTCGTCTCGCCCACGACCCCGGCGCAGATCTTCCACTGCCTGCGGCGGCAGGTGCTCCGCGTGTGGCGCAAGCCGCTCGTCGTGATGACCCCCAAGAGCCTGCTCCGCAACCCGGCCTGCGTGTCGGGGTTCGAGGATTTCGAGAAGGGCACGTTCCAGCGGGTGCTGGCCGACGCGTCGGGCGTGCCGCCCCGCGACGTGCGGCGGATCCTGCTCTGCTCGGGGAAGGTGGCCTACGAACTCGAGAAGCGCCGCCAGGAACTCGGCCGTCGTGACGTGGCGATCATCCGGGTCGAGCAGCTCTATCCGCTGCCGCGTCGGGCCCTCGAGACGGCGCTCGCCGACTACACGGTCGGCACGCCGGCGGTGTGGGTGCAGGAGGAGCCGGAGAACATGGGGGCATGGCGTTTTTTCCGGATCCACTTCGGCGAGAAACTGCTCGATCGCTTCCCGTTCTCGGGTGTCTGCCGGCAGAGCGCCGCCAGCCCCGCCACCGGCTCCAAGAAGAGCCATGATCTCGAGCAGAACGAACTGCTCAGCGCCGCGTTCCACAGTTGACCCACAGTTGCCCCCGGGGGATCCCCATGCCTGTCGAGTTGAAGGTTCCGGAAGTCGGAGAGTCGATCACCGAGGTGATGATCGGCGTCTGGAAGAAGCGCGAGGGCGATGCCGTCGCGACAGACGACGCCATCGTGGAGATCGAAAGCGACAAGGCCACGGTCGAGCTTCCGGCCCCGGCCGCCGGCACGATCACGAGGGTGCTGAAGGGCTCGGGCGAGAAGGCGGTGGTCGGGGAGGTGATCGGCTACATGGAGCCGGCGGGCGCCGCCGTGCAGCCCGCGACGCCGCCTTCCCAGCCGGTGGTTGACGTCAGTCGGAAGGACGGTCGCACCGACATCGGCTCGGTGAAGGCCGCGGCACCGGCCGCTCCCGCCCGGGTGATGCCGGCCGCCGCGCGGGTGCTCGGCGAGGCCGGAGTGTCGCCGGCGGCGGTGGCGGGCACGGGACCCGGTGGTCGGGTCACGAAATCCGACGCCGTGTCGGCGGTCGCCCGCCCGGCCGCGCCGGCCCAGCCGGCTCCGCCCGCGCAGCGGCCGCTGGCCGCGGCTCCGGCCGTGGCAGGCGGAACCCGCGACGAGCGCTACGTGCTCATCAGCCCGATCCGGCGGAAGATCGCGGAGCGGCTGGTGGAGGCACAGCACCAGGCCGCCCTGCTGACGACGTTCAACGAGGTGGACATGTCGGCCGTCATGGCCCTGCGGGCGAAGTTCAAGGACTCCTTCCAGGAGCGCTACGGCGTCAAGCTCGGCTTCATGTCGTTCTTCGTGCGGGCCGCCGTCGAGGCGCTGCGGGCCGTGCCGCAGGTGAACGCCGAGTTCCGGGATCCGCACATCGTGTTCCGCGACTACTGCGACATCGGGATCGCGGTCGGCGGCGGCAAGGGGCTGGTGGTGCCGGTTCTGCGGAACGCGGAGCAGATGTCGTTCGCCCAGGTCGAGCAGGCCATCGGCGACTTCGCCCGGCGGGCCGCCGACAACAAGCTCAAGCTGGAGGAACTGCAGGGAGGCACGTTCACCATCTCCAACGGCGGCGTGTACGGATCGATGATGAGCACGCCGATCATCAATCCGCCGCAGAGCGGCATCCTCGGCCTGCACGCGATCCAGGACCGGCCCATGGCGGTCAACGGGCAGGTGGTGATCCGGCCGATGATGTACCTCGCCCTGACCTACGACCACCGGCTCGTGGACGGCCGCGAAGCCGTGACGTTCCTCAAGCGGGTGAAGGATTCGATCGAGGATCCGAGCCGCCTCCTCCTGGAAGTGTGAGCCGTCGATGCAATACGACCTCGTGGTGATTGGCGGCGGACCGGGTGGCTACGTCGCGGCGATCCGGGCGGCGCAGCTGGGCATGAAGGCGGCGGTCGTCGAGAAGGAGGACCGGCTCGGCGGCACGTGCCTGCGAGTCGGCTGCATCCCGTCGAAGGCGCTCCTGGAGTCGAGCCACAAGTTCGAGGAGGCGGGGCACGAGTTCGCCCAGCACGGGATCCAGGTCGGCGCCGTGTCGTTCGACCTGGGCACGATGATGAAGCGCAAGGAGGAGGTCGTCGCGACGCTCGCCAAGGGGATCGAGGCGCTGCTCGCGAAGAACAAGGTCGCCCGGATCCGTGGCACGGGCCGGCTCGCGGGGACGGGGTGCGTCGAGGTGACCGCCGCGGACGGCGCGAAGACGCGGCTGGAAGCCCCCCGGATCATCCTCGCCGTCGGCAGCGTGAGCGTCGTCCTGCCGGGCATCGAGGTGGACGGCAGGCTCGTGGGCACGAGCACCGAGGCCCTCGCGTTCGACACGGTGCCCGGCCATCTCGTCGTGATCGGCGGCGGATACATCGGCCTCGAGCTCGGCAGCGTGTGGCGCCGGCTGGGGGCGAGGGTGACGGTGCTCGAGTATGCGGATCGCATCCTCGCGGGGCTCGACGGCGACATCGCCGCCGAGGCGCTGCCGCTGTTTCGCAAACAGGGTCTCGACATCCGCCTCGGGGCGAAGGTGCAGGGCGCCCGAGCCGTGGGGACGAAGTGTGTCGTCGAATGCGAGGGGCAGGAGCCGATCGAGTGCGACCGGGTGCTGGCCGCCACCGGCCGCCGGCCGGCCACGGCGGACCTCGGCCTCGAGACGGTGGGCATCCAGACCGACAGGCGCGGCTTCATCCCCGTGGACGGGCAGTTTCGCACCACCGCCTCCGGCGTCCATGCGATCGGTGACTGCATTCCCGGCCCGATGCTCGCGCACAAGGCCGAGGAGGACGGCGTGGCCTGCGTCGAAGCGATGCACAGCGGTTGGGCGCACGTGGACTACGACCTCGTTCCCGCGGTCGTGTTCACGCATCCCGAGATCGCGGCCGTGGGCCGGACGGAGGAGCAGCTCGTCGGGGCCGGCGTGACGTACAAGAAGGGAATCTTTCCGTTCCGGGCAAACGGCCGTGCGCGGACGATCAACGAGACGACGGGCAAAGTCAAAGTGCTCGCCGATGCGGCGACGGACCGCGTGCTGGGCGTCCACATCATCGGCCCGTCCGCGGGGGACCTGATCGGCGAGGCGGCCGCCGCGATGAGCTTCGGCGCCACGGCCGAGGACATCGCCCGCGTATGCCACGCGCACCCGACGCTGCCCGAGGCCCTCAAGGAGGCGGCGCTCGCCGTCCACGGCGCCGCGATCCACGCGTAGGAACGCCTACCATCTCCAGCCGATGCCGGCGTCGGAGAAGAACGGGGCGGCGATGTCGGTGAGCCCCCAGCCGACGCGCAGGCCGATCTCGAGGTTCTTCGTCAGCATGTAGTGCGTGCCCGGGCTGAAGAACGGCCGGTTGACGGTGATCGGCAGGCCCTGCGGAAACGTGCCGAAGTATTCGGCGTGCACCTCCCACCGCTCGGTGACCGGCAGCCGCAGCACGACCGAAGGCGCCCAGCGGCTGAACCAGTGGAGCCGGCTTTCGGCGTAGGAGTAGCGGATCGCGGAGTCGATCCGGCAGGGGCGGGCGCCGCGGGTGGGCAGCCGCACGGGAAGTTCCCAGCCGGCGACGTACGTGGCGACCGGCACCGTCCCGAGCAGTTCGCTCTTGGTGGGCGTGACCGCCTCCATCAGGAAGCAGCTCTCGGGGAGGGGGCCGTGTTGCTCGCTGACAGCGGCCTTGAAACCGTAGAGGATGTTCGATTCGTAGAGCGTGCCGCCGTTGATCGGCGTTTCCCCCACCTCGACGCTCGTGACGATGTTGCCCTGCGTGCCGACGGAGTAGTTCACGCCCAGCCGCCATTCGAACCAGTCTGCCGTGCCGATGCGCCAGATCCATTCGGGGTAGTTGTTGGTGGGCAGGCCGGTCACGTTGTCGATGTAGACGTAGGACCCCTCGGCGAGCACCTCCCCCTTCTCGACGCACGCGGTGGCCGGGGTGAAGGCGTCGCGGTCGGTGTGGAGGTCCGGAAAGTCATCCTGCGCCGCCGCGTTGCCGGCGAGCGCCGCCGCGAGGGCGGCGTACAGCAGCATTCCGAGGGCCGCGCGCGTGGGCGGCGCCATCGAGCGTCGGTGGATCATGCCCGGGCGGTCTTTCGCTGGGTGGCCTTACCCACGAATTCGACGCCCCACTCGCGCAAACCGTTCGATTTCGACGGCGCCGGCACCGGCCCGTCAATCGGCTTCGTCTTCCGAGTCTTCCAGGCTTGCCACGCCGAGGCCCGCGAGTTCCTCGATGTCGTCGGTCTCCTCGTCACCCACGCGGACGTAGGCGAGGAGCGAGTTCTTCTCGCTTTCGGAGATCTCGGCGTGGAGGAAGCTGTCGATGATCTGGAGTGCCGGCGGCACCTCGACCACTCCCTCGCCGAGCCCGCGCCGTCGCACGTACAGGTCGCAAATTGCCAGAAGTTCTTCTCGGTTCATGGCCCTGCCTCCATGGGTCACGGTCCCTCGGACCTCGATCGTCCAAGCCAGTCGTCGATGCGACGCCGCCGGGCCGGGCCCGGCGGACGCCTGCTGGCAGTATGTACGACGACCGTGAGGAAATGGTTCAGCGGGCCGGCCCGGGGTTCCCCCAGCCCTTTCGACCGTGCTGCGGAACGACTTCCGATTTCGCCCGCACCGCCAGTTTCACCGCCCAAAGGGCGGAAAAAGCTGCCTCTGCTTGTATCTGGAACACGGGGAGGACGTCACCGTTGCCCGGGCTATCACTTGAAGATGGTCGCGGAAAAGGGGGACCAACAGACGCCGTTGCTGGCCGCGATCCGGAAGAAGTAACGGACGTTGGGGGTCAGTCCGGTGACGAGTTGAGATGTCTGGACGGGCCTGTACTCCTGGACGACGCTGGCGAACCCCGCGTCTGTGGCGACCTGGACGTAATACCCCGTGACCTGTCCGCCACCAGCGTCGGCGGATGGTGTCCAGGAGAGTGACGTGGATGTCGCGGTCGAGGATGCGACGCTGGGAGAGGTCGGCGCGGATGGCGGCACGCGCCTGACGGCGGACGACGAGAAGGCTCCCCAGCAGACGCCGTTGCCGGCCGTGACGCGGAAGAAGTAACGGGCGTTGGGGGTGAGTCCGGTGACGAGTTGAGATGTCTGGACGGGCCTGTACT
>Ga0136644_10001778_pt1 | contig 16890 bp, 15 predicted proteins | sample C_130820_EF_Meta_FD_94780 | JGI IMG/M metagenome (GOLD analysis project Ga0136644, IMG submission 94780) | Freshwater microbial communities from Lake Croche, Canada to study carbon cycling - C_130820_EF_MetaG (v2) (version 2) | ecosystem: Environmental > Aquatic > Freshwater > Lake | place... | reverse complement strand
GGTGGATCGCCTTCTACACGCTCTCGCGCCGTGAGAAGGACCTGATGCGGAAACTCGAGGCGGCGACCGTTCCGTTCTACGCGCCGCTGGTCAAGCGGCGGCTGCGGTCACCCGGCGGCCGGGCCCGGCTTTCCTTCGTGCCATTGTTCCCAGGCTATGTATTTTCCCTCGTGGATGACGGCCAGCGTAGGGCGGCCCTGGCCACCAATACTGTGGCCCGCTGGCTGCCGATCGGCGACCCTGCCGGGTTCGTTGCCGATTTGCGAAACATCAAGCGACTCATCGCCACCGAGCAACCGCTCACGCCCGAGGCACTCCTGGAGCGTGGTCAGCCGGTGCGGGTGCGAAGCGGACCGCTGCAGGGACTGGAGGGGACGGTCGTCAAGCGGCGGGGTGGGGAAAGACTTGTCGTGGCTGTCCGCTTCCTCAATCAGGGGGCATCGATCGAACTTGAGGACGTGGATCTCGAACGGCTGTAACCTGGGGAAGAACCGACTCCACGCGATCCGCGTAGCAGTCGTCGACGGAATGACATCATCATGAACCAACTCACTTTCCTCGGCGTGTCGCGCCGGCTTCTCAGAAAGAAGCCGCTGATCCTGGCGTGCCTCTATGCCGTCATCTTCGTATTTATCTTTTGGTTTGCGTTCTTCATCCGCAGCGATTTCCAGGTGGACGCATCAATAGCCTTGCTATCCCTGCGCACGGTCTGCGGTGTGGTGGCGATCAAGGTGGCTATCTTTTATTGGCTCGGTCAATGCCACGTGTCGTGGCGGCGGATTTCGTTCAACGATCTCACGAGCCTCATCTGGGCCGCCACGCTCTCGATGTTGGTGCTCGTATCCATCGAGTCGCTGATCCTCACGTCTGGCCGTTTTGGTGATTTTGCGCGGGTGCCACGGAGTGTGTTCGTGCTCGACTGGGCCGGTACCGTGATGGCATTCGGCGGCATCCGCACCCTCTGGCGGAGCATTCGTGACGAGTTGCGGCCGCTGTTGACAAGTATTCCAGTCCGAACGGCCCTCATCGTGGGTGCCAACGAAGCGGGGGAATTGCTCGCCCGTAATCTCACGTCGGCGACAAACAGCCAGTATTTCATCGCAGGCTTCCTTGATGACGATCCCGCCCTGCTCCACAGCCGCATCGCCGGCCTTGCAGTGCTTGGCACTGTCGATGACGCCGGCCGGGAAGTAGAGAAGCGGCGGATCGATGATGTGATGGTGCCCTCCGGCGGCCTCAATGGACAGCAATTTCGGAAACTGCTCGAGAACTGCACGAAGGCCGGCGCGCAGGTCAAGGTGATGCCCGCCATCGACGAACTGCTCATGGGCAAGGACAGCACCTTGCATGTCAAGCCACGGGCTGTGGAGATCAAGGACCTCCTGAGGCGAGAACCGGTCAAGCTCGACGACGCGGCCGTGCGACGGCTCATCGAGGGCAACACGGTCCTCGTCACCGGTGCTGGCGGATCGATCGGCTCAGAAATCTGCCGGCAGGTGCTCCGTTTTCAGCCAAAACAACTGCTGCTCGCTGAGCGCGGCGAGAACGCGCTGTTTCTCCTCGAGCAGGAGTTCTGCCGCTACGAGCCGCGGCCGCCGTTCGAGCCGCTCATCGCCGATGTCACCGATGAAGCCAGGATGGACCAGATCATGGCCACCTACCGGCCGTCTGTGATCTTCCACGCTGCGGCTCACAAGCATGTGCCGATGATGGAGTCGAATCCAGCCGAGGCGATCAAGAACAACTGCATCGGCACGCAGATACTCGCTCGCCTGGCCGACAAGCATGGTGTCCGTGAGTTCGTCATGATCTCGACCGACAAGGCGGTCAATCCAACGAGCGTGATGGGATGCTCAAAGCTGATCGCCGAACGTTTCGTGCAGGCCCTTTCAGCAGAGTCGAAAACGAAATTCATCGTCGTGCGGTTTGGCAACGTGCTTGCCAGCAATGGGAGCGTGGTGCCGATCTTCCAGGAACAGATCCGCCTGGGTGGCCCGATCACGATCACGCACCCTGACATTGCCCGTTATTTCATGATGATCCCGGAGGCTTCGCAGCTCGTGTTGCAGGCAGCTGCGATGGGGCGCGGTGGGGAAATCTTCGTGCTCGACATGGGCGAGAGCGTAAAGATCGTCGATCTTGCCCGCGACCTGATCAGCCTGTCGGGGCTCGGCGAGCATGACATCGAGATCGTGTTCACTGGCCTGCGTCCCGGTGAAAAACTCTACGAAGAACTCTACTTCGATGACGAGCAGCGTGTGCCCACGAACCACCCCAAGGTGTTTTGCGCGATGCACCGTCCGACCACGCTGGCCGCGGCAGAGACGCTGCTCGAAGATCTGGCCGGTGTGATTGAGGAGTCGCCAGAGGTGGTGAAATCACGGCTGCGTGATTGCGTCGCCGAATATGGCAGCCACGCTCTCGACGAAGCTGCTTCGACCTCGATCCGAAAAGCCCATGCCAAGTAGCCGGTTCACTGTCATTCCGGAGGTGCATTCGGCAGCCGATCCAGCGGCTGCCCGGATTCGCGTGCCGTTCGTGCGGCCGGCCCTGCCCTCGTGGGAGTCGTTTGGTCCTGCAGCGGCTGAGATTGTGGCGAGTGGCAGGCTCACGAAGGGGCCGTATGTCGACCGCCTGGAGCAGGCGATCGCGACGCGGTTGGGCGTTCGCCATGCGGTTGCTGTCAGCAGTTGCACGATCGGCCTGATGCTCGTCTACAAGGGGCTCGACCTGTCGGCCGGGAGTTGTCGAAGCCGGCGCACCCTATCGGAACGCTGTGCCGTCGGATCGCTCGAGCCACTATCGCGGTTTGGCGTTGTCCGAAGTGGCGCTCGTAGCGAACCGCTTGGCGAGGTGATCATCCCGAGCTTTACGTTTCTGGCTGGTCCTGCCGCGATCGTCTGGAACAACCTTCGGCCCGTGTTCATCGATGTCGATCCCCGCACGACGAATGTCACGACACAGGCTGTGGCCGCGGCGATCACCCCACGCACCGTTGCCATCTCAGCCTGCCACAATTTCGGCAATCCGTGTGACATGCAGGCGTTGGCATCGCTGGCCGCGGAGCACGGATTGCCACTGATCGTCGATGCCGCGCATGGTTTTGGGGCGAGCATCCATGGCCGGCCGGTGGGGGCAGGAGCCACGGCGCAGGTGTTCAGCCTCTCCCCCACGAAGTTGTTGGTCGCCGGCGAGGGGGGGATCGTCGCAACAGACTGTGACTGTCTCGCGCATTTTGTGCGGCTTGGTAGGGAGTATGGCAATGACGGCTCCTACGACGCGCTGTTCGCTGGCGTCAACGGTCGAATGCCGGAACTGAGTGCGGCGATGGCACTCTTGTCGCTGGAGATGCTCGACCTTGTGGCCGAACAACGGCGGCGAGTCGCCAGCCACTACCGTCGCGAGTTGGAACAGTTGCCCGGCATCGGCTTCATGGAGTCGGCCGACGGCAGCCTGTCGAGTTACAAGGATTTTTCGATCACCATCGACCCTGTGCGGTTTGGGATGACCCGTGACTCCGTGCGGCGGGTGCTTGCCGACCGCGGCATCGAGACGCGGACCTACTACGACCCGCCCTGTCACCGGCAGACGGCCTTCGAGCATTTTCATGACCGCACGCGATCGTTGCCCGGCACCGATCTGTTGTCTGCCCGCAGCCTTTCCCTGCCGATCGGGGCCCATGTTGGGGAGGCCGTGGTGGAGGAAGTGTGTGAGGCGGTGGCCACCGCGAAGCAGTCGTGATGGTGTTCGAGGCAGTGCACGGAGCAGAACAACGATGACGACGCTCAGTCTCTGGGTTGCCTGGTGCGTCGCTGCGATGGTTGTCGCGGCGGTGCTGACCCGCATGCTGATCGAGTGGACGACGGCGCGGGGCATCATCGACGCACCGAACGCCCGCAGCAGCCATGCGAGGAACACGCCACGTGGCGGTGGACTGGCGATCGTCGTGGTCGTCGTTGCGGTCGCTGTCGTGATTGCAGCCTTGCGTCCGGAGGAACTGCCGCGGATTGCCGGGGCGATCTTGCCGGCGGTGGCAATCGCTGCGGTGAGTTGGCTCGACGATGTGCAGTCGCTCCGAAACCGCACCCGTTTCGCCGTACACCTGGGGGCCGCGATCGCAGCCACGGCCGTGCTCGGCGCGGTGACGAGAATCGACCTCGGTTCGCTGGGGATGCTCCGCTTCGGCGTTTTCGCGTGGCCGCTGACGGTGCTCTGGATCGTCGGTCTGACGAATGCCTTCAACTTCATGGACGGCAGCGACGGCATCGCTGGGATCACGGCGGCAGCGGCAGCGGCCGGGATCGCTGCGGCAGCGGCGGCTTGCGGCGTGGGGCCGGTCGCGGTCATCGCGGCGGCGTTTGCCGGTGCAGCAGGCGGGTTCCTCACGAGCAACTGGCAGCCAGCCCGCATTTTCATGGGTGATGTCGGCAGTGCCTTCTGTGGTTTCATGCTGGCGGTGTTGCCGCTGACTGTGCGCGCCGACGCCGTGCCAGAGGTCCTGCCCGTGGCGGTGCTGGCCCTCTGGCCGTTCATTTTCGATACCTCTCTCACCCTCCTGCGCAGGCTGTGGGCGGGCGAGAATATTTTTCAGGCCCACCGTAGCCATCTCTACCAGCGGCTTCTCATTGCAGGCTGGTCGCACCGCGCCGTAGCCAGCCTGTATGGCGGTCTGGCGGCGTTCGGAGCGACTGTGGCGGTGGCGCCCCTGCTCGATCCGACAGTGCGGACGGCCGCCGATCAGGTGGCGATGGCGACGCTTGCGGTGGTGGCGGCGCTGCTTATCACACTCGTGCTGGTCGCGGAGCGACGGGGTTCTCGGGTGGCTGCGTGATCCGATTTCCGTTTCTCAAGCGGCTCGGTGATGTCGTGTTGGCGGCCACGGCGCTCATCCTGCTCGCGCCGGTGCTGGCGGCGGTATGGATTGCCGTTCGCATCACGATGGGAAAGCCCGTGTTTTTCGTCGACACGCGGGCGGGCAAGGATGGTCAGCCGATCAGGATCTGCAAATTCCGGTCGATGCGTGAGGCGGTGGACGCCGATGGTCGTTCTCTTCCCGATGCGGAGCGACTCGGAGCCTTCGGAAGGTTTCTGCGACGATCGAGCCTCGATGAACTCCCGCAGCTGGTCAGCGTCCTTGTGGGTGACATGAGCGTGGTGGGCCCTAGGCCGCTGCCGCTGGCCTACGTGCCCCGGTATTCGCCGCGGCAAGCGACACGGCTGCGGGTACGGCCGGGCCTCACCGGGTGGGCGCAGGTCCATGGTCGGAATGGGGTAGATTGGCCTCGGCGGCTGGAGTTCGATGCGGACTACGTCGATATGCTTGGCCGCTGGTATTGGCCGCTTGTGGATCTCTGGATCATCACGGCCACAGCGTTTCAGGTCGTTTGGCAGGCAGTGACGGGGCGAGGTGTGTCTGCTCCGGGTTCGGTCACGATGCAGGAGTTTCGGCCATGAGTTCTCCGAGCGATTCGACGACAGCTGCCATCGTGGCCGCGATTCAGCAGGTGCTTCACGATACGGGCCGCACGGCGGATGCCGTGGAGCCGCCGATGCTGCTTTCCAGCCAACTTGGCCTCGATTCCCTCGATCTTGCCCAGACCATCGTGCTGCTGGAGCGTTCCCTGGGAATTGATCCCTTTCGGGCTCCTGTCGCGGGTGCCGCCCGCCCCGCCATCCGCACCGTGGCCGATCTGGTGAGCATGTATAGCCAAGACATCTCAGACCGGCCCGCGCAACGACTGCCCTGAGCGTGCCTTTCCCGTCAGCATCCTTTACCATCATTCCAGGCGGATCCCACGAGGAATCCAGTTTTCGATGAACACGCAGACTTTCCCCAATCCGAGTCCCAGCCATCTGGCCGACGCTCCGGTGGAAGACCGGCTCGCGTTTGCGATCACCGAGGTTGCCCGGCAGTTTCCCGACCGCGCTGCGATCGTGGCCGGAGCCGGCGGTGAGACGAGTCGGACGATCGACTACGCAACACTCGCCGGTGCGATCGCAAAGCTGGAAGGGTCCCTCGACCGCGTGCGGCCCGTGGGGATCATCGCACGGGCAAAGCGAACGGAGTCGTTGGTCGTCATCGCTGCCGCCTGCGGGCGACAGCATGTGCCCGTCGCCTTTCTCGCGGAGGATTCCCGCGACCTGATCGGCGAGCTGCGTGACTGGGTTGAGGTCGACGACTCTTTGCTGCTTGTCGCCAATCCGGCCGCCCAGCGGCGGGAATTCGAGGCAGTGGCCACGCATGTGGTGGTCGCCACATCGGGCACGAGCGGTCCTCCCAAGTTGGTCGAGCATTCCTGGGATTCACTCCTTGCCGCCGCCCGACTGGCCGAGCAATGGCACGGGCTGGGCTGGATTCTCGTCTACGACGCCACCCGGTGGGCCGGGATCCAGGTCTGGCTCCAGTCGCTGCTCACAGGTGGCCGGCTGGTCGTGCCCGCGTCACGTGATCCCGACAACGTGCTCCGGGCGATTGTCGATGAGCAGGCCACAGTCCTTCCGGCAACGCCCACGCTGCTGCGGCGGCTGCTGACATCCGCCGACAGATCGCTGCTGTCGAAGGCCCGGCTCGATCGGATCACGCTCGGGGGCGAGGCGGCTGATGGTCCGCTCCTTGAACAGGCCCAAACAACCTTTCCTGCCGCAAAAATCACCCAGGTGTATGCGACGACTGAACTTGGCGAAGTCTTTCGCGTCACGGACGGACTCGCGGGATTTCCCGTCAGCTGGCTGGGGCGGTCGCTGGCGGGCGGTGCCCGGCTCGGGATGCGTCGTGACGGCGAACTGCTCGTACAATTGTCGCGGGATTCGGCTGAAGTGGCGACAGGTGACCTGATCGAGAAGCGGGGCGATCGGTATGAGTTCACAGGTCGTCGGAGCGACGTGATCGTTGTTGGTGGGGCAAAGGTATTTCCGCGGCGGGTCGAGGACTTGCTCCGCGGAGTTCCCGGGATCGCCGATGCCCGGGTCTACGGAATGCCCAGTGCGATCACGGGCGAACTGGTGGCTGCCGAGGCCGTGCTCGCTGAGCCGCTGCCGGAAGGAGGCACGCCTGAAAGCATCCGGGCCGGTGCATTGGCCGCCTGTCGCAGCGGGCTCGAGCCGTACGGTGTTCCCAGGATTCTCGACATCGTGAAGAAGATCGCGACCAATCCGGCGGGCAAGGTGCCCAGGCGTCAGGCATGACCGCGGCAATCATGCCCACCACCGCGATCATTTCCGGTGGCTCGCGCGGATTGGGCCTAGCGGTCGTCGAGCGGCTGCTCGAGCGCGGCGATCGCGTGGCCACGTTTTCCCGGTCGGGATCGCCCGCCCTCTCGTCGCTTGCCGCCCGCCATCCCGAGCGGCTTCATGTGGAACAGATCGATGCCGCCGACAGCGATGCCGTGCGGGCGTTTGTCAGCCGTGCCGCCGCCCGTTTCGGCCGCGTCGACCACTGCATCGCCAATGCGGCCGTGGCACACGAGGGCGTTGTCGCCACGATCCGCGACGACGAGATCGACGCGATGCTCGGAGTGAATCTTCGCGGATCGATTGTGCTCGTCCGTGAATGCGTTCGGCAGATGCTCGTCCGGCCAGACGGAGCGGAATCCGGGCAAGAGCCGCCCCGCGCGGGCAGCCCATCGGTGGTGGTGGTGTCGTCCGTGGTTGCCTCCCGCGGCTCGCCCGGCTTGGCGGTCTACGCAGCCACAAAGGCCGGCCTGGAGGGGTTTGCGAGAAGCTTGGCCCGCGAGTTGGGGCCCCGGGGCATCAGGGTCAACGCGGTGGCACCGGGGTTTCTGGAGACCGATCTCTCCGCATCACTCTCCGAGGGCAGTCGGGCCCGGATTGTTCGTCGCACGGCTTTGGGCCGGCTGGGCGCGCCGGCGGACGTCGTCGGGGCGATCGAATTCCTCGCCGGACCGCGGGCCGCCTTCATCACAGGCCAGGTGCTCGCGATCGACGGCGGCTCTGCCGGCTGAATGCGTTGGCCAACAGCCAGAGCCCGGCTTGCCAGCCAGATGCGGGGTATAGTCGATTGATGGCGCAAACAGGAAATAGGGTGTCACCCAAGGGAACGGAGTGCGCGCCGAAGTCGTCCGCTCTCCGGCCGAGGGCCGGGACGTCATGACTTCCCGCCCGACCGTTCCCGCAGGCAGCGTGTCAGCGGCCCGCCGGATCATCATCATCGGCGCTGGGGGCTTCGGTCGCGAAGTCCTGCAGTGGGCTCGCGATGCGTGGCCGGAGCACTCTTCACGAATCGCCGGCTTTCTGTCCGCCGAACGTGATCGACTCAATCACCATGCAGGCAGTCTTGAGATCATCGCTGATCCGGACTTCTACGAACCACAGCCTGGCGACGCCCTGTTGCTGGCCATCGGTATTCCGATCATCCGCCGAAAGGTGGCAGAGTCGCTGCGGTCGCGGGGGGCTGAGTTCCTGACGTTGATTCATCCGACAGCCATCGTGGCCCCTACCGCGGTGATCGCTGAGGGATCGATTGTCTGCCCGTATGCAATCGTGAGCGATTCGGCCCGAGTCGGTACATTTGTGCTGATGAACTACCATTCGTCTCTCGGCCACGATGCCTCCGCCGGCGACTATGCAGTGCTCTCGCCCTATGCCACGCTCGGTGGCCACGCCCACATTGGCGAGGATGTTTTCATGGGCATGCACGCCTCGATCGGACCGGGTAGGCGAATCGGTTCACGTAGCAAGGTGAGTGCCAATTCGTGTGCCCTCGCCGACGCCTCTCCCGACTCGATCATCTACGGCGTGCCCGGCCGGGTGGGACCGCTGATTCACTGATCACAGCTGTGAACGAGTACCAGGAACGGGTAACACGCATCATTTTCTGGCAGCCGATTGCCAGCCCGCATCAGGAAGCTTTTTTGGAATCGCTGGCCGGGGGTTTCCAGGGAGAAGTGATTCTCGGCGTCGAGCAGACGCTGCCACGGGAACGAGTCGCGCAGGGCTGGCAGGAACCGACTCACACGAATGTAAGCGTTGTCGATATCTCGATTCCTGCCAACCACGCCGCCCTGGCGTCACACACGACCTCCGCATCGCTCCACGTGTTTTCCGGCTTCTTTTCCCATCGCTTGGTCTGGGACGGGTTCCGCAAACTAGCCCCGTCGCAGGCCCGTCTGGCGATCTTTTCGGAGGCGCCTGAGCAGACGCTGGCGACCGGCTGGCTGAAGCGACTGCGGGGCCGGGTGCTCGCGGCTCGGTGGGCCGATCGATTCGCCTTCGTGCTGGCGATTGGGGGCGTGGGCTGTGAATTCTTCTGCCGGATCGGGTTTCCGAAAGAGAAGATCGTGCCGTTTGGCTACGCCATCGATGTGCCACCGCTTGCTGCAGCCGTTTCGAGTGGTGCATCGGATGGCGTTGTTCGCCTCGTCTCCGCCGGGCAACTCATTCGCCGCAAGGGCATCGACCTGCTCCTGCGGGCCTGCGGTGAATTGCCGGCGACGGGATGGAGTCTGGACATCTACGGTGACGGTCCGGAGCGACAGTCGCTCGAACACCGCGTCCGGAGCCAAAGGCTTGCCGAGCGCATCATATTTCATGGTGCGGTTTCCAACACCGTGGTCCAGGAATCGCTGGCGCGGGCGGATTGTTCAGTCCTGCCGAGCCGGTTCGACGGTTGGGGCATGCTTGTCAACGAGTCGCTGGCCGCCGGCACTCCGGTGATCTGCTCGGCGTCGTGCGGTGCGGCGCAGCTTGTGTCGTCTGCACGGCTGGGCAGGGTGGTGCCATCGGGACGAATCACGATGCTGGCTGAAGCGATGGCCGACGCAATTGCGAAAGGGCCAGTTTCCTGGGAAGACCGCGTCGGTATCCACGCGGAGGCGTTGTCATGCTTCTCTGCAATGCTGGCCGCAGAGCGTTTCGTGAGTCTCCTCGATCGTGCGGGGCGTCACGAGTCAGTGGCTGCCGGGGCAGGGCCGTGATTCCGCGAGGCGTTCGCCGATGACTTCCCCTCGTCAGCGCGTTGTGACGATGCCGATTGCACGCAACACAAACAGGGAGTCGCCCGGCCGGCTACACCACAGGCCGGGGTGCCGTACGTTCGCCACCCACATGCATCGCCAGCGGCATAGCGCATGGCACGGGATCAAGCCATAGAGCCCCGCGACGTCTCCATCGGCTTCGTCTGGGAAGGGCTGCCGATGTACGCCGCCCGCGAGATCCGGGCTTTGGCGGCATTCAAAAATGTGGCCGTCACGGTTGTCGGTAGCAGACCTCCGTTCTCCGTCGCTGAGATCGATCAAACGATCCCATTTCCGATTCACTGGTATGACGGTGATGCCAACCTGCCGGCGTGGGCTGATATCACGTCCCGGACGCCCGACATTGTGTTCTCCTCCGGTTGGGCCTTTCCCCTCTGTACGAGGCTCGCCGCGGAGGCAAAGCAGCAGGGACGGGCGGTCGTGTGTATGGCCGATAATCGCCGACGGCATACGGCCCGGCAGTTTCTCGGCGCCGTGCGGTTCCGACTGGGCCTGCGTCGCAGGTTTGATCGCTTCTTCGTGCCCGGCCAAGGTGGCCGCAGCCTCATGCGGTACTTTGGCGTGCCTGACTCGAACGTGCGAGAAGGCTTGTATGGTGCCGACCCCGCGCTGTTCAACGCCACAACGGCGGCATCCAGGCGGTCCAAGACGGCTCTCTTCGTCGGCCAAATGATCGAGCGAAAAGGCGTCGACGTGCTTCTCGATGGCTTTCGTGCCTCGGGGCTCGAGTCGCAGGGCTGGCGGCTGCGTTGCATCGGGGATGGTCCGCTGGCGGCGCAGGCGGCGGCAACGCCGGGCTGCGAGCACCTGCCATTCTGCGAAGCGTCGGAAGTGGCCGGGCATCTGGCCAGCGCTCGGCTCTTCATCCTGCCCAGCCGCAACGACAACTGGGGCGTGGCGTTGCACGAGGCCGCGCTGTCCCGTTGCGTGCTTGCCGCATCCAAAACAGTGGGCGCGACATCCGAGCTGATGCCAGAGGATTCGCCGCTGAAGTTCTCAGCCGGTTGTCCCACTGCCATACGCGATGCGTTACGCCACGCCAGCGTGTTGGCTGACGAGTCTACCGACTCACTCGCCAATGCTGCGCACGCCCGCGCGCAGCACTTCGGGCCTGGCCGCTTTGCAAGGGAGGTGGCGGGCTTCGTGGCGGATCTTACAGGCGTGCGGCTGACGGCTAGGCAGGCACCACAAGCCGGCGACATTCACGACGCGACTGCAAATGGAACTGGCCACCGCGACGAGCCGTGATGCGTGTGCTGCATGTCATCACCGGGCTCTGGAAAGACACGGGAGGTCCCTCGGAGGTCATCCCCGCGATCTGCACCGCCATGGTCGAAGCGGGCGTCGACGTGACGCTGGCGACGCTCGCCGGCGATTCCGCGGAGTCTGTCGAAGATGCCGCGGCGCACGGCGTTCGCGTGTTGAAATTCCCGCCGAGTATACGCCACACGATCTGGTACAGCCGCGAACTGCATCGTCAGATAGGGCCGCTTGTGTCGGAGCACGATGTCGTCCATATCCACGGCATCTGGCAGTTTCCCGACTGGGCGGCGGCGGCCGCGGCCCGAAGAGCGGGCGTGCCCTACGTGATCACGCCCCACGGTTCGTTGCAGCCGGCCCGGCTGCGAAAAAGTAGCCTCAAGAAGCGTCTGTCCGCCATCCTCGCTGATCGGGCCATGTTGAATCAGGCAGGCTGCCTTCACGCGACGGCCCCCAGCGAAGCCGATGCGTTTCGACTGTACGGCTACCGGGGGCCGATCGCCATGATTCCAAATGGCATCACGCCCGCCGGGCGGATCGAGCCCGGCCGCGCCGCCATGCTCGACGCTGCATTCCGCCGAGATTTTCCCGAGACGCAGGGCCGGCGTCTGCTGCTGTTTCTCTCTCGGATCGAGCCGATCAAGGGTGTGACGACACTCGCGCGGGCATGGGCCGAATGCGCGAGGCAGTTTCCCGACTGGCATCTCGTCGTGATCGGGCCGGACGAACGGTCGCATCTGCAGGAGGTGCTGGCGATTCTGCGGGACGGTGGCGTCCTCGACCGCACCACCATCACGGGGCCACTGTATGGTGACCGCAAGACGGCGGCCTATCTTGCGAGCGAACTCTTCGTTCTTCCCACGATCAGCGAGAATTTTGGGCTGGTGATCGGCGAGGCGCTGTTGCACAGGCTTCCGGTCATTACAACGACGGGCGCCCCCTGGCCGGGTATTGTCGAGCATCGCTGTGGCTGGTGGATCGAGCCTTCTCAGAACGCCCTTGTGGACGCGCTTCACGAAGCCCTGCCGCTGCCGCGAATGGAGTTGGCCGCCAGAGGTGATCGCGGAGCGGCGTGGATTTCCAGGGACTTCACCTGGGAGTCGGAGTCACGTTTGCTCCTGCAGACCTACGAGTGGATGCTCGGCCGTCAGTCTCACCGGCCAGATTTCGTGGCTTTTGACGGTGAAGCCACGGCGGGGAATTCTGCCTGAAATGAGGATTGCCTACATGGGCCCGATCTCTCTGCATCTGCTGCAGGATGAGGGGGTCGATGTTGCTTCGACTCCATCGGGCTTTCAGTATGCCTTCGGTGCTTACCTCGTTCGTGAGTACCTGCGACGAGGCCATGATGTCTCCATTGTGACGACGATTCACCGGCTCCCGTCACCCTACTCCTGGTCGAACGACCGGCTGAGCATCGATGCCGTCCCCACCCGTCGTGGCTACCTTTTTTGTCTCGACGCCTTCCGAACTGAACGTCGGCAGATGATCGCGGCCCTGTCTCGCAGGCAGCCGGACGTGGTCCATGCTCAATGGACCTACGAGTTTGCCCATGCCGCCCTTGGAAGCGATTTCCCCTGCCTCGTGACCGCACGCGACTCACCTCGCCAGATTTACAGACACTCGCCGTCGGCATACACGCTCTACAAGAAATACTACGGCGACTGGCTGATTCCCCGAATTCCCCGCCTCACGGCGGTATCGCCCTACATGCGACGGGAACTCGTTGATTGCTACACGTTAAAGACAGATCCGGTGGTCATTCCCAATGGCATCCGGCCGGAGGTTTTCGCCTCGGACGAGCAGGTGCGATCCGCGCGCCCGTTTACGTTCACGACCGTCGCCGGTTGGGATCCACGGAAGAACCCCCAGCCACTCCTGACAGCGTTTGCGGAGCTGTTCAGTCGGCACCCCGATTGTCGGCTGCACTTGATTGGGCGGGGCTTCGAGCCCGGCGGTCCCGCAGCGAAATGGGTCGCAACGCGAGGGAGCGCCGCCGGCATGGTGTTCATGGGGCACCTGTCGCACGCCGATGTGCTGCGACATCTCCGTGAATACACCGACGCCTTCGTGCACCCGACCCTCGAGGAATCCTTCGGCTCGTCCATTCTTGAGGCCATGTCGCAGCGGCTGCCGGTGATCGCTGGCGAGAATTCCGGGGCTGTTCCGTGGATTCTCGCCGACGGTCGCGTTGCCATGCTGGTAGACGTCACATCGCAGGAATCGCTCTGCGCTGGCATGGAACGGGTGATGACGGACACTGGCCTGCGGGAGCGGTTTGCCCGCGAGGGATACGAACGTGCGTTGTCGTCATTCACTCTTGCCACCGTGGCCGAGCAATACCTGTCGGTACTCGCCGACGTACAATCGAGCAAAACCACCGGGAATCTGAGCGATCCGACATGCCGCCTCTGAGCCACGTGCTGCCTCGCCCATTCAGACGTTTCCTACTGAAACTGGCCTACACGCCGTGGTTGGTTCGGGATGCATTCATGTGCATGCTGTGGGGACTCCCTTGGCATCCCACGTGGCGCTTCTACGGGTTGCCTCGCATCCAAACCCGGACGAGGGGATCGATCCAGATTGGTACGCACTTCTCCGCGAACAGCCACTGGCGATACAACACGATCGGCATCTTCCAGCCGGTGACACTCAAAACGGTCACGTATGAAGCCACCATCAGGATCGGCCGAAACGTGGGCGTCTCCGGATGCACGATCTCGGCAGCCGAGCGGATCGTGATCGACGACGACGTGCTCATCGGCGCCGGCTGTCTCATTGCCGACAGCGATTTTCATCCGATCGCCTACGAGGATCGCGATATCCCTGAGAAAACCTTGAATGCACCCATTCACATAGGTGCAGGGGCCTTCATTGGGGCCCGCTCGATCGTTTTGAAGGGGGTGACCATCGGCCGGGGCTCCGTCATCGGCGCCGGCAGTGTCGTCACCCGCGACATTCCCCCTGGGGTGATCGCCGCAGGCAATCCCGCCCGCGTGATTCGCCAGATATAGCCATGGACAATCAGCTTCCCGTCACTGTCGTTGTTCCGACGCTCAACGAAGAGCGGATGCTCGGGGAGTGCCTGTCGCGGCTGACCAGGTTCGCAGAGGTGGTCGTGGTCGACTCCGGGTCAAAGGATCGAACCGTCGAGATTGCGAGAGACCACGGGGCCGAGGTGCTCGCGTTCGAGTGGAATGGCCGGTTTCCAAAAAAACGTAACTGGACGCTCGCCCACCATGCGTTCCACACGCCGTGGGTGTTCTTCCTCGACGCCGACGAACTTGTGACAGAGGCGTTTTGTGATGAACTGGCTGCCACGTTGCCGAACACGCCCCACGTCGGCTTCTGGATCACCTACACGAACTGGTTTCTCGGCCGGCGGCTCCTCCATGGCGGGGCCAACCGCAAGCTCGCGATCTTTCGCGTGGGCTCCGGCGAGTACGAACGCATCGACGACCAGAGGTGGAGCCGCCTCGACATGGAAGTGCACGAGCACCCCGTGCTCACGGGATCGACCGGCTCCCTTGGGGCCGTACTGGAGCACAAGGATGACCGCGGCTACGCCCACTGGCTTGCCAAACACAACGATTATTCCACCTGGGAGGCCCATCGACTGCGTGCCCTTCGGGATGAGGCGGGTGATGAAGGCCGGCCGAAGCTCACCTGGCGGCAGAAGGCAAAGTACAGTTGCATCGGTCAGTTCTGGTTTCCCTGGGCCCAGTTTTTGTATGGGTACGTCTTCAAGGCAGGCTTTCTCGACGGGTATCATGGCTTCGTCTACGCTTGCTCGAAGGCGGTCTATTTCTGGCATATCGGTGTCAAGGTTCGTGAACTCAGGGCGCGTTTTCATGAAGCGCCGCCCGCACACAAAGGGTTGTGAAGATGACTAAAAAGATCGTCGTTGTTGCGGGTGGTGGTGGGTTCATCGGTGGCCATCTCGTCCGGAAGCTTCTTGATCTCGGCAACTGCCACGTGCGGGCGGTTGACATCAAGCCGCTCGAGGATTGGTACCAGGTATCGCCGGCCGCCGAGAATTTCGCCGGCCCTGCCGATGGCGACGCCCGCGACTTTCGCGTCTGCCGAACGGTGTGTCGCGGCGCCAGCGACATCTATCAGTTGGCGGCCGACATGGGAGGCATGGGGTTCATCGAGAACAACAAGGCTCTCTGCATGCTGAGCGTGCTCACCAACACCCACATGCTCCTCGCGTCGCAGGAAGCGGGTGTGAAGCGGTTCTTCTTCAGTTCATCCGCCTGTGTCTACAACGCCGAGAAGCAGGTGAATGCCGACGTCACCGCGCTCGCGGAGGCAGACGCCTATCCAGCCCTGCCGGAAGACGGCTACGGCTGGGAAAAGCTGTTCAGCGAGCGGATGTGTCGGCATTTCCGTGAGGATTTCGGGATCCAGACCCGAATCGCTCGATTTCACAATGTCTACGGGCCGAATGGCACATGGCGAGGCGGCCGCGAAAAGGCACCCGCTGCCGTCTGTCGCAAGGTGATCGCTGCCAAGGCGTCGGGCGACCACTCGATCGAGATCTGGGGCGACGGCACCCAGACCAGGTCCTTCATGTACATCGACGACTGCGTTGAAGGTATCGGCAAGATCATCGATTCACAGATCTACGAACCGATCAACCTTGGTTCAAGTGAGCTGGTGACCATCAACCAACTGGTCGACATCGCCGAGGAGATCGCGGGCATCAAGCTCAAGCGGCATTACAAGCTCGACGCCCCCCGCGGTGTGGCGGGCCGCAATAGCGACAACACCAAGATCCGTTCGTATCTCAACTGGGAGCCCTCGATCTCGCTCAGGCAGGGCATCGCGGCGACCTACCGCTGGATCGAGGAGGAGTTTCGCAAGGAATGCGATCCAGCCGACGCGAAGAGTCTGGCCACGAGCGGCTTCAGCCATGGATCGAAGCCGATTCCCGGCGACGGTTACAACGCCGAATCGAAGCACATGGATACCTGGCGACAGGGGATTCCAGTCGGGTACGGGGCTGCGGGTTGACCGGTCGAAGCAATACGCACTGGTTCGCCGGTCTGCGGCATGCTCGTCGCCGGCGGACTTTGAAGTTGCGCGCTCCACGCGCATGGCGCGTCAACTCGGGCAGTCAAAGTGCACCGGCTCCTGCGCGTGCCGCCGACCGGCTCCTCAGCATCTGAAGTCGCGTGCCGAAGAAGATTCCGATGACGCAACGCCACGCCGAGACGCTCGTTGGTTCAGGCGTGAATCACCCTGCACCCACGTTGCTGATCATCACACAGGTGTATGTACCCGACCCGGCGTCGGTGGGCCAGCACATCGCCGATGTCGCCAGGGAGATGGTGCGACGAGGCTGGCGGGTGATCGTCTACACGTCGGCACGCGGATACGACGATCCCAGCCAGCGATATCGGAGCCGCGAGCATCTCGACGGCGTTGATGTCCGCCGCCTGCCGCTGTCGAGCTTTGGCAAGCGATCGATCCCGATCCGCCTGCTCGCCCAGGCCTGCTTCATGGTGCAGGCAATCGTCCTCGGATTGTTCACCCGCACGCTCGGGCTTGTGTTGGTGAGCACCAGCCCGCCGTTCGCGGGGATCGGCGGCACGGTTCTTTCCTGGCTTCGTCGCGTGCCACTTGTGTGGTGGGT
>Ga0136644_10001777_pt1 | contig 16894 bp, 14 predicted proteins | sample C_130820_EF_Meta_FD_94780 | JGI IMG/M metagenome (GOLD analysis project Ga0136644, IMG submission 94780) | Freshwater microbial communities from Lake Croche, Canada to study carbon cycling - C_130820_EF_MetaG (v2) (version 2) | ecosystem: Environmental > Aquatic > Freshwater > Lake | place... | reverse complement strand
ATTATTTCTGGGATGACCAATCCGCAAAAGATTTTAGGCTTCCTAGATATAGCTGGTAACTGGGACCCATCCTTAATGTTTGTGATGCTGGGTGCGGTCTTGGTGGGTCTTGCTGGTTTCTATATAGCCAGTAAGCGTACAGAGACCTTTTTTGGTGGGGCTCTACATATTCCCGCTAGACGAGATATCAGTCGGCCCTTAATTATTGGTAGTCTGATCTTTGGAGCGGGCTGGGGGATTACGGGATTTTGTCCTGGACCAGCTCTAGTAGCGCTTGGGGCCGGTCATTTGAAGGCTTTGGTATTTGTAGTGGCGATGTTGTTTGGCATGGAGATTTGCGAACGATTCTTTACAGCCCACAAACTTCCCTCCGTTAAGTCAGATAAAGCCTGATTTAGAATCATCACAATATTGTCAACATGTGTGTAAAGCAGAGGGTGTAATGAGTCTTCCAATTTCTTGTCATAACGAACAATTCGGCACTCTAGGTCAAATTGACGCAAGCCACTTGGCCGAGATCGCCAATCAAGGCTATAAAAGTGTGATTAACAATCGTCCTGATGGTGAGGGCGGTCCTGATCAGCCTAGCAATGCTAGTATTCAGGCAGAGGCAGAAAAACTGGGCTTACATTATGCTTACTTGCCAGTAATCTCTGGTGCATTCACTCCTGAGCAAGTCCTTGAAATGGCGCGCCTCCTGAAAACCATGCCTGGTCCAATATTGGCATTCTGCCGTTCTGGTGCGCGTTCAACCAATTTGTATCACCTTGCTTTGCAAGTCGGTTAATACTTTTCAGTTAACCGAACTCGTCAAAAGGCATGCAGCCCAGCAATCCGCACATCTTAAAGCTGGAGAATTTTCTATCTGAGTTAGATCGCTTTGATCTCGTGATTGATGTGAGGTCTCCGGCAGAATTTGCTTTAGACCACATCCCCGGCGCTGTCAATTATCCAGTTCTGAATAATGAAGAGCGTATTCAGATCGGTACTCTATATAAGCAAGTGTCACCCTTCGCCGCCAAAAAACTCGGCGCTGCATTCGTTTCTCGAAACATCTCCAATCACCTAGAAACGCATTTACTAGAATTACCCCGTGAGTGGCGTCCACTGATTTATTGTTGGCGCGGTGGCGAGCGTAGTGGAGCCTTCACGCATATTCTCAATCGTATTGGCTGGAAAGCCATGCAACTAGAGAGCGGTTACCAAGGCTTTAGGCGCACTGTGATTGACGGTCTAGAGCAAGCTGCCAATGCCTTTAGCTTTCAAGTGATTTGTGGGATGACAGGAAGCGGTAAAACTAAAGTATTGCAAGAGATTGGTGCGCTGGGAGCACAGATTCTTGATTTAGAGGGTTTAGCGGTCCATCGGGGCTCGGTATTGGGTAATGAGCCGAATATTGAGCAACCCTCACAAAAGGCTTTTGAAACAGCTCTGTGGAATGCCCTGCGAAAACTCGATCCTTCTAAAACGGTCTTTGTCGAATCAGAGAGTAAGAAGGTAGGAGGCTTGCATATACCAGATGCCCTCATGGAAAAGATTCGTAATGGAGCTTGCATTGAATTGCGTTCGAGCACGCAAACCCGTGTCTCTTGGTTGATCCGTGAATACCACCACTTCCTAACGGATACAGATAACTTTAAAGCTAAGCTAGCTTTGCTGACAGCGCATTACGGAAAAGTGCAAATTGCCAAATGGAACGATGCCATTGATGCGGGCAATTTCCCTGAGCTTGTTGAGGAGTTACTGGTAAAGCACTACGACCCCTCATATCAATCATCGATTGTGCGTAATTTTCCACAATACAAGATTGATAATTTCGTGCAACTCGAGAGCGATAGTGATGCAGCATTTTCTAGTGCTGCGCAGGCACTCATTGCCAAGGCGAAAGTCTAAGTTGGCTTTATGGAATCGCCAAGAAAACACCATCGATACTACGACCTGATTCTGGCTGCATTTGTGGTGGTCTTGCTTTGCTCTAATTTTATTGGTGCTGGTAAGGCTGCGGAGATTGATCTTCCGTACTTTGGAGTCACACCCTTTGGCGCTGGAATTCTGTTCTTTCCGATTTCCTACTTCTTTGGGGACATTCTGACTGAGGTTTACGGCTACGCCTATGATCGTCGCGCGGTTTGGGCTGGCTTTATTGCTCTTGCATTTGCAGCAGTGATGGCACAGATTGTGATTGCATTACCAGTTGCGCCTGGTGAATACATGGCGAATTATCAGCAGGGTCTAGAAGCTGTTTTTGGAAACTCCTGGCGGATTGCCTTGGCCTCTATGTTTTCTTTCTGGTGCGGTAGCTTGGTGAATAGCTATGTACTTGCCAAAATGAAAATCTGGACTCAGGGACGTTTTTTGTGGATGCGTGCGATTGGTTCAACCGCAGTAGGGGAGTTAATTGACTCCTCTTTGTTCTATATGTTGGCCTTTTATGGCATCTGGTTCACCCATGAGGTGCTCCAGGTAGCTTTGGCTCAGTATGTGCTCAAAACCTCCTGGGAAGTTCTGGCAACCCCGCTCACTTACTGGGTGGTTCATTTTCTGAAGCGCAAGGAAAATGAGGATCACTACGATATTCATACGAATTTCACCCCATTTCGGGTCAAAGTCTAAATTCGCATCTTGTCTTCTTAACCCTTTAAAATAACGGTCTTTGCCCCCAATACAGGGGGTATCTATTGAATTGAATTTCAGAAAGCTAGAAAACATCCGTGTTGTCCGCATCTAATATCACTATGCAGTTTGGCGCAAAGCCCTTGTTTGAAAACATTTCCGTGAAGTTTGGCGGCGGTAACCGTTATGGCCTGATTGGTGCCAACGGTTGCGGTAAATCCACTTTCATGAAAATTTTAGGTGGAGAGCTTGAGCCAACTAGCGGTAACGTCAGTCTTGACCCAGGTATTCGTTTGGGTAAATTACGCCAAGATCAGTTTGCTTATGAGGATGTGCGCGTACTCGACGTGGTGATGATGGGTCATGAGGAAATGTGGAAGGCCGCTGCAGAGCGCGACGCTATTTACGCCAACCCAGATGCGACTGATGAAGATTACATGAAGGCAGCTGAGCTCGAAGGCAAGTATGCTGAGTACGGTGGCTATACCGCTGAAGCCAAAGCAGGAGAGTTATTGCTCGGTATTGGTATTCCAATTGAGCAACATACAGGCTTGATGAGTAACGTTGCTCCTGGTTGGAAGTTGCGTGTATTGCTGGCCCAAGCATTGTTTTCCGATCCTGATGTATTGCTCCTAGATGAGCCAACCAATAACTTGGATATTCACTCCATTCATTGGCTTGAAGATATTCTGAATCAGATCAAGAGCACCATTGTCATCATTTCCCATGATCGTCACTTCCTCAATGAGGTCTGCACGCATATGGCCGATATGGACTATGGCACTCTAAAGGTCTACCCGGGTAATTACGACTCCTACATGCTTGCTTCAGTCCAGGCGCGTACACAACAGCTTAGCAATAACGTGAAAGCTAAAGAAAAAATTGCTGAATTAGCGGCTTTCGTGGCGCGCTTCTCTGCTAATGCTTCCAAAGCCCGTCAGGCAACTTCACGTCAACGACAGTTAGAGAAAATTGAGATTGTTGAAGTGAAGCCTTCTTCACGTCAAAACCCATTTATTCGTTTTGATACAGAGAAAAAATTGCACAACATGGCAGTTGAGTGCAATGCCCTGACTAAGGCTTATGACCGTACCATCTTCAAGAACTTTAAGCTTGGCGTTCGTGCTGGCGATAAGATTGCCATCATCGGCCAGAATGGTGCTGGTAAGACAACACTTCTCAAAACCATCTTGAGCAAGCGCTTCGATGGTATTGCTGCTGATAGTGGCGATGTGAAATGGGCTGAGAATGCTAACGTCGGCGTGATGCCGCAGGACAACACCGAGATGTTCGCCAAAGACGAGCTATTGATGGATTGGATGAATAACTGGCGCAATACCGGCGATGATGATCAAGTGATTCGTGGCACATTAGGTCGCCTCTTGTTCTCGGGTGACGATATCGGCAAGTCTGTCAAAGTACTCTCCGGTGGGGAGAAGGGCAGAATGATTTGGGGCAAGTTGATGCTCCAAAAATATAACGTTCTTGCAATGGATGAGCCAACTAACCACATGGATATGGAATCCATTGAGAGTTTACAGATTGCGCTTGAAAAATTTGATGGTACTTTGATCTTTGTATCGCATGACCGCGAATTTGTTTCCGCACTTGCAAATCGCATCTTAGAAGTCAAGATGGATGGTACGGTAGTAGATTATTCTGGAACTTACGAAGAGTACTTGCGCAGCCAAGCATTAGCTGGTTAAGTAAAGCCCAATCTGGCAAAGAGAATAGCTCTAAGCAGGCTTATTCTCTTTGGCTTGTCTCTGAAAGCGCATGGCAGTTCCTTCTGCACGAATGCGTTGCCACACCAAATCTTTCTCTTCTTGGGAAAAGAAGACCCAATTGCTCACTTCACCCAGTGTGCGACCACAGCCTTGGCAGATTTCATCGTAAAGCGTGGTGCATACACCAATACAAGGGGAGTCAGAGTCTGCATCCCCAGTAGAGAGAGAATGTGAGCCATCTTGCACTAGTAGTTTGGTGTCTTCAGAATTCATGGGAGTACTTTAGACGATTTCAGAGGACTGTGCTCGGCCAGCTCATCAACATAAGCGCCAATACCCTGATGCTCTCGATCTAAAAAGTGTTGTACTGCTCTAGAAAATTGCGGGTCAGCAAGAAAGTGGGCAGATTGGATAGTGGTAGGCAAGAATCCCCTAGCCATCTTATGTTCCCCCTGAGCACCACCTTCAAAAGTTTGGATTTTGTTGGCAATACAGTACTCAAGGGCTTGGTAGCAAGCGGTTTCAAAGTGTAAGCAGGGAATATGTTCAATGGCACCCCAATATCGCCCATAGGCTTTAGAGCATTGGGGATCAACCACGAGTAATGAAGCTGCTATCGGATTGCCATGGCGCTCAGCAATGATGAGATGCAGATTCTCCGGCATGAGTTGTGCCCATAATTTGAAAAAGGCTTCATTTAAGTAAGGGCTTGACTGGTGCTCTAGGTATGTATTTTCATAGCAGCGATAAAAGAATTCCCAATCTTGATCTGTTGAGCTATTGCCAGCTACATGCCTAAAATTAATGTTCTCTCGCAATACTTGTTCACGCTCACGGCGAATATTTTTACGCCGTTTCATGGTGAGATGGCTTAAGAAGTGCTCAAAATTTTCAAAATCTTGGTTATGCCAATGAAACTGCACTGAGTCGCGCAACATAAATCCCTGTTTTTTGAACGACTCGATTTCAGATGCCTTTGGAAACAGGACATGGGCTGATGACAGGCTATTGTGCAGGACTAGAGTTTGGAGTCCTTTAATAATCTTGCTCTGCACTACATCAATATCTACGGATGGAGCGCATAAGATGCGTGTGCCTTGTACAGGCGTAAAGGGAATCGCACAGAGGGCTTTAGGGAAGTACTGCATGCCTTGCTGTTCATAGGCTTGAGCCCAAGACCAATCGAAGACAAACTCTCCATAAGAATGCTGCTTCAGATAGAGCGGCATAGCGCCGATGATTTGCTCTTTTACTTTGAGGATGAGGTGAGCCACTTGCCAGCCCGTGTTCCCACCAACACAAGCGGTTTGCTCTAGGCTATTTAGAAATTCATGTTTGAGAAATGGTCCTGCATCAGAGGGGAGAAGCGCATTCCACTCAGTGGCTGAGATTCCGCTGAGACTATTGAGTATCTCTAGGTGGTATTGCTCAGAATCTGCCACTGCTAATGCTGAATCAGCTCTATCTTGTAGCCATCTGGATCGGTAACAAAGGCAATGATGGTGTCACCACCAGCTACTGGCCCAGCAGCTCGAGTGACATTGCCGCCTGCAGTCTTGATTTTGTCGCAGGCTGCATAAGCATCAGGGACGCCAATGGCAATGTGACCATAAGCTGTGCCTAGGTCGTAAGAGGAGACCCCATGGTTATAGGTCAACTCAATCTCTGCTTGGCCATCGGCATTACCTTTGCCATACCCAACAAATGCCAGAGAATATTTTTGCTCGGGGCGTTCAGTAGTGCGTAGTAAGTTCATACCCAGTACCTTGGTATAAAAATCTAGTGAGCGATTTAGATCGCCAACTCTTAGCATGGTGTGAAGAATCATCATATTTACATCTCCGCGTAGTTAGGGCCACCGCCACCTTCGGGTGTGATCCAAATAATATTTTGAGTTGGGTCTTTGATATCGCAGGTTTTGCAATGCACGCAGTTTTGCGCATTGATTTGCAAACGGGCTTTACCATCAGTTTCCACATACTCATAGACGCCAGCAGGGCAGTAGCGTTGTTCTGGGCCCGCATAAGTCTTCAGATTAATATCGACTGGCACAGCATCATTCTTGAGAGTCAAATGAACCGGCTGATTCTCAGCATGGTTGGTATTCGAGATAAATACTGAAGAGAGCCGATCAAAAGTAATCTTGCCATCGGGCTTTGGATAGTCGATGGGTTGATGTTGTGCGGCAGGCTCGAGGCATTCATGATCGGCATGTTTGAGGTGTACCGTCCAGGGCACGTTGCCGCCTAAGAGTTTTTGCTCCAAACCAACCATCAGCGTCCCAAGGTACAGACCCTTAGACATCCATGGCTTAAAGTTACGTGCTTGATTGAGTTCAGTATGTAACCAACTATTTTGAAACGCTGCAGGATAGGCAGATAGAACATCCGCAGAGCGATTCTCGTTGAGCGCGGCAACAGCAGCTTCAGCAGCAAGCATGCCCGTCTTAATGGCTGCATGACTACCTTTAATGCGTGATGCATTTAAGAAGCCAGCATCGCAACCGATTAATGCGCCACCAGGAAATACCGTTTTAGGTAAGCTATTTAAACCGCCTGCAGTCAATGCCCGTGCACCGTAAGCAATGCGTTTGCCGCCTACAAAGGTTTCCCGAATCTTGGGGTGCAATTTATAACGCTGAAATTCTTCAAAAGGGGATAGGTAGGGATTTTTATAGGAAAGGCCTACGACTAGACCAACGGCGACCTTGTTATCGCCCAGGTGATATAAAAATGAGCCACCATAAGTATCGTTCTCTAAGGGCCAGCCAGCCGTATGCACCACTAAGCCAGGCTTACTTTGAGAAGGCTCCACCTCCCAGAGTTCCTTAATGCCAATGCCATAACTTTGTGGATCCGCATCTTTGTCTAATGAGAACTTGGAGATCAGTTGCTTACCTAGGTGACCACGAGAACCTTCTGCAAAGAGAGTGTACTTAGCGCGCAATTCCATGCCGAGCTGAAATTGATCAGTTGGCTTACCTTCCTTATCTAAGCCCATTGAACCGGTAATCACACCGCAGACTGCACCTTGTTCGTTGTACAGAATTTCAGCTGCAGGAAAGCCTGGAAAAATTTCTATACCAAGACTCTCAGCCTGTTGACCTAACCAGCGAGTGACATTGGCTAGACTGACTATGTAATTACCTTCATTCTTAAAGCAGTGCGGCAACATCCAGTTGGGTACTTGATAGGAGTGCTCAGCTGTTAGAAACAAAAATTGATCTTGGGTGACCTCAGTTTCAAGAGGGGCACCCATTTCTTTCCAGTCAGGAAAAAGCTCAGTCAGTGCCTTGGGGTCCATGACGGCACCAGACAGAATGTGGGCGCCGATTTCAGAACCCTTTTCGAGAACGCAAACACTAATCTCTTTTCCAGCAGCATTGGCCAACTGCTTTGCTTTGATCGCTGCTGATAAGCCCGCAGGACCGCCGCCAACAATGACTAAGTCGTAGTCCATGGACTCCCTGGGCCCAAATTGCTCGAGCAACTGTGCAGCATTCATTCAAATTCTCCGAAATTCTCAAAAAATAGCGTTTTTAGCCTTACTAGTTTAGTTCGAACTGCCAAAAACCAAATTTGTGCCAAGACCGACTGGGCGTCTGACTCTAAGGCGTTATGATTGCTTTTTTACCCATTTCAGCAATATTAGGACGAAAAAGATGAACAAAACCTACCCATCGGCAGTGGATGCCTTGAGGGATATCTTGAAAGATGGCCAAAAAATCGCAGTTGGTGGTTTTGGTCTTTGTGGAATTCCTGAAGCACTGATTCAGGCGGTCAAAGATTTGGGTGCGCAGAACTTAACAGCAATTGCCAATAATGCTGGTGTTGATGGATTTGGTTTAGGCCTGCTATTGAATTCACGCCAAGTCAAAAAGATGGTGGCATCTTATGTTGGTGAGAATAAGGAATTTGAACGCCAGTATTTAGCGGGTGAGTTGGAATTGGAATTCACGCCTCAAGGAACCTTGGCAGAAAAATTACGTGCTGGTGGTTGCGGCATTCCTGCCTTCTACACCAGGACGGGTGTTGGTACTATAGTTGCCGAGGGTAAGGAAGTGAAAGAGTTTGATGGTGAGAAATACATCATGGAGCGCGCCATTGTTTCTGATATCTCTTTAGTGAAAGCTTGGAAGGCCGATAAGTCTGGCAACTTAGTCTATCGCTTCACCGCTCGCAACTTCAATCCGGTTGTCGCAATGGCTGGCAAGATCACTGTTGCTGAAGTAGAAGAGATTGTGGAGAACGGCAAGCTACATCCCGATGAAATCCATACCCCTGGTATTTATGTCCATCGCTTGGTGCTGCATAAGACGCCTGAGAAGCGCATTGAGCAACGCACCATGACAGCAAAAGCGTAATTACCCATTAGAGAAGCAATAGAACAGAATATTTAGGAAGATTGATATGCCTTGGACTAGAGATGAAATGGCAGCACGTGCTGCTAAAGAACTAAAAGATGGTTACTACGTGAACTTGGGAATTGGAATGCCAACCTTGGTGGCAAACCATGTACCCAAAGATATGGAAGTCTGGCTTCAATCTGAAAATGGTTTATTGGGTATTGGTCCATTTCCAACTGAAGAGACAATTGATGCTGATTTAATTAATGCTGGTAAGCAAACCATTACAACCTTACCAGGCTCATCGATTTTTTCTTCTGCTGATTCCTTTGGCATGATTCGTGGCGGCAAGATCAATATTGCGATTTTAGGTGCGATGCAAGTGAGTGAGCACGGTGACTTGGCCAACTGGATGATTCCAGGAAAGATGGTCAAGGGTATGGGTGGTGCAATGGATCTCGTCGCAGGCGTCAAGCATGTCGTGGTTCTCATGGAACACGTTGCCAAAAAGAAAGATGGCACAGAAGAACTGAAGATCTTGCCTAAGTGCACATTGCCCCTAACCGGAGTAGGTGTCATTAGCCAGATCATCACGGATCTTTGTGTTTTAGACATCACCCCTAAGGGCCTGAAGTTGACTGAATTAGCCCCTGGAGTCACTAAAGAAGAAGTGATTGCTAAAACAGGTGCCCCTGTTGATACAACAGGTTTCTAACAGCCAGTACTTTTTAATGAAATAATGGGATCGCCATGTCGGGATTCCATCATTCACATTCCCCTAAATCAGTTCAGCAGACGAGCGCTGTTGCTGATCCTTCACTGCATGCCCACAAACAAGGGGATGCAAAGCATAGTCATAGCAAGCAAGTTTCGAATCAAAATTTATTATTAATTGCCTTAGTCCTGACCTTAGGCTTCTCTGGTGTTGAGGCTGCGGCGGCATACTTTGCTGGCTCATTAGCGTTAATTTCGGATGCTGGTCATATGGTGACTGATGCGGCTGCCTTAGGCTTGGCATTGCTGGCTCAAATTATTTCGCGTCGCCCCCCATCGCCCAAGCATTCATTTGGCTTTGGTAGAGCAGAGGCATTAGCCGCCTTTGTAAATAGCATTTGTATGTTGGGTTTAGTAGCATGGATCGTAATAGAGGCAATCAGCCGCTTCTTTACACCGCATGAAGTAGATGGTTTAACAGTTTCTGTTGTCGCTGGCATTGGCCTGCTGATGAATATTGTGGTTGCTTGGGTGCTATCCCATGATAAGAAAAGCGTAAACACTCGCGCAGCTTTAGTGCATGTGATGGGGGACTTGCTGGGCTCGGTAGGCGCTTTAGCAGCAGGCTTAGTGATTCAATTTACCGGTTGGATGCCAGCCGATGCTTTGCTATCTATTTTTGTTTCACTCCTGATTCTGAAGTCGACTTTTTCTATTTTGGGTGAGTCCTATCACTTCCTCATGGAGGGCGTCCCTTTACATATCGACTACTCACGAGTTGGTAAGGATCTGAAGAGCGTTGATGGAGTACTCGCTGTGCATGATTTGCATGTCTGGGAAATGACGCCTGGCTTTCCAGCATTAATTGGCCATATTGAGATTGCCGATATGCAAGAGTGGCCGCAAATCATGTCCCGCATCAATACGATGTTGTTAAACCAGCATGGTATTGATCATGTCACTCTCCAGCCTGAAAAAATCAGCACTGAGGAACATGGTCACGAGCATTGCATGGATGAACATGCACCAACACAGTCCATCAAACATCAGGGCGATACTTTTTACGTACAGTGCATTAGCGGCGATAGCAGTCATCGTATGGCTTATCACGCTTGGGGGGATCCCACAAACCCACGCGTCTTGATGTGTGTTCATGGCCTAACAAGACGCGGAAGTGACTTTAAAACCTTGGCCGAAGCGATGTGTGAAGATTTCTATGTCGTCTGTCCAGATATTGTGGGTAGGGGTGATTCTGATCGCTTGAGTAATCCGATGATGTATGCGGTTCCGCAATACGTTGCTGACATTACCCAACTCATTAAAGCGCTTGGCGTTTCTCAAGTGGATTGGCTTGGCACTTCAATGGGCGGCTTAATTGGCATGGTTTATGCAGCAATGCCTCATTCCCCCATTCGTAGAATTCTGATCAACGATGTCGGCCCTAAAATTGAGGCAGAAGCCATCACGCGTCTAGCTTCTTATGTTGGACAACCATTTACATTTGTAAATCGGGGTGATGCCCTTGAACAACTAAACACTATTTGCGCTACCTTTGGTGAGCACACCCCGCAAGAGTGGGAAATCTATAACGGTCCGATGCTGGTAGAACGCAATGGGACGTGGATGATGCATTACGACCCTGATATTGCTGTTCCTTTTGCTGCTGTGAATCCCATCATGGCAAAGGCTGGTGAAGTAGCAATGTGGCATGCTTTTGAACAAATACATATTCCGATCTTGATTGTGCGTGGCGCTCAATCGGACTTACTCTCTGCGGAGACAGTAGCTAAGATGTGTCAAGTGAATCCTCATGCGCGGAGTATTGAAATTCCCAATGTAGGGCATGCTCCTGCATTCGTGAAAAAAGAACAAATTGCAATAGCAAAAGAATTCTTTAGCTAAAATTTTTAGTTGCCAATGGCAAACACTCCTAGTTCACCAGAAAAAACAGCCGTATTTACAGATGCTTGGTATGGCGAGCCAGCAGAGATTCATGCGGCTGGAGTTGTCCAAATCCTTCAGGGCCTTAATTTAGATGAGGCTACATTAACCGCTGCTCACAATATTGGTCGTACTCACGGTAAAGAGGCACTCACGAAGTTAATTGGTGAAGAGTCTGCCAAGCTCTTGATCGGCTACAGAGGTCTGCGTCAAGCACAGGCAAAGTTGTTGCGTGAAGATGGTGGAGTGAGTGTTGCTGGGCAAGAAGAAATGCTGCGCAAGATGCTGCTGGCTTTTGGTGATGATCTGCGGGTCGTTCTCATCTATCTCGCCTCCCGCCTGCAAACCCTGCGCTGGGTTATCCAAGAAAAAATCATGATGCCTGCAGCATGGGCACAGGATATTCTGAATATTGATGCGTCTCTAGCGAATCGCTTAGGTATTTGGCAAATGAAGTGGGAGATGGAAGACTTGGCATTTCGGGTGATGTCTCCTGAGGTCTACCGTGATATTGCCAAGATGTTAGACGCCAAAAGAATCGAGCGTCAGGCATTTATCGATCAAGTGGTTTTACAACTCCAGAGTGAGTTACAAGCGGCTCATATTGATGGTGAAGTTCTCGGTAGACCAAAACATATTTATAGCATCTGGAAAAAGATGCAAGGCAAGTCGCTCGAGTTTGCCGATCTCTACGATGTAAGGGCATTCAGAGTTCTGGTTTCGGATGTGAAGTCTTGTTATGCCGTATTGGGTATTGTGCATAACGTTTGGCAACCCGTTCCCCGAGAGTTTGATGACTATATCGCGCGACCTAAGCCCAATGGTTATCAATCACTGCATACCGTGGTCATGAATGAAGATGGTACTGCGTTTGAAGTGCAGGTGCGCACTCAAGAAATGCACCAACAGGCGGAGTATGGTTTGGCAGCACATTGGCGCTATAAAGAGGGCGCCTATGTTGGTATGGCCAGTCCCCCTAAGAACCAAAAATCTGGGGCCTCTCATCAAGAGGGCACCCATAGTGCTGAAGTGGCTTATGAACGCCAAATTGCTTGGGCAAGACAGCTGATCTCTTGGAAAGAAGATGCTTGGGAGCAACTCAAGCACCATGAAATTGATGATCACATTTACGTCTTAACTCCATTAGGCAAAGTCATTTCCTTAGAGAAGGGCTCAACGCCAGTGGATTTTGCCTACGCTGTTCACACTAGCCTGGGTCATCGTTGCAGAGGGGCACGTGTTGATGGTGCGATGGTGCCTCTTGAGACTGCTTTGCAGAATGGTCAAACGATTGAAATTATTGCTGTTAAGCATGGTGGACCATCGCGCGATTGGATTAGTCCAGATAAACACTATCTGCGCTCACAAAGGGCGCGTTCTCGAGTACGTGCCTGGTTTAATGCGCTTGATGATGAAGAGGGAGGCATTAAGCCCTCTGAGAACAAGCTGGAAGTAGATGTCGAGACAAAGACACCTGCGCCAGAAATTGTGCTGCGCAGTAGTGCCCGTAAAACAGGGCAAAGTGGCGATGTGCTAGTTGTAGGCGTAGATTCTTTACTGACGCAGTTAGCCCGTTGTTGCAGACCAGTGCCACCAGATGCCATTGCCGGATTTGTGACTCAGGGCAGGGGCGTCTCAATTCATCGCCGTTCCTGTAAGACATTTAGAGGATTATTAGAGCGGGCTCCAGAACGAGTGATCCAGACGGCCTGGACATCCACTTCTGCTAATGCAGAGCAGGATCAAAAGAAGGTGTTTCCAGCAGATTTGGTGGTTGCTGGCTTAGATCGTCCAGATCTGATGAGAGAGTTGTTTGAGATTTTGACTCGTCAGGGTGTGCATGTGATCGACCTGCGTAAATCGGCCAAAAAAGGACTGGCCCAAATTTTATTGACGGTAGAGGTCAAGGATTCTGAAGTACTGCGTGCTGTCCAAAATAGCTTAGAAGAGGTTAAAGGAGTCACTCAAGTACGCCGTCGGTGATACAGTAAGCGGAAAACCTTACTGGCGCCGTATGCAATCTCTTTCTCGCTCCCAATTAAAAGTACTCAGCCTCTCAGCTTTGGGTGGTGTTCTCGAGTTTTACGACTTCATTATTTTTATTTACTTTGCTCGCACCATTGGCGCGCTGTTTTTTCCGCCATCCATGCCCGAGTGGTTAAGTCAGTTGCAGACCTTTTGTATTTTTGCTGCGGGCTATTTAGTAAGGCCGGTCGGTGGAATCATCATGGCGCATTTTGGTGATACGCGCGGTAGAAAAAAGATGTTTACTTTGAGCATCTTTTTAATGGCGGTGCCGACATTGTTCATTGGATTGATGCCAACCTATGCAGATATCGGTATATATGCTCCTCTGCTGCTCCTATTGTTCAGAATGCTGCAGGGCGCTGCGATTGGTGGAGAGGTTCCGGGTGCCTGGGTATTTGTCTCTGAGCATGTGCCCGCGAAATACATTAGCTTTGCTTGCGCTGCCTTAACTGCCGGTCTAACAGGTGGAATTTTTCTAGGCGCAATGGTGGCTCTGGCAATCAACACTTTTTATAGCCCAACAGAATTACTGAGCTTTGGCTGGCGCATTCCTTTTATAGCAGGGGGAGTATTCGGGATTGTTGCGGTTTTGTTGAGGCAATGGCTGCATGAGACTCCAGTCTTTCAAGCGATGCAAAAAGATATTGTGCGCAATGAGATTCCATTAAAGCGAGTCTTGCTTGAGCAAAGGCCAGCGGTTGTTTTAACTGCTTTGGTCAGTTGGGTATTGGCTGCTTCGATTGTCACCATGATTTTGATGACACCGACTTTATTGCAAACTGTCTTTAAGGTTTCGCCCAAACTTGCATTAGAGGCAAATGGCGTTGCGACTGTTTGCTTATCCATTGGTTGCTTGGTATTTGGGGCGCTCGCTAGTAAGTTTGGTCTAGGTAGGGTGATGTCATTCGGATCGCTTGGACTCATTTTCAGTTCGCTGTTGCTATACCAGCAAGCAGGCATCTCTCATGAACATCTTTTACTACTGTATGGCTTGAATGGTTTCTTTGTGGGCGTTATTGCCTTAGCTCCAACAGTGGGTGTTTTGTCTTTTCCTCCGGAAGTGCGTTTTTCAGGCTTATCGTTCTCCTACAACATTACCTATGCGATCTTGGGTGGTCTCACCCCAATCTTCGTCAGCTTACTCATTCCTTTTTCAAGCATGGCCCCAGCCTTTTATGTTGCGGCTCTGGGACTACTCAATTTCGGTATTGGTCTCTATTTAGCGAAGAAACAGTTTTAAAGATTGCCAGCAGGACTTCTAGACCGATGCTGGCAATGTCCCAAGAAGTGGGTCAATAGGGTAAAATCTTCGTTTTAGGCTCGTAGCTCAGCTGGTTAGAGCACCACCTTGACATGGTGGGGGTCGTTGGTTCGAGTCCAATCGAGCCTACCAACGAATAAGACCCAATGGGGAAACCCAAGGCGCGGATGCCCAAAAGCTGCCGCGCTTTATTTTTAGGTATTTGTAGCAAGAGTGAAGTTCAGTAAATAAGATGGAGTCATCATGCTTGTAGTAACTCTACCCGATGGATCAAAACGTGAGTTTGAGGCTCCGGTTCGCGTTGCGGACGTTGCTCAAAGTATCGGTAGTGGTTTAGCAAAAGCGGCCTTAGGCGGCATTGTTGATGGAAAGATGGTTGATACCAGTTTTGTCATTGATAAAGACAGTCAGCTAGCCATCATTACCGACAAGAGTCCTGAAGCATTGGAGATCGTCCGTCACTCAACAGCTCATTTACTTGCTTACGCCGTTAAAGAATTATTTCCAGAAGCGCAAGTCACGATTGGTCCAGTCGTAGAGAATGGTTTCTATTACGATTTTTCTTATCACCGCCCATTCACTCCAGATGATTTGGTGGCTCTCGAAAAGAAAATGACTGAGCTTGCTAAAAAAGATGAGCCTGTACTACGCAGTGTGTTGCCACGTGATGAAGCGGTACAGTTTTTTAAAGATCAGGGTGAGCATTACAAAGCAGAAATCATTGCCAGCATTCCTCAGAATGAAGATGTCTCGCTTTATGCTGAAGGCAAATTTACTGACCTCTGTCGTGGCCCGCACGTACCATCTACTGGGAAGTTGAAAGTCTTTAAGCTGATGAAGCTTGCTGGTGCTTACTGGCGGGGCGATAGCAAGAATGAGATGTTGCAACGGATTTACGGAACTGCATGGTTGCGTAAAGAAGATCAAGATGCTTATTTACATATGCTTGAAGAGTCTGAGAAGCGGGATCATCGACGTCTAGGCAAGCAACTCGATTTATTTCACTTTCAAGAAGAAGCGCCCGGCTTAATTTTCTGGCATCCAAAGGGTTGGTCTATTTGGCAAGAAGTTGAACAGTACATGCGTCGCGTGTATCAGCAAGAAGGTTACCAAGAGGTCAAGGCCCCGCAGATTTTGGATCGTGGTCTTTGGGAAAAATCAGGCCACTGGGAAAACTACAAAGAAAACATGTTCACAACGGAGTCGGAGAATCGTGCGTATGCATTAAAGCCGATGAACTGTCCTGGTCATGTGCAAATTTATAACTCAGGTTTACACAGTTATCGTGAGTTGCCATTGCGCTTTGGTGAGTTTGGCCAATGTCACCGCAATGAACCATCAGGAGCTTTGCATGGCTTAATGCGTGTGCGTGGTTTCACACAAGATGATGGTCATATTTTCTGTACAGAGGATCAGATTCAATCTGAGGTCGCTGCGTTTGATAAAGCAGTGCGTGCTGTTTACCAAGATTTTGGCTTTACTGAAGTCGCTGTAAAGCTGGCTTTACGTCCAGCTAAACGGGTTGGTGACGATGCGATTTGGGATAAAGCAGAAGAAGCTCTTCGAGGTGCTTTGAAGGCTTCTGGCCAAGAATGGGAGGAGTTGCCCGGTGAGGGCGCTTTTTATGGTCCTAAGATCGAGTATCACCTCAAAGACTCCATTGGCCGTACTTGGCAGTGTGGCACGATTCAGGTCGATTTCTCCATGCCAGCCCGTTTGGGGGCTGAATATGTGGCTGAGGACAATAGTCGCAAGACTCCAGTCATGCTGCATAGGGCAATTGTGGGTTCTTTAGAGCGTTTTATCGGCATTTTGATCGAAAATCACGCTGGAAATATGCCAGTTTGGCTTGCTCCAACTCAGGCTGTAGTCCTGAATATCTCGGGAAATTCTGCTGCATATGCACAACAAGTGCAGCAATTGCTGAAAAAACAAGGGTTTAGAGTCGAATCGGATTTGCGGAACGAGAAAATTACGTATAAAATACGCGAGCACGCATTACAGAAGATCCCATTTTTGCTGGTTGTAGGTGATAAAGAGTCTGAAAGTAATACGGTGGCCGTTCGTGCCCGTGGCGGAGTGGATTTAGGCGTAATGCCTATTGATGCCTTCGTTGCCCGACTCCAGCAGGATATATCCCAGAAAGTCGGACCCGAGCCTAGCTAGGGGTAGAGCGGTTTTTATTGTTTTTTTAAAGGAATTAAGAAGATCGCTACTGAAAAATTGCAGCGCATTAACCGGGAAATTACTGCTCCTGAAGTGCGT
>Ga0136644_10001774_pt1 | contig 16911 bp, 17 predicted proteins | sample C_130820_EF_Meta_FD_94780 | JGI IMG/M metagenome (GOLD analysis project Ga0136644, IMG submission 94780) | Freshwater microbial communities from Lake Croche, Canada to study carbon cycling - C_130820_EF_MetaG (v2) (version 2) | ecosystem: Environmental > Aquatic > Freshwater > Lake | place... | reverse complement strand
CATGGAGCAGCCGATCATCTCCGGCGTCGCCGCCGACGTGAATGACGCCAAGATCATTGTGGTGGGTGTCCCTGATAAGCCGGGCGAGGCCGCGCAGATCTTCAAAGCTCTGGCGCAGGCCAACATCAACGTCGACATGATCGTGCAGAACACCTCCGCTGCGTCGACCGGACGCACCGACGTGACCTTCACCTGTCCCCAGGGCAGTGCCCCGGCAGCCATGCAGGCATTGCAGGAGCAGAAGCACAACATTCAGTACGAGGACCTGCTGGTGGATGTGCAGATCGCCAAGGTCTCACTCGTAGGTGCCGGTATGCGTTCGCACCCCGGAGTCTCAGCAACCTTCTTCGAAGCACTGGCCAGCGCCGGCATCAACGTCGAGATGATCTCTACTTCCGAGATCCGCATTTCCGTTGTCACCGACTCCGAAGATGCAAAGAAAGCTGTGCAGGCTCTTCACACCGCATTCGGCCTGGATGCCGACGGCGAAGCCGTGGTGTACGGCGGCTCAGGCCGATGACGCTGACCGTTGCTGTCGTGGGCGCCACAGGTCAGGTGGGCGCTGTCATGCGCACGTTGCTCGCTGAAAGTAGCCTGCCCATTGATCGCATCCGCTTCTTTGCATCGTCGCGATCGGCCGGCACGACGTTGCCGTGGCGCGGTGATCAGGTCCTCGTAGAGGACGCCGATATCGCAGATCCCTCGGGTATCAACATCGCCCTGTTTTCGGCCGGTGGATCGACCTCCAAGGCACTAGCGCCAAAATTTGCCGCCGCCGGCGCCGTGGTCATCGACAACTCGTCCGCATGGCGCATGGATCCCGATGTTCCGCTCATCGTCAGCGAGGTCAACCCCGAGGCGATAGCACAGATGCGCAAGGGCATCATCGCCAATCCCAACTGCACGACTATGGCGGCGATGCCGGTCTTGATGCCGCTTCACCATGAGGCAGGCCTCACGCGACTCATCGTGTCCAGCTACCAGGCGGTGTCAGGCAGTGGCCTAGCCGGCGTTGAGGAACTTGACGAGCAGGTGCGCGCTGTCATCGACTCCGACATCACAACACTCACTCACGACGGCGCGTCAGTGACCTTCCCTGCGCCCAAGAAGTATGTGCGTCCCATCGCCTTCAACGTTATTCCCTTCGCAGGCAACCTCGCAAGCGATGGTTCTTGTGAAACGGACGAGGAGCAGAAGCTGCGCAACGAGAGTCGCAAGATTCTCGACATCCCGGAGCTGTTGGTGTCAGGCACCTGCGTGCGGGTGCCGGTGTTCACCGGTCACTCTCTTTCGATCAATGCGGAATTCGGCCGCCCGATCTCGCCCGAGCGCGCGACACAACTTCTGTCCGAGACGCCGGGTGTCGAACTCAGCGATGTGCCGACCCCACTGCAAGCTGCCGGCGCCGATCCTTCCTTTGTTGGACGTATACGTCGCGATCCCGGTGTGCCCGATGGTCGCGGACTGGCCCTGTTCGTCAGTAATGACAACCTGCGTAAGGGTGCCGCTCTTAATGCGGTGCAGATTGCCGCTCTCGTGGCGGCTCGTCACTAGTCACGCGCGGACTGCGCCCTCGTCAGAGTGCGGGGACCGAGTACCCGAACGCCTCGTAGTCCGGTGCGTATGCCTTAGCCACCTGAGCAAGCATCGCGGTGTCGTAGTAGTCGGCGATCTTGCTTCCTGCACCGGTGGAGAATTTACAGAAGAAGTTCTCTTTGAGGCCGGGAGTGGACGTGAGTTCACCGATGCGCCCCCAACTTCGATCAAGATCCTCCAGATGGATCACTGCATCGAACGGGATCGCACCAAAGCCGACCTGGTCCACCTGTCGACGCCAATGTGGGTCTTGGTCGGCTGACTTCTGCCCGCACACCACGTCAAGGAACTGAGCCAGCGTGATGTCTTGGGCCACAAGTCCCTTGTTCTTGCGTTGCAAAGCTTCGACGATGGGCTCACTCTGCTTCAGGCCCTGGCGGATCTTTTCGAGGTACCCCGACAGCAGACGCGATGCGGGCTCGCGCACAACTGTGAATCTCTGGAAATTCGGTCCGGCAAGTGCATCCTCAAGCTTCGCGGGAGAAAGCTGAAAGGGCTTGACGAAGGGTGTCGCCGCCATGCGATCGTGCGGAGCGTCCTGCACTCGGGTCACCATGGCTGGTCCCATGCGCGCCGCTTCCATACCGCCGAGCGTCGACTTCATCGTGCCGCACCCCGCCTTGGGTACCTCGATGTAGACGTAACCATTGACAAGCGAAATGTGGGTGTGGAGGTTGACCGAACGCCAGCTGACCCTGTCGACGTAGGCGGCGGTGACGGGTCCTAGTTCTTCACGTGCGGGTCGACGGTCGGGAACGTCCACCTTGGCCTCCTGAACTGACGGCCGGGGGCCGACGCGCGTCAGCCCCCGACCCACTGTCGGGGTGGCGGGATTCGAACCCACGACCTCTTCGTCCCGAACGAAGCGCGCTACCAAGCTGCGCTACACCCCGGAGGACTGCCGGAGTCTAACGGAGGTTGCGTACTCGCTGAGCCACGGGTGATCTGCCCCTCACGGGCGGGCGGTCACCGTGAGAAGAGTTGCCTCGGGCGGACAGGCGAATCGAAATGGTGCATAGGGCGAGGTGCCAAGGCCCGCCGATACGTGCAAAGCCGCATCCCCATGTGAGGACAGGCCGCGAGCGCGCGCACGGTCAAGGTCGCAGTTGGTCACCAGAGCGCCGAGCCCCGGAATGCGCAGCTGGCCACCATGTGTGTGACCAGCAAGGACGAGGTCTGCTCCATCTGCCGCCATGCGATCGATGACTCGCAGATAGGGGGCATGCGTAACGCCGAGCGCCAGATCAGCAGAGCTATCGAATTCGCCAGCCACATCGTCATAGCGATCCCGGCCAATGTGTGGGTCGTCGACACCGCGAATATCCACGTGGCGGCCGTCCACGGTCAGCGCACCACGAGTATTGGAGAGGTCAAGCCAGCCGGCGTCGACGAGACCATCCACGAGGTCCTGCCAGGGGAGCATCTCTCGGTCCGGTTCCAGGCCCGAGGGGCCAAGCAGATACCTGGCCGGGTTGATGGGCTTGGGTGCGTAGTAGTCGTTGCTTCCGAGCACGAACGCTCCGGGTACATAAAACAGTGGTTCGAGGGTGTCCAATACGTGCGGAACCGCCAGCATGTGTGACATGAAGTCGCCGGTGGCGATGACGGCATCGGGCTGAAGCTCACTGAGGGCACTTACCCACTGCTGTTTGCTCACTTGGCCGGGCACGAAGTGCAAATCGCTGAGATGGAGAATGCGCAGTGGCGGCTGTCCTGCGGGAAGAAGCGCAGTTGTCGCCTGCCGCAGCATGAAGTGCTCAGACTCCCAGCGGGCGTAGGCAAGAGCGGCGGCCCCTGCTGCCACGGCCCCCACGAGGGCCACCGTCGACGCACGCATACCCCCATGCTGCCACGCGGATGACACACTGACCGCATGAGCGCACTCAAGGACCGACTTCAGGCAGACCTCACCACGGCTATCAAGCAGCGCGACGAACTGTCCGCGGCCACGATCCGCATGGTTCTCACGGCGATCACGAACGAGGAGGTCTCTGGCAAGGAGGCCCGTCAGCTGAGTGATGAGGATGTCGTGACGGTGCTGGGCCGCGAGGCCAAGAAGCGTCGCGAAGCGGCGGAGGCGTACGACCAGGCTCAGCGGCCCGAATTGGCCACTCGCGAGCGGGATGAGCTGGGTGTCATCAGTGGCTACCTGCCGGAGCAGCTCAGCGAGGCCGACCTCGAGGCCATTGTGAGCGCAGCGGTAGCGCAGGTCGCGACAACGGGCGTGAGTGGTGGCCAGGCCATGGGTGCGGTCATGAAGATTGTGCAACCGCAGATCAAGGGCAAGGCCGACGGAGGAACCGTCTCGGCACTGGTGAAGAAAGCCCTAGCGCTCTAGGGCTCTAGGGCTCTAGGGCTCTAGCGCGCGGGTGCTGGCGTCGGCGCGAGCGGCGCAGGCGGCAGTGGTGTGGCCGGCGGTGTTCCAGGCACTGCCGATGGCGAGGCATTCGGAGCTGCACTCGCGAAACTGCTGGGATCGATCGCACCCGGATCCACGGCGCCCGGTGACTCCAATGCTCCGGCAGATGGCGACGGTGCGACACCCGTGCTGATCACGATGGGTGTCTGAAGATCAAAGGGCAGGACGTCTTTGCCGGCGAGGGCTGCTTCCATGGAGTCGTGCCAGATGGGTCCCGGCATGGTGCTGCCGAACACCTGGCCATACCGAATCCCGTTGATGGTGACGTTCTGCATCGGGAACTTGAAGCCACCGCGTGGATCACCCACCCAGACTGCTGCGGCAAGTTGAGGAGTGAAGCCGCAGAACCACACTGCCGCGTGATCATTCGTGGTGCCGGTCTTTCCAGCGGCTTGCCGGCCGCGCAGGGCCATCGGCGCGCCGGTACGTCCCGGAATGTCACCGTTGATGACGCCATTCAGGAGTTTGGTGACGGTGTCGGCGGACGTGCGATCAATGACCTCGTGACAGTTTGCGGAGGGCACCGGGAGCCGCTTGCCATCGCGATCGATGATGGCGGCGATAGCGATGGGCTTGCAGTAGATGCCGTGATTCGCGACGGTCGCGTAAGCGCCGGCCATGGATAGGGGACTGACTTCCATCGTCCCGAGAGTGAAGGACGGAACCCGTATGAGTGGATTGCCGTTAGCCAGCATGACGCCCATGGATTCCGCGATGTCCGCGGGTCGACAGACGCCGATCCGTTCCTCGATCGACATGAAGTACGTGTTCGTCGAGTAAGCCGTGGCCTGGGCCATGTTCAAGATTCCGGAGGTCGTCGAGTTGTGCACCGTGATGGGCGGATACACAGCACCGGTCTCGCAGTTGGTGAAATTCACGAACGTCTTGGGGTTGGAGGCATCGATGTACTCGTTGGGATCGATTCCCTGCTCAATCGCGGCGGCAAGCGTAAACATTTTGAAGGTGGAGCCTGCCTGCATTCCAATAGTGCCGCCCATAGAGGCGTTGACGTTGTAGTTGTAAGTCGTGTTTCCCTGTCCTGCGGTACCCCACTGCCGGTTCTGTGTCATCGCGATGATCTGACCAGTACCCGGCTGCACCATCGACACCGCTCCGGCACGTCCGCTCGGATCGTCCACAGGGATGCGTGACGTGATCGCGTTGAACGCAGCCTGTTGGGCGATCGGATCCAGCGTGGTCTGAATCCGGTATCCGCCGCGACGAAGAAATGCCTCGCGGGCCTCGGATGTATCGCCGAAGACTGGGTCGGTGCGAATGACGCGTACCACGTAGTCGCAGAAGAATGGTGCGTAGGACGACGTGCACCCGTTCTGCGCGGTCGTGGGACGCAGCATGCTGGCCATCTGCGTCTGAGTTGCCTGATCGGCCTGAGGTTGCGTGATGAAGCCCATCTGCTGCATCCGCTTGATCACCACATCGCGACGCACCGTGCTCTTGTCGGGATTGCGAAGCGGGTCATACAGCGTGGGTGACTGCACAATGCCGGCCAGTGTGGCGGCTTCGGGGATGGTCAGGTCGGCTGCGGCCTTGCTGAAGTATCGGTGTGCCGCAGCTTCAACTCCGTAGGCGCCCGCGCCGAAGTACGCAATGTTGAGGTAGCGCTCGAGGATGTCGGCCTTGGTGTACTGCTGTTCGAGAGCCATGGCGAAGCGGATCTCTCGGATCTTGCGCGTGATGCTTTTGCCTCGGGCAGCGACAAGCTCCTCGGACGTCGATGCCTGATTCACCAGCACGTTCTTGACGTACTGCATGGTGAGCGTCGAACTTCCCTGCTGAACTCCACCGGCGTTGGCATTCGCGGTAACGGACCGCAGCACGCCTCGAAGATCGACGCCACCGTGCTCCAGGAAACGCGAGTCTTCGATGGCGACGATGGCCTGGCGCATGTTGGGCGAGATGCTCATGAGTGGCACCTCTGCGCGATTTTGGTAGTACAGGGTCGCTATCGGACTGCCGTCAGAGGCCAGAATTTCGGTCCGTTGCGGAAGTGGTGGTGTGCTCAGTGCCGCAGGAAGCTCCTGAAAACCCTGGATCGAATCCCGGGTGATGACGCCGAGCCCCCCGACGAACGGGAACAGCATCAAGGAGACGACCACCCCAGCCACGACAGCGAGGCCGACCAGTCCTGCGACTACGCGCAGCGCTGGTCGGCGGCCGGAGATGGGAAGGCGGGCCATGAGGTTTCCAGAGTACGTCGGCGGTGCTGGAGAAGCCTGCCGTGACGTGGTTCCTCTACCTCGTGAAGGTGGTCACAAGGAAGTAGTTCTTTCTAGCCTGTTCCGGGTCTGGTGTTACGCGTAACGTCCGCCGAGCCGAGAGGGAAGGATCCCGATGTCATTCGATGCAGATTGGGCCGTTCAGGCCGCGTGCCGCACCACAGACCCCGACACCCTCTTTGTGCAGGGAGCGGCGCAAAACAGGGCCAAAGCCATCTGCGTCGCATGCGTGGTGCGAACCGAGTGCCTGGCCGATGCCCTCGACAATCGTGTTGAGTTCGGCGTCTGGGGCGGACTCACCGAGCGTGAGCGTCGCGCCCTTCTGCGTCGTCGACCCAACGTCACCTCGTGGCGGCACCTGCTCCAGACCGCCCAGGATGAGTACTCGCGCCAGCGGATCCTGACCACGACAGAAAAGGTCAGCTAGGCGTCACTGGCACGCCACTGCCCTACTTCGCGGCGAGTTGCCGTCCGACTTCACGTAATCCATCAAGGTCGTGCACATCCTCGGCCAGTGCGGGAACTGCTGTGACGGCGACGCCGGGATGCGCCGCGGTGAATCGTTCCGCCAGATGGTGCTGGCGAGCGGCGAGGTTCATGCGCTCCGCGTGGATTTCCAGCAGCGCCGCAGCCATCGGATCGGTGCCGGACACCTGAAGCCGTTGCTCGGCGGCCAAGGCTTGCTCGGACGACAGTTCTGCGGCAAGAGTGGTCTGCACACGGTTCAGCACCAGTCCAGCCAGCGGCATATCACTGGTGCGCAGTCGCTCCACGAAGTAGGCAGCCTCGCGCAAGGCATCTCGTTCGGGCGCGGCAACGACCACGAATGCGGTACCGCGCGCCTGCAGAAGTGCGTACGTTGCATCGGCACGCTCGCGAAAGCCACCGAACGTTGTGTCGATGGCGGCAACGAACGTCCCGAGATCGGCAAGGACCTGCGCCCCGAGAATGCGATCGAGGACTCCGGAGAAGAAACTGAAACCCATCGCGGCGATGCGCCCCAAACCGCGTCCCGCACCGCGGGCAGGCGCTGTGAGAATCCTGATCAGTCGGCCATCGAGAAAGGAACCCAATCGCGCGGGGGCATCCAGGAAGTCCAGTGCACTACGCGACGGAGGAGTGTCGACGACGATGAGATCCCACGAGGCATTGGGATCCGCACGGAGTTGTCCCAGCTTCTCCATCGCCATGTACTCCTGCGTACCGGCAAACGACGACGAGAGTGCTTGGTAGAACGGATTGCTGAGAATCTGTTGAGCGCGAACGGGATCCGCATGACTTTCGACGACCTCATCAAACGTCCGCTTCATATCAAGCATCATCGCGAAGAGCTCTCCGTCACCGGACTCGCTGGTGACCCCGGCAACATGGCGTGGGGTGTTGTCGAGAACGGTCAGTCCCATTGCTTGCGCAAGGCGTTTGGCGGGATCAATGGTGAGCACGCACACCTTGCGACCCATCTCGGCAGCGCGCAGGGCCAATGCCGCTGCCGTCGTGGTCTTCCCGACGCCACCGGATCCTGTGCACACGATGACGTTGACACGCATGTCAGAAAGCAGCTCGTCGATACGCAATCGAGGGGCGCGGTCGAAGGTGGTCATGCCATGCGCCCGTCGACAAGGTCGTGTGCCAGCGAGTAGAGCGCGCCAAGATCGATTCCACCGGTGAGGAACGGCAGCTCCACGACGGGCAGGTCGAGCTCTGTGAGGCGTTGGCGCTCTCGACGTTCGAGCATGACCCGGTGTGCGTGATCGGCTGCCTCATCGATCAATCCGGGCAGCACCTGATCTACGTGAGCGCCTAGACCGGCAGAGACTAAGGATGCCCGCAGTGCGTCAACGGGCAGACGTCCGGCTATCGCGGACTCCAACTGATCGTCCGTCAGCAGCGCGTTGCGGGTCATATTGACGATGATGCCGCCAACCGGAAGGCCCGCCTCGCGAAGTTCGGAAACGCCGTCAATGGTCTCCTGCACCGGCATCTCTTCGAGGAGAGTGACGAGGTGCACGGTCGTCAGCGGCGAGGCGATGACACCCATGACCAGGTCCGCATGATTGCGAATGGGACCGACTTTGGCCAGGCCGGATATCTCAGAGTTGACGTTGAGAAACTTGGTGATGCGACCCGTGGGAGGTGCATCAAGCACCACTGCGTCATAGGCGTCTGACGCATTCTTCTGTCGACGCCGAACGACCTCCATCGCTTTGCCGGTCAGCAGAACATCCCGAAGGCCTGGCGCAATCGTGGTGGCGAAGTCGACGGCGCCCATCTTGCGCAGTGCCGAGCCGGCACGTCGCATGTTGTAGAACGACTCGAGGTAGTCAAGAAGTGCCTCTTGTGCGTCGACAGCCAACGCCCACACTTCGCCGCCACCGGGAGCGACGGCGACCTTGCGCTCCTCGTATGGCAGGGGAGGGACGTCGAACAACTGGGCAATGCCTTGCCGCCCCTCGACCTCCATGAGCAGGGTGCGCTTGCCATCGCGAGCCAACGCCATCGCGAGCGCTGCGGCGACGGTGGTCTTGCCGGTGCCGCCCTTGCCGGAGACCACATGCAGACAGACCTCTGGCCACAGTGGCCCGGTCATTGCGTCCCTCACCTCCTCAGCCTAATCGCGCGTGAGGGCGTAAGGCGGACGGGCTAGGGTCCGGGTATGACTAAGTGGGAGTACGCGACTGTTCCGCTGCTGGTGCATGCGACCAAGCAGATACTCGACACCTGGGGCACCGATGGCTGGGAACTCGTCCAGGTTGTGCCCGGTCCCAATTCTGAGAACTTGATCGCTTACCTCAAGCGACCAATCGGAGGCTGACGTGGGCGCTGTAGCTGATCGACTGGCCGAGCTTGGTCTCACGATCCCGACACCGGTGGTGCCGGCAGCGGCATACGTTCCTGCGGTGCGCACCGGAAACCTTGTCTTCACCGCCGGGCAGCTGCCGTTTGTGGACGGAGCCCTGCCGATGACCGGCAAGGTGGGAGTCGATGTCACACCGGAGCAGGCAGCCGAACTCGCGCAGCAATGTGCACTAAATGCCCTGGCCGCTATCTCGACCGTGGTCGATGTCGACTCCATTGTGCGTGTGGTCAAGGTGGTCGGTTTTGTGGCGAGCGACCCGTCCTTCACTCAACAGCCGGTCGTCGTCAACGGTGCCAGCAATGTGCTCAAGGCCGCGTTCGGCGATGCTGGTGCACATGCGCGATCGGCAATCGGCATGGCGGTACTGCCTTTCGATGCTCCCGTGGAGGTCGAGCTCATCGTCGAGGTCGCTGACTAGTCGTGGCCGGTCCGCGCACCTTGTCGGAACGAGCGCGCGCTCGGGTAGCGGCGCTTGAGTCGGCAAGCGGGGAATGGATTCCCCCGGCTCCGCGCGGGGCCTGCACCGTCATCTTGGTGCGCGACGGTGAGGGAGGACCAGAAACCTTCCTCATCCGCCGCGCGGACACCATGAAGTTTGCCGCCAAGATGCATGTGTTCCCAGGCGGCAAGGTGGATCACATTGACGCTGAGCGAAAGATGAATTTGGGTATCGGCTCCGATGAACGGGCCGAACTTGCTAGGCGAGCGAGTATCGATGAAACCGGACTAGATGCCTTGTATTCGTGCGCGGCAAGAGAGGTTCTGGAGGAAGTTGGCGTGCACTTGGGTACCCTCGATGCCGAAGGCGTGCTGCACATCGATGTCCATCAGCTACCCATCGTTGGCCAGATGATCACACCGGAGATCGAAGATCGACGCTATGACGTGCGCTTCTTCGTAGCTGCCCTTGCACCAGGAACCCACGTGGAGGCGATCACCACTGAGGCGGTCGAGGGATTCTGGATCTCGGCACGACAGGCCCTGGCGCGCAATGCTCGCGGCGATCTCACACTGTTGACGCCCACCATCATGCGACTTCAGGAGCTCGCAGTCACAGACAGTGTCGAGGAGTTCCTGACGCAGGCGCGCCAATTCAACGTCCTTCCACTCATGCCAAAACCTGTTGTGGATGCAAATGGAGCCGTGCACTGGATGATGGTCAACGAGCGCACGGGCGAGGTTCTTGATGACGGTGTGCGCGGACCGGATGTCATGGAGACCGATGGTGCCCCTATCCACGAAGACATCTCATGAGTGGCCACGTCCTTCCACTGGGCGATGGCCCGTGGCACGGCGGGTCAGTCACCACAACCGCGACCTGCGTGCTTGCCCCCAATGCGTCGCCGTACACCCTTGATGGCACCAATACGTGGGTGGTCTCGTCGGGAAGCCATGCGGTGGTGATCGATCCGGGCCCGTTGGTGGAGGCGCACCTCGTCGCGATCCGCGAGGCCGCGGGCAATGCGCGCGTGAGAGAGATCCTGTTGACCCACGGTCACATCGACCATGCGGAGGCGGCGGTGGAGTTCGCTCAGTCGCTCGGGGTCGGTGTGCGAGCGCTCGATCCGGCGCATCGTCTCGGTAGCGAGGGACTCACCGAAGGTGATCGCATCGACGTTGGTGATGTTGTGATCGATGTCGTGGCCACTCCGGGACACAGTTCCGACAGCGTGTGCTTCCTACTTCTGGACGAGGGGTCCCTGCTCACAGGTGACACGATGCTCGGTCGCGGAACCACGCTTGTGGCCTACCCCGACGGAAATCTCGCCCAGTACCTCACCAGCCTGCATCGCCTTCGTGATCGGGCGGTAGCGGGTGATATCAACTGGATCCTGCCCGGCCATGGACCCGTCGTTGCGAAGCCCATCGATGTTCTGGACTACTACCTCTCGCATCGCGCAGACAGGCTTGTGCAGGTGCGCGAGGCGGTGGAGTCAGGGGTCACGAGCGCTATGGCGCTGGTGGAGTTGCTCTACGCGGATGTTCCCCGTGAGGTGTGGCCGGCGGCCCGCGTCACAGTTCAGGCGCAGTTGGAATATCTTGGATTGCCGACGACCTAAAGCGGACTCAACGCTCTAGCGAGCACGCTTGCCTAACCGCTCGACGTCAAGGATCAGGACCTGCCTGGACTCCAGACGGATCCACCCACGCTGAGCAAAATCGGCGAGTGCCTTATTGACCGTCTCGCGCGATGCACCGACGAGTTGGGCGAGCTCTTCCTGTGTCATGTCGTGCGTGACCATGAGTCCGTCGGGCGTGACCGTTCCAAATTTTTCGCCCAGATCCATCAGGGCCTTGGCCACACGTCCAGGTACGTCAGAGAACACGAGATCGGCCATCGCTTCATTGGTGCGGCGCAGGCGACGTGCGAGGGCCTGAAGTAACGCCTCGGCAACCTCGGGGCGGCCGGCGAGCCAGGGGCGAAGCTGCGGGTGGCCAAGTCCAAGCACCATGGCATCGGTGAGCGCGGTGGCGGTGGACGTGCGCGGTCCCGGATCGAAAAGGCTCAATTCACCAAACATCTCGCCGGGGCCGAGCACTGCTAGCAAAGATTCGCGGCCATCACCCGAGGTCTGGCCGAGCTTGACCTTGCCTTCGAGGATGACGTACATGCGATCGCCCGGCTCACCTTCGGCGAACAGCACATCGCCCTTGTGAACCTCAATTTCGGTCATCGAGCCACGAAGTGAGGCAGCGCCCTCGGGATCAAGGGCAGCGAACAGGGGCGCTTGAAGAAATACCTCGTCCATCTGGCCTCCCGGGAAGTCCTCCTCATTGTGTCGCATGCCCGACCCTCGTGCGAAGGCAGGTCGGGACGGTCCACCTAGGGTGGCGGTATGGAGGTGCTCGAGGATGCCGCGCGAACCAAGCGCCGGGCCCGAGCTATCGTGAAGGAATTGGGGATCACCTACCCGGATGCTCGTTGCGAGCTGGACTTCGCGACACCTTTCCACCTACTCGTGGCCACGATCTTGAGTGCCCAGAGCACCGACCAGCGAGTCAACGGTGTCACTCCCGCGTTGTTCTCTCGCTTTCCGACGGCAGTCGCGCTTGCTGCGGCAGACCGTTCCGAGCTCGAAGACCTCATTCGCCCTACCGGTTTTTTCCGGGCCAAGGCGCAGACCCTTCAGCGCATGGCCCAGCAACTGTGCGACAACTTCGACGGTGATGTTCCCGCTCGAATGCAGGACTTGATCACGCTCGCGGGGGTGGGACGCAAGACCGCCAACGTCGTCTTAGGTGATGCATATGGGGTTCCCGGCATCACGGTGGACACCCATGTGGGACGACTGGCACGGCGTTTCGACTGGACCACTCAGGTTGTCCCCGAGAAGGTCGAAGCAGACCTCATGGAGTTGTTTCCACGCAAGGAGTGGACGGTGATGTCGCACCGCGTCATCTGGCACGGACGTCGTTGCTGTCATTCGCGTCGACCCGCCTGCGGCGCCTGCACGGTTGCTCGGTGGTGCCCGGCCTTCGGTGAAGGGCCAACGGACCCTGTCGTTGCCATGACGCTAGTGAAGCAATCGGGGCGCGGATGACGTGGGCGCGAGTGGGGTGGATCGACCCGGACACCATGACGGCCGCACCGGGATGGCTGCAACCGCTGATTGATGCGGTCCCGTCGTTAACGGCCGAGCAGGTCACGCGAGCGGTGCCTCCGCACGGCCAAGGTGTGCATGCAGCGGTGCTCGTGCTGTTCGGGCCAGATCGAGACCTGCTCCTCATCGAACGAGCGACGCAGATGCGCGCGCATGCCGGTCAGCCCGCCTTCCCCGGTGGCCGCATTGATCCTGAGGATGCGGATGCCGCGGCCGCCGCGGTGCGGGAAGCGGTAGAAGAAACGGGGTTGGATGCGTCCGGTGTCGTGGTGCTTGGTCGGCTCCCCGACCTGTGGATCCCTGTCACCGACTTCGTGGTGACCCCGGTGGTGGCCTGGTGGGCGCGACCTTCTGCGGTGAGCGCTCAGGATCCGGCCGAAGTCTCGGCCACACACCGCATCTCCTTAGTCGAGCTAGCCGATCCCGCACGACGGTGTCTCGTACGCCACCCGTCAGGCTATGTCGGCCCCGGCTTCGAGGTCCGTGGCCTGTTGATCTGGGGATTCACGGCCGGAGTCATTTCTGTCGTCATTGACCTTCTCGGTTTGGCCATTCCATGGGAACCTCGGTACGTGGAGTTGCCGGCATGAACATCGTTGACTGGGTTCTGCTGGGAGCAGTTGCCGTGTTCGCGCTGGCCGGTTGGCTTCGCGGATTTGTCGCCGGTCTGCTGTCATTCGTCGGATTCATCGGTGGTGCGCTGCTCGCTGCGCACTTTGTTCCCGGATTCTTGGATCCAGTAGCCAAGGGCGCACCGTGGCGCGTTCCGGCGCTCGTCCTGATCGTGATCGTGGCGGCCGTTCTGGGCCAGGCGATTGCAAGTCCGATCGGCAAGAGATTGCGCACGTTGGTCAAGTGGTCGCCGGTGAGGTTCATCGACAACATCGGCGGCGCGGCCCTGAACGTATTCGCCCTGGCCATCATCGCGTGGATTCTCGCCTCTATTCTCATTCTCGTCCCTTACCCAGCGGTGGCCCAGCAGATCCAGCACTCCAAGGTGCTCTCAACGCTGGACTCACTCGTGCCCGATCAGGTCCGCACGGCTTTCTCACGTCTTCAATCTGTCGTGTCGTCGTCGACCCTGTTGAGTGCGATGGATGGCCTGTCACACTTGGCTGGACCAGAAGTCGCAGCACCCAGTGGCAAAGGCCTCGATGCCGCCGTCACGGCGGCGCGAGCATCTGTTGTGCGAATTTCCGGAAATGCTCCGGACTGCGGGGGGTCTGTGAGCGGAACCGGATTTGTTGTGGCACCCGAACGTGTCATGACGAACGCACACGTGGTGGCAGGAGTGCAGGCTCCCTTTGTTGAGATCCATATCGGTGGACAACAGTTTGTGGCCGATGTCGTGTATTTCGATTCAAGCCAGGATGTGGCGATTTTGTCCGTGTCAGGGCTGCCGTCGATCCCACTGGGAATTGAGTCTCAGGTGGCGTCGACGGATGACAGTGCCGTTGTCGCAGGATTCCCCAACGGCGGTCCATTTCATGCTGTACCCGCGCGCATCCGAGCAGCGCTGGATCTTCATGCTCAAGACATCTACGGACAAGGCGATGTCACGCGCTCGGTGTATTCACTGCGAGCGAACATCAAGCCGGGTGATTCAGGCGGACCAGTCCTGACACCGCAGGGGCTCGTGCTGGGCATGGTGTTCGGGGCGGATGTGCAGAACGACACCGGTTACGCCCTCACGACAGCCGCTCTTACGGGTCCGATTGCGAGCGCACCGGGTTTATCCGCGCATGTCGCATCTGGTTCGTGTCACATCAAGGAATAAGCACGCGACATGACTCACGCACCCGCTCGATGTCAACGGGCCCGGGGATTGACGGTGCAGCGGCCAAGGTGACCAGTGCCTTGGCCGCAACTCGAGCGGCCCTATCGGGATATCCGCGCGCCTCGTGGGTCAGTGCCGCTCCCCATTGCGCGAGTGCCTGCCACGTGAGGCGCGTGGCGTCGGGACATTGTCGCCAGCGTATCTCGCACACTTCGTGCGCGTGGAAGGGCAGGCCCTGATCGATGAACTCCACGGTCATGGCCCACGCTTGCGCGTCGTCGAGCGTGAGATCGGGATCCAGTCCCGCTACTGCGGCAGTGTCGCCGGGCGCGAGTGGTCGTCCAAGTCGGTCACGCGGGCGCGTCACCGTCGTGCCAACCACGACAGCAGCACGTCGCCGAACTCCTGTGGCGACTCCTCGTGGGGAAAGTGGCCGCATTCCATTTCCACATGCTGGTGATCGGCGCGGACGAACGTACCGGTGTCTGCGTTCGTGGTCGGCAGGACCATGGGATCCAGTCGACCCTGCACGGTGAGAACGTCGCTGGTGATCGGAGTCTGCATCAATGACATGTAAGACAACCCGTCGGTTCGCAGCACCGATCTCGCAGCCCACCGGTGATACTCGATGGAGGTGTGCGGAGTAGGCCACCTGACGAACGCTCCGCGATACGTTGCTTCGACTTCGTCATCCAGCCATGAGTGGTGATGTGACCACCCACGCATCAGCTCTCCGATGCGCGCACCTTGATCGCGCCGCAATGTGCGTTCAGGCAGAAATGGAGGTTGAAATCCGGCGACGTAACGCATCGCGCGACGTTGTCGTCGATCCGACAGCAGGGCGTGGCGCAGGCGACGCGGGTGTGGCGCTGACACCGGCACGATCCCGCTGACCAGATCGGGCTCCAGTACGGCCAGGGTCCATGCGACAACTCCGCCCCAGCCGTGCCCTACGACGGTTGCGTGCGAGATGCCAAGGGATCTCAGGACGGATGCCGCATCAGTCGACAGTGTTCGGGGGTCGTATCCGTGCGGTGTGTGATCACTTCCGCCGTAACCGCGCAGGTCCATGGCGATGGCGCGAAAGCCGGCGTCGGCCAGTGCCGCGATGTGATGTCGCCACGTCCACCAGAACGTGGGGAAGCCGTGTAGCAGCAGTACCGCAGGCCCCTCACCGGCTTCTGCCACGTGGAAGCGCGCACCATTCGCGGAGACATCTCGATGCTGCCACGGCCCGGCAGCCCGGATCACGGACTCTGGGTCAGGTAAGTGCACTAGGACGCCGACGTCCCGTCATCGCGGCGGCCACTGAACGCCTGCTTGGTCTTCTCGAACTCCGCCTTCGCCAGAGTCGGCCCTTGAATGGATTCGAAACTGCGCTTGGCGATGAGCAGGCACACGGCGGCGCCAAGGAACAACAGTGCCGTGACAATGAGGAAGGACGCCCACGCGGGCAATCCCACCTGCACGAGGACATACACGACGGTGAACAGCAGGAAAATCGTGCCAAGGACGATCATCCCCAACGCCGCGATGCCACTGATGCTGCCGGCGGCCAGTTTGCTCTTCGTCTGGTTCAGCTCGGTCTTGGTCAGCGCCACCTGGGCTGTGGCCAATCGCTTGGCGTCGGACACAGCGCGGCCCAGCAGAGTGCTGATGCTCGGCTCGGGCTCAGGTGGCATGTGTTCCTCCGGTGGACAAGGACTTCAGGCTAGCGGCAGGAGGCGCTTTTGCTAGGCCCGACCGCCACTGTCGAGGGCGCCGGCCGCATCGTGGTCGTGGAGAGCGGCGTAATGACGGTTGCGACTGCGCAGGGCCACGGTGGCGATCAATGCCGAGATGATTGATGCCGCCAGCACAGAGGCCTTGGCTGAATCAAGCAAGACTCCTTGATCGGGGAAGGCCAGTCCGGCGATCAGCAGAGCGACCGTGAATCCGATGCCGGCCAGCAGTCCCACCGCGAATACATCCCGCCAGCGCAGATCAACGGACAGGCGTGCCCTCGTGAATCGGGCGGTGGCCCACGATGCAGAAAGCACGCCGATCGGCTTACCAATAACGAGCCCAGCGATGATTCCGATGGCGACAGGTGTGGTGAAGGCGGTGAGAAGCCCAATCGAACGCACGTTGACTCCTGCGGCGAAGAAAGCGAAGAGCGGTACGCACACTCCGGCACTGAGCGGATGCAGAAGGTGAGACAGCCGATCGACGGGTGAACTCTTCTCGCCCGGGTCCGTTTTGACGCGGGTCAAGAGCCCCAACACCACTCCGGCGATTGTGGCGTGGACACCGCTCTGAAAGAGGCAGTACCAGGCCAGCAAGCCCAACGGCACGTAGAGCAACGGGGTGCGAAGGCGTAGACGCTGTGCGATGGCGTAGGCGATGAAGAGTGCGATCGCACCCACCAGCCACCACAGATGTAT
>Ga0136644_10001773_pt1 | contig 16913 bp, 13 predicted proteins | sample C_130820_EF_Meta_FD_94780 | JGI IMG/M metagenome (GOLD analysis project Ga0136644, IMG submission 94780) | Freshwater microbial communities from Lake Croche, Canada to study carbon cycling - C_130820_EF_MetaG (v2) (version 2) | ecosystem: Environmental > Aquatic > Freshwater > Lake | place... | reverse complement strand
CCGGGGCCGATGCGGACGTGCCGCGAGAGATACACGCCCGTGCGCCGGTTCTGCCGCCGCAGCATGAGGTAGGAGAACAGAAGCCCGGGGTGCCAGCGGCCGGCGGCCGAGAAGTGGCGGGCGAGCCGGTACCAGACGAGCAGGGCGAACGTCTCGTCGAACCAGTAGGCGCGGAGGAAGCCCGGCCAGGAGAACGCGGGACGGATCCGCTCGTAGTCGCTGCGAATGAGCTGGAAGACGGTCATCGGATCCGCCACCGGAGGGGCGCGGGCCTCACCCCTGGGGCGGCTCGGCGGTCGGGAAGTGCCGGCGGCCGACGACGCGGGCGGGATTGCCCGACACGATGTCGTAAGCACCGACGTCGCGGACGACCACCGCCCGCGCCGACACGACTGCCCCCTCGCCGACCGTCACGCCGGTGCCGATGAACGACTCGGCGAAGACGTAGGCGCCGCGTTCCACACGGATCGCACCGATCACGAGCGGCCGCGCGGGGTGGGAGATGTCGTGGCTCGCGCCGCAGAGGAACGTCCGCAGGCTGATCGTGGCGTCGACGCCGATCCGCACGGGTCCGACGTCGTAGCAGTGCACCTCTGGCCCGAGCGCCGCGCCGGCCTCCATCGTCAGATTCCAGGGCGCCCAGATCCGGGCCGTGGGGTAGACGAGCGCCGTAGGGGCTATCCGCCCGCCGAACGCCCGCAGGAGCGCGCGCCGCCAGGCGAAGCAGGGCACCGGCGAGAGCCGGAAGAGCACGGCCGCCACCACGCCCCACGCCAGCCGTGCCAGCTTCTGGGAGAGGGGAAACTCACTGCGGAGCGGCTCTGTGTAGAACGGCCGTTCGTCGTCGACGACGGACGACTCTGCGAACGGGGCCGGGTGAACCGCGGCGCCGGACTGGCCGGCGTGTCCGGCTCGCGGCGGGCTTGTGTCCGTCGGCTGATCGTGTGCGGTGTGCATGCGTGACCGGCAAGCCGGGGGAGTTCGGTCAGGCCACGCGGAGCGTGCCGTCCGCGGACCGTTCGAGCGACAGGCGGCGGGTGGGCGGATGCCGCTCGAGCACCTCTCGCACCGTGCCGAAGCGGTACTCGCGCAGGAGGGCGGCGAGCTTCGGCCGTGTCGACCGCATGTTGACGTAATACTTGAGGTACTTCGCCAATTCCTTGACGTCCCACACCGGCGGCCGGGGCAGTCGGGGCTGTGCGGGGTTGATCTCTCGCGGATGGATGTACGACATCCCCGGCCGGCCGGCCACGTGGTTTTCCCGGAAGCCCGCCCGCATCAGTGACAGCGGAAAGAGCCGCAGGTAGCCCCCTCCCGAGAAGGGCACGCGCCGTCCGAGGATCGTCATCACCGACACGGGAAAGCAGGTGACGTCCCCCTCCACGGTGCCGAGCACGAACGCGTCGCGCGGAAAGTCGGCGATGCCCCCGTGGTCGCGGCGGGCGGGCACGACCGAGATGTCGGTCGTGATCCCGTGCCGCCGCAGGATCGGGTAGCACCACAGCGCGTCGGCGGTCACCGAGAAACCCGGGGCGCGGTAGGTGTCGACGGGCTGTCCGGTGAGGTCACGCAGTACCTCCACGCAGTCGGCGAGGTCACTCTCGAACTGCTCGGGCGTGAGCGTGAAGACCAGCCGGTGCCAGAAGCTGTGGCAGCCCACCTCGTGCCCCTCGCGGGCCAGCCGGCGGATGAGGTCGGGGTGCTTCCTGCCGATCCAGCCCACCGTGAGAAACGTCCCCTTCGCGCCGGCGTCGTCGAGCAGCCGCATGAGGTTCTCGGTGTCGGCGACGACGCACGAGGGGGCGTCGTCCCACGTCCGCGGATCGGCATAGGGGCTGCGGAAACCGAACGAGTGGAACCACTCCTCGAGATCGACGCAGAAGGCGTTGAGCGGCGGTGAATCAATCATGGGACGGCGGGCCTCCGGCGGAGGGCGAGTCGTCGAAACGCTTCACGATCTTCGCGGGGTTGCCGGCCACCATCGTGAGCGGCGGCACGTTGGTGGTGACGACGGCCCCGCTGGCGACGACGGCCGCCCGGCCCACGGTCACGCCCGGCATCACCACCGCGTTCACGCCGATGAAGCAGTGATCCTCCAGCACGACCGGTCTGAGCACCACCGGCACGTGGCCTGCGTCCCGCAGGTAATGCGGCGGCTTGATGTGCGTCATGATGATCGCCCCGGCGGTCACCCGAACGTCGTCGCCGAGCGTGATGTTTTCCGGATAGGCGGTCTCGAGGATCGCGGCCGGGTCGATGAAGCAGTCGGCCCCCATGCGCACGCCCCGCCAGCGATGCAGCACGTTGATCACCCCGCGGGGGGCCAGCCTGACGAGATTGCCGAGGAGCCAGTTCCGCCAGAAGTAGTTCCACACGAGCGCGACGAGCGAGACGTTGCGGTCGGCTGAGGAGCGGGCCGCATCGCCGAGGAGTCCCTTCGGCTTCCAGGAGGCGGCCGCCGCAGCGGGGTGGGAGGCGGTGCCGGCTGCAGCCGGAACCTTCGCCGCCGCCGGGGCATGGGAGGGGGCGGCCGGCGCGGCTCCGGTGGTGTCGGCGGGGGCCGCCCGGCGGGCGATGTACGCGCGCACGTCCGCCTCGCGCACAAGCGGCAGGTGGGCGAAGACGGCCTCTTCGACGCCGTGCTCCGCGAGGAGTGCCCGGGCCTTCGCGGAAACGCTGCCCATTCCCGGCGCGGCACCGGCCGCAGGCGCCTCTGGTGACGCCGACCGCGGCGGTGGCCGCAGGGCCGCCTGTGACACCATGGCGTCGCCCGGCTGCACGGGGCCGCCGGCGACGGGCTCGCCGACGACGCCCAGCAGTTCTCCCACGGGCACCTGTGCGCCGGCGGGCTGCACGATGCGGATGCGTCCGGCGGCACCGCACTCCACGTCGATCACCGATTTCGAGGTCTCGAGTTCGACCACCGCCATGCCCGGCAGCACCTCGCCGCCGTCGGCGACGAGCCAGCGTACGACCCTGACGGTGTCGTCGTTGACCGTCTCGCGCGGAACCCTGATCTCGGCGTGCGTCGTCATGAATCTCGTCGCCTGCGGCGAATCCTACCGGCCGATGAGCTCGATCGCGGCCGCAAGAATCGCGCCGGTGCCGGGCAGGCAGGCCTGCTCGAGCGGACGCGCCGCCGCGATGGCGCACTCGGCGGCCGCGACCCGCCGCACGGCCGTGAGCCCGGGCCCGAGCAACTCCGCGGCCCGCGCGGCGATCTCGGCGCCGATCGACGCGAACCCCTGCCCTTCCTCCACGACGAGCAGCCGGCCGGTGGTCCGCAGGCTCCCGAGCAGACACTCGACGTTGAACGGGTAGAGCTGCGTCGGCAGGAACAGGTCGGCCGTCGCCTCCTCCTCGAGGAACAGTCGGCCGAGCGCCTCCTCCGTCTCGGCCGCGATCCCGCCGAGCGCCACGACGGTGAGCCGCGGCACGTCGGGTGGGGAGATTCGCACCGTCGGGAATCGCTCGTCTGACACGGCGATCGTGTAGCCCGCCGCGACGGCGGCGGTCGCATTCCGTCCGTAAAGAACCTTGTTCTCGATCACGAACGTCGGCGTGTCAAGGTCGGCGAAGAGGCCGGCGTAAAGCTCGGCGGCGGGATAACGATGATGGAGGCAGATCACCCGCGTGCCGGGCACGCCGACGATATGCCGCTCGAGCGACTGGCTGTGCGTCGCGCCGTAGCCGCGGCGACCGCCCATGGGCGTGCGGACGACGAGCGGCACGCGCACCTTGTCGGCGAACATGAAGGCGAACTTTGCCGCATGGTTGACCCACTGGTCGAGCGCCAGCGTCACGAAATCCCCGAACATGATCTCCACCACCGGCAGGAATCCGCCCAGCGCCAGGCCGTTGCCGATGCCGACGATCGCCAGTTCGCTGATCGGCGTGTTGCGCACCCGCCCCGGATGCCGCGCCGAAAGCTGGTCGGTGCACTTGAACGCCCCGCCGTACGGGCTCTCGATGTCCTCCCCGATGAGGATCACGCGGTCGTCGGCCGCCAGCGCCGCGGCCAGCCCGCGTTGGATCGACCGCACGGTTCGCTCCTCGGGGAACGCGAGCGGCCGCCAGCCGACCGCGGCGTCTGACGAACGCCGCGGCGGGATCGCGCCGAAGGGGGCACGATCGGCCGCCTCCGCGGCCGCCGCCACCTCGTCCTCGACCTCGCGCACGACGGCCTGCCAGCCGGGGTCGTCGGCCAGCGCCCGCTCCAGAACGGCGAGCGGATCACGGCTCCATGCCGCCTGGATCATGTCCGTCGGGCGGTTGTCGTCCCCCTTCGAGTGCGCCATCAGGCGGAAGGTGTCGATGCGATGGAACACCGGCCGCGAGGCGTGCCGCACCTCGTCGACGGAGCGGGCCACCTCGGCGAAAAGCCCGCGCCAGTCGTCGGTGCCGCCGTGCCGCGTCGCGATGCCGAACGCCGCCGCCCGCGCGCCGATGTCGCCCGCGAGCGTCTCCGCCTGCGATGTCGACTGCGCGTAGAGATTGTTCTCGCAGACGATCAGCAGCGGCAACTCCCACTTGGAGGCGATGTTCATCGTCTCGTAGAGGCTGCCCTCACCGAGCGTGCCGTCGCCGATGAATACGACGGCGATCCCCCCGCTGCCGCGCAGCTTGTGCGCCATCGCCAGCCCGGCGGTGACCGGCACGATACCCCCCTGGATGCCGTTGGAGTAGTACCGCCCCTTCTGCAGGTGCTGCGAGCCTCCGCGTCCCAGGCAGATGCCGGTCGACTTGCCCATCACCTCGGCGACGAGTTCGACCACCGTGCCGCCGGTGGAGAGAAAGTGGCCGTGCCCGCGGTGATTGGAGAACACGGTGTCGATCGGGGAGAGCGCGCGGCCCACGGCCACGGCGGAGAACTCCTGGCCGATGCAGGTGTGCACCGTGCCGAACAGCTTCCCCTCGGCGAAGAGCGCGAGCAGCCTCTGCTCCGTGCGGCGAATGAGCAGGGCGGTGCGCACTTCCGCCGCGTGCTCGGCCCACGCCGCCGCGGCGGCCCGCGTGGCAGCGGCCGTTCCCAGGGCGTCGGCGATCGGGGGCACGGTCGTCATGCGGTCCGCCCGGCCACGGCGGTGGAGCACCCGGCGGAACGGGGTTGCGGCGTCTGCGGACCGGCGCGGCCCTCGATGATGTCGCAGACGCGGCCGAGTTGTCGGGCGCGCGAGTAGTGCGTGCCGGCGGCCTCGCGGGCCGCCCGGCCCAGCACCTCGAGCCGACCCGACGGCAGCGACTGCAGGCCGGCGAGCAGTCCTTCGAGCCCGTCCACGTCGCCGTGCTCGACGAGCCAGCCGACGTCGTTGGTCGCGAGGATGTCGGCCGCGTAGGAGGACCGCGGCGCCAACGCGATGACCGGACGCCCGATGGCCAGCGCCCCGTAGATCTTGCAGGGATGCACCACGCCGACGCCCTCGTTCGCGATGGACACGACGTGCACGTCGGCCGCCGACAGCGAGTAGCGGATCTCCGCGAGCGGCTGGTAGGGCAGCGTCACGATGTTCGGCGGCGATTCCCGTGCGACCATCTCGTCGATCTCCCGCTTGACCACGCCGCCGCCGACGAACACGAACTTCAGATTCGGCAGGTGCCGCAGCCGGGCGGCCGCCTCGAGCAGCGTTCCCAGCGGGGTCGAATAGCCGTGGTTGCCCGAGTACATGACGACGAACGCCCTGTCGAGGCCGTGGGCACGGCGGAAGGGGTTGCGGTCATGCGGCACATCTTCCAGAAGGTTGTCGTGGGGCCAGGGGGGCACGACGTGGATCCTGTCATCCACGGCCGCCTTCGCGGCGATGCGATCCCGCATGAAGCGGTCGAGCACGATCACGTCGCGGGCCGCGTAGAGCGTGCGCCGGTTCATCCAGTCGAACACCCGAGCCACGACCGATCGCGGCCGCAGGCGACCCGATTCGACCATCTGGTCGGGGTTGATGTCCATAACCCACCACACGAGCGGCAGGCGACGCACCAACGCGACCAGGCAGCCCCCGAACCCGGCGAACGGCGGGCTCGTACTGACGAGGATCGCCGACGCCCCGGGAGCGAGGATGGCGCAGACCGTCGCCTGCAGCATGAACAAGCCTTGCGCCAGCAGCCGCACGGCGATCGACCGCTTGCCGAAGCTGGAGAGGGGGAGCCGCCGCACCCGAACTCCCGCCCGGACTTCATGCCGCGGATAGCGCACCTGCGGATCCTCGTAGCCACGGGCGGACGTCCACACGCGCACGCTCCAGCCGCGACGCACCATCTCCTCCGCCACGTCGGCGACGTGCTGGCCGACGGCAGCCGGATCGGGCGGATACACCTGGCAGATGATCAGCAGGCCGGGCATGCCCCGTGGGCCTCCGCTGTCTCGGGCCGAACGCACTCTCTCGACCAGCGCAGGAATCGCGCCGTGAGTTCCGGCCAATCGCCGTGCCGTGCGGCGAAGCGACGCACCGCGTCGCGATGGGCGTCGCGCTCTTCCGGCGAGAGCGTCAGGGCCCGGTCGATCGCCCGGCCGAACGCCGCCGCGGTCTCGTTCTCAGGGAAGAAGAGCGCGGCCGCGTAGTCGGGCGCGAAGCTCACGGTGCGTGTGGTCACGATCGGCTTGCCGGTGCCGAGGTACTCGAGGATCTTCGACGGAAAATTGAGCCGGTTGCCGGGATGGTTCGGCGGCCGTGGATTCACGAGCACCGCAGCCTGCTCCGTCAGCTCCCGCAGCCGCGCTTCGCTCACCATGCCGAAGTCCTGGATGCGAGGATCCTTCGCGGCCGCCGCCCGCAGCCCCTCGCTCCGCCCCGGTCCGCAGATCCAGAGGCGGGCCCCGGCGTGCCGCACCCCGCGCCACGCCTTGAGCAGCAGATCGAGCCCCCCCCACGACGCCTTCGTGCCGGTGTAGAGCACCGCGGGCGCGCGGGCGTCGACACGATCCGCGACCGGGCGATCGGTGATCCCGCCGTCGATGAGGAACGTGCGCGCGAACGGGCAGTGCTCGCAGGCCCACGCCGAGAGAAACGCCACTCCCGACGCCCCCCGCACCATCTCCGCGATCGGCGTCCACGCCGCGTCGAGGAGCTGGTCGTTGTAGTCCATCACGATCGGAAACCAGGGCACGCCCCGGGCCACGGCGACCCGCGCCGCAGCCGCCACCGGTGGCTCGGCGTTGTAGGTGATGATCATGTCGGGCCGCTCGGCGTCGACGGCCCGTGCGACGGCCCGCGAGAACTCGCCCGCGAGGTGCCGGAACCGCACCCCGGGAAGGTTCAAGAACGTGACGCCGATGAGCGGATTGTCGCCCGGCCTGGAGGCCGCCTCCACCCACAGCGGCCCGAACGGCCAGACCCGGCCCGGAGCGTTGCCGACGTGACGGTACCGCACGCCATTGGCCTCGAGGCCGGCGAGGAATCCCCGCGTCCAGCGCATGGCGGCCGGGGATGCGGCGGTGCTGCGGAGCATCTCCTGCTCCGACTGCGTCGGCCCCACCCAGAGCACCCGCAGCCCGGCCGGGACGGCGGCGGATCGCAGCGCATCCTCCGGCGCCGAAGTCATGCGGGCCGCTTGAGCATGTTCAACGCCTCGAGGCAGTTGACACGGGAACTGCCGATCACGAGCCCCGCCGAGAACAGCATGAACTCCGCCTGCCTGTCCTGCACGACGTAGGGCAGCGTCAGACCGCCGACGACGATGCTGCAGACGGCGGACGTGGCGATCGCCCGCGCGCCCCGGCTGTCGTCGCGGGCGAGCACGCCGGCGCAGCCCATCGCCGTGTAGGCGAGCACGAGCATCGAAATCGGACCGGCCACCCAGCCGAGCTGATTGAGCAGTTCGAGGCCGAGATTGTGGGGACCGTTCTCCCAGAACCTCTCCTGGCCGAACCACTGGATGGTGAAGCCTCGTTCAGGCGTCGGCAGGATGCTCGGCTGATCGAAGAGGACACGCATACAGCCCGACCAGATGGGACCGCGGTCGGCGTAGAGCTTCCACTCGATCCGCCCGAGAAACGTCCCGTCACTCGACGATTTGTCGTTCACCTGCCGCGACACGCCGACGAAGAACAGGACGAGGCAGAAGATCGCGGTCGCCAGCACGTAGCCGTGCATCCGGTACCAGATCCGCCTCTTCCCCGAGGTGCACGTCCAGTTGATGCCGGCGGCGATCGCGGCCCAGACCCAGGATCCGAACGTCATGAACGTCGCCCGGAACAGGCTCACCGACCCCGTGACCAAGAGCAGCGCCACGGCAAAAAAGCTTTTCCTCGACAGGGACAGGGCGCCGCTCACGCCCCACGCCGCCCCGAGAGGGCCGAGCACGAACACGATCCGGGAGCCGAACTGGCCCGTGAGCGAGAGCGCATACAAGGCGAGGCAGACCGTCGCCAGACCGGCGGCGAGACGGTTGATCTGCTCGGGCTTCAGCCGCGGCATGAGCAGGCCATAGAACACGGCACCCACGATCGAATACATGCGCATGGCTCCCGTCCACCCGCGGCCGGTGCGGAAGATCGTGAACGCCCCGATCACCACGAGAAGACCTCCCAACGCCCAAAGCAGGTAGAGGCCCACGGGAAAGAAACGGTGGTCGGTGCGGGCGTTGAAAAACGCGAACACCCCCCGCACGGCGATGAGCAGCGGAGGGATGGCGAAGGCGTAGGACTCGAAGCCCGTCAGGCTCGCCCCGATGGCGTCGTCGATGCGAATCTCGTCGGAGAGGGTCTCGGTGAAATTGAGCTTCAACTGGAGGCAGGAGAGGCAGTAGGGGATGATGATGTCGGGCTTCATCCGCAGCGTGAGCATGATGGCGAACACGAACCGCGCCCAAATCGACGACGGCAGGGCGAAGTAGGACCATGCCAGATAGATGCCGGCGAGGCCGATCAACCACCAGTTGATCGGGTCGTTGGCCAGACGACGGCTCGCCTTTCGCGGCACCGGCGCCACCACCGCCGGACGGCGCAACCCGGGCGACGCAGTGCCGGGCGACGCAGTGCCGGGCGACACAGTGCCGGGCGACACAGTGCCGGGCGACACAGTGCCGGGGGGAGGCATGCCGGGCGCCAGCATGCCGGGTACGACCGCGCCCCCCGCGGTCGCATAGGCCATCCGGCCTCCCATGCCAGGCGTCATCGCGTCACCCAGGGACATGGCTCATCCTCGATCGGCCCGCCGTTGTCCCGGAGAGCACGCTCCGATAGGTCGACTGGATCGCCTCGCACTGGGCGGCGAGGGAGTGGAGGCGGATGGCCCGCTCCCGGGCCTTCTCGCCGGCCGCCCGGCGCAGCCCCTCGTCCGTCAGCATACCTTCCAGCGCCCCGGCGAGGGCGGCGGCGTCGCCCGGGGCACACAGCAGCCCCGTGTCGCCGTGCACGATGCACTCGTCCACCCCGCCGACGTTCGTGCCCACCGCCGGCTTGCCCAACGCCGCGGCCTCGATGACGGGCCGGGGAAAATGGGGCAGCGTCGCGGGAAACACGACGAAATCGACCGACTCGAGCAGCGCCCGCACGTCGAACACGAACGGCAGCAGGTGCACCTGCGGCGCCAGTTCCCGGAACCGCGGCAGCAGGCGTTCGCCGAGATTCCGGTAGCCGAGGGCCCGGGCCAGCCTCTTCACGGGCCGGTCCTTCCGCACATACCGTTCGTCGGGGAGGCAGGCCGGCATCACGCACTCCCAGCGGAGTGGCGTCTTCCGCAGCCGCCGCAGGGCGTCGAGCAGCACCGTCACACCCTTGGGCCGCGAATAGGATCCCATGTAGGCGAATCGCACGACGTCCCCGGCGTCGGCCGGCGGCCGACGCCCTTCGTCGGGCGCGGCGACGCCGCGGTCGAACCACTCGTTGGGCACGCAATTGTAGATGATCCGCGCCGGCGCATCGCCGATCCATTCCCGCTTGTCGTAGCTGGTGATGAACACGCACTGCGGCGCGCGGCGCATGATGTCGCTGATGACGCGCGTGCGGAATCCCTGATCGGGCGGCGGCTCGCGGACGTGCCAGACGAAGGGCAAGCCCGACTCCGTCAGGGCTTCGGCCGAACTGCTCAGCGGCATGCTGTTCAAGTGCACGAGATCGGGGCGGATCCGGTCCACGAGCCGCAGCGTCGCCTCACGGCTCGACCGCCAGCGGGCGCGGACCGACGCAAGATCGAGAAGGTGCCGCGGATTCGTGAGAAACCGGGGCGCGACGGTGCTGTGGTCCCAGCAGCAGAGCTCCGGCGTGGCGATCGTGGGGATGCCGGCGGCCGCGTAGAAATCCTCGAGTTCGCGTACCGGACGGGCCAGCGCGATCGTGCAGTCGATCCCACAGCCACGCATGGCGCCGACGAGCAGCCGCAGGCTCGTGGCCGAGCCGCCGAGGCAGCCCGCATGCTGCACGTAGAGCACGCGGGCGGGCAGGCCCGCGGCGGGGGAGGGGGCCGCCGCGACGGCCGCGCGCGATGGATCACCCCGCTCCGCGGACGTCGGCTCGCCGGGCATCATCCCGCCGTCACCTCCCGCAGCAGGTCGTCGATCCGCCGGGAGAGCACGGCATGGGAGAAGCCCTCGACCACGCGGGCGCGGCCGCGCCGGCCCATCGCGTCGCGTTCCTCCGGCGTCAGGCGGAAGATCCGCTCGATGCCGTCGGCGATCGAACGCACGCTCGTGGGGTCCACGAGCACGCCCGTCTCGCCGTCCACGATCGTTTCCGGGCAGCCGCCGTGGGTGCTCGTCAACACCGGCCGGCCGCACGATGCGGCCTCGATGTTCACGACACCGAAGCCCTCGCCAGAGATGTCGTCTCCCGGCGCGACGAGCAGGCGGCTCGGGAACGCGAAGAGATCGCAGGTCGCGTAGAGCCTCACGAGCTCGGCCCGCGAGAGCGCCCCGGTGAACGTCACGTGGTCGGCGACGCCGAGCGCGGCGGCCTTCTCCCGGCGCTGCGGCATGAGCGATCCGTCGCCGGCGATCTTCAGCGTGATCGGCGGCGCGTCGGGGCGGCGGCGGATCGCCGCGAGCGCCTCGATCAGCATGCCATACCCCTTGTGCTCGGTGCCCGGATCCTGCCGGCCCACGGTGGCGATGGAAAACCGCTCGACGGCCCGCGCATCGGCGGCGGGAACGAACAGGTCGGCGTCGAGAGAATTGTGGATGACCGACGGGCGGTGCTCCGGACCGAGCAGATCCTCGACCGTGTCGCTCGTGTAGTGGCTCACCGCCACGAGCCGGTCGACACCCGCGAGATACGGGGCGTAGGTCCGGCCGAAGCCGCCCCAGACCTCGCGGCCATGCAGCCAGGCGACGACGGGCTTGCCCGGCTTGCGCCCGCCGGCGGCCCGGAAGACGAGCGGGAGCGTGTGGCAGTGGCAGGCGATGATGACGTCGGCCCAATCGACGAGCTGGCGCATCCGGGCGACGGGGAAGAGCGCGGGCACCCGCGCGGCGAGCGACCGCACGACGCGGTTGGCCGGGGCCACACCGACGATGCGGTAGGCGGCCGTGTTCGTCGTGCCGGTCGCGTGCACGGCCGCGCACTGCACCTCGTGCCCCGACCCGGCCAACGCGGCGGCGATGTTGGCGGAGACGATCTCGAGTCCGCCGATCGTCGCGAACTGGAAGCCGGTGAGCAGGACTCTCATGCGGTACCCCCGGACCCGGGCGGGACGCCGCTCTCCGCGGTCGCGCCGCGACGCATCCCGAGCAGGCCCCGCAGGCCGCCGTAGACCCGGCTGAGGAGCCGCTCCGCGGCGGCCGCCGGCATCACGAGGGACGTGAGGAACACGGCCGCGTTGCTGACGACGAAGTCGCGGCTGTGGGGCAGCGAGGCGAGCCACTCCCGCCATGCCGCGAGCCGCCGCCCCTCGCGGAGCAGGTGCCGCGAGTAGCTGGCCCGAAATCGGGCGATGTGATAGGGCAGGCGGATCTCGGCGGGAATCCGGGGACCGAACTCCTCCGCGATCAGTTCCAGGGCGCGGACGTTGCCGCGTGAATGGATGCTGCCCGGAGCCCGTTGGACGGCATACTCGCGGTACCGCGCCACCGGCGGGCCGCCGACGCACTCGAAGTGGGCCCCGAGAACGCTCAGCTTGAGGAAGAAGTGGAAATCCTCCGTGCCGTCGAGCCTCGTGCTCATGCCTCCGGCCCGGTCGAACCACTCGCGACGGACGAGGCACATGATCGGGATGAGGAAGGCCTGCCGCAGGTGCACGGCCAGCAGGTTGCCGCTCTCCCGGCAGGACGGCTGCCGCGGCACGGCCCGTTGCGGATCGTCCACGAACACCACGACGGATCCATAGGCCACCGCGGCCTCCGGGTGGTCGTGCAGGCACGCTGCCAGCCGGGCGATCGCCCCCGGCTCCATCAGGTCGTCGGAGTCGAAGAAATAGAGGAACGCCCCCCGCGCCCGGCTCGCACCGTTGTTCCGCGCCGCGGAACGACGCTGGTTGGGCTGCTCGATCACGAGCGCGTCGGGCGCATGCCTCCGGGCGATCTCCGCCGTGCCGTCGCGGGAGCCGTCGTCGACCACGATCACCTCGAAGGGCCAGCCTGTCTGGCCGGTGATCGAGTCGAGCGTCGCGCCGATCGTCGCCGCGCGGTTGTAGGCGGGCACGATCACGCTCACCAGTTCGCGGTCCGCGGCGGAGACGTGGCTCGAGGGATGGTCGTTCATGGCTGCGATCCGCGGTGCCGGTGTGGCGGCGCCGGACGGGCGGGGATCACGCACGGTCGCCGGCGAACGCCGCCGGCGTCGGGATGTGGTCGCTCCAGAAACCGGGATCGAGTTCGGCCCACTTGTGGCAGCCGAAGGGGAGCCGTCCGGCGCACTCCGCGAAGAGCCGACGCGGATTGGACTCGAAGGCGAACCGCCGCGCCGCCTCGTACGGGGCGACGCGGAACCAGGAAAACCGCGCCGGCACGAGGCGGCTCCAGAAGAGGTCCTCGTTGTCGTGAAAATCGTTGAGCGGACCGAAGAAGTTGTTGCCCTTCGTCAGGTCGTTGACGGTCTTGCGGAGCGAGCAGCGGCCGGTCCGCCAATCGGCGAGCACCTGCCGCAGCGGCCGCTGGTAACGCAGGGTACCGCAGACCCGCAGCGCCGCGTCGATGCGGCGCAGGGAGAAGCCCGAGTTGCCGCAGCCGATGGGGGGCGAGGCGGGCGTGCAGCGGTAGAACCCCTCGAACAAGGGCGCGCCCACGTAGTCCCAACCCTCGCGGCACCAGGCGAGGAGTTCGTCGCGGAAGACGAAGGCGTCGAGCTCGTGGGTGAGCATGTACTCGTAGCCGGCGTACCGCCGATAGAGCCAGGGCAGCACCTTCAGCCGGTTGTAGGCCCGCAGGCTCGCGAGCCACCGCGCCGGGATGAAGTCGGGGACGATGTCCGGATCCACGTCGTGGTAGGCGGAGAGGTCGAGGCCCTCCGGGCAGACGAGCCGGATGGGATGCCCGCCGAGGATCCGCCGGCACTGCGCGAGGCTCAGCACCTCCCGCTCGTCCGGGCGGGACTTGTGGGCGAACACGAGCACGACGGCCGGCTGTCGCGTCACGACGCCTTCCCCGCCGCCACGGCCGCGGTGCCGGCCGAGCCCCCCGCGACCTCGACGAGCCGCCGGGCGAACACGAGCGCCGGATCCTCGGGCACCTGCCGGCGCACCGCGTCGCGGGCGGCCCGCCCGATCTCCCGCCAATCGGCCCGCCTGGCCCACGCCCGCTCCAGCGCCTCGCCGAGGTGCCGGACCGTGGCGGCCGCGGCGACGAATCCCGTGACGCCCTCCTCGAGCAGCTCGGCGTTGCCGGCGACGTCGGTCACGACCGACGGTCGACCGCAGATCATCGCCTCCACCAGCGCCAGCGGCAGGCCCTCGTAACGCGACGGCAGCACGAGCGCGTGGTGCCCGCTCCAGATGCCACGGATGTCGGAGACATGCCCGCGGAACGTCACCTTGTCGTCGAGGCCGTGCCGGGTGACCAGCCGCCGCATCGACCGCTCCATCGGCCCCGCGCCGAAGAGCGACAGCGTCACCGGTCGCGACCGCCACGGCTCTGCCGCGAGCACCTCGAAGAGCAGGTCCTGCCCCTTCGCGGACGGGTCGTAGCGGGCCACGCAGGCGAGCCTCGTCACGCCATCCTCCGCGGGCCAGTCGGACGGTGCGTCCCAGGCCGTGTTGAACGGATTGCGGACGACCTCGCCCCCCTCCACCGCCGCGCCGAGGTGCCGCTCCATGAGGCGGTGGTTGGCGTGGGAGACGAAGAAGGTCCGCCGCGCCCGCCGGTAGGCGGCGAGGATCCGATCGGCGAGGTCGTCGTGGGGCCAGAGACACTCGCCGTTGGCCTGGACAATGCTGGCGAAGGGCAGTCCCGCCTCCGCGCAGAACTGCAGGTACGGCAGGCCGTCGAAGTAGTTGCCGTTGGAAACGCAGACCAGATCGGGCCGTTGCGACCGCAGCCAGCGGAAATCCTCCGGCTCCCGAGGCCCGAGCAGACGGCCGAGCTTCGCGACGGCCCGGTGCGCGAGGCCGAAGCGTGGGGCGGCCCGCATCCGCACGACGGCGCCGGCGGCCCGGAGCCGTTCGAGCGGGGCCGCGAGCTGCGGCCAGCGCGGCACGAGCGCCGACACCTCGTGCCCCTGGCCGACGAGGTGCATCGCCGCCCGTCCCCACAGTTCCTCGCTGCCGGCCCACGGGTAGCCGGTCATCGCTGTCACGAAGAGGAGACGCATCGCTGGAGATCGAGCCGCCCGCGCGGGGCCGGCTACCGTCCGCCGGGCTCGAGCCCGAGGCCGCGACGCACGCGGCTCCCGGCCCTTTCGCCCACGATCGAGAGGAGTTCACGCGAGGTGTAGTTGACGACGCGACGATCGGCCGCTTCGGCCGCCCAGCGGAACAGATGGTCGGTGGCCGCCGACATCCCCTGCCGGAACAGGGGCTTCGACCGCCGCAGCCGCCGGCGCTCGATCGCCCGCTCGTAAACCGCCACCCGGCCGGCGAGCACGCTGCCGTCCTCCAACTGGGCCCTGACGACGTCCCGGGCACGCCGCCCGAGCCGGCCGCGCACGGCGGCGTCCTTCATCCGCAGCATCGCCGCGGCGAGCGCCGCGGCGTCGCCGGAGGGCACGATGCAGGCGGAGTCGTCGTGCTCGAAGAGATAGCTCGCCCCGGCCCCCTCCGAGACGATCAGCGGCGCCCCGAGCGACCCCGCCTCGGTGGCCACGAAGCTGTAGGTCTCCCAGACCGCCGGCACGATCACGGCATCGGCACGATGCACCCGGTCCCACGCCTGCTCCGGCGGGATCGGCGCGTGCCAGTGGAGGGTCCGGTCCCACACCCGCGGATATTTGGCCGCGAGGTACGGCCGGATGTCGAGCCGCTCCTCCCCGACCACGGTGGGCTTGCCGTACCAGTCCACCTCGATGCCGGCCTCGGGCCCCAGCGTGTCGAGTGCCTGGCAGACCACTTCGGCGCCCTTGGCGATCTGCAGCCTCGACAGCACGATCATCCGGGTCGTGCCGTCGGCGGAGGCTTCGTAGGAAGACCGCACGGGCACGTCGAGGGGGCGCAGCGGCGCGGCCGCGAAGAGCACCTCGCGACCGAGCCATTCGGCGAGTTCGGCCTGGTAGGACCGGCTGTGGCAGGCGACGACGTCGCCCGTCGCCAGGCCGATGAACTCCATCGCGTCGAGGAGCCGATCCGAGCGGTTTCGATCCAGCCCGTCGTGCCAGGCGAACTCCGCGGCCGTGGAATGGCCGACGATGACGCAGGCGGGCAGCGCGACGTCCTGGAGCACGGCGCCCATGCCGAGATGATCCGGCACCTCGACCACGTCGATCCGCTCCTCCTCGGCGTGGGCCGTCAGCCAATCCCGCGCGGCGAGCGAGAAGCCGATCGCCTCGTGGACGTGCGTGGCCAGATCGGGAAACCCCTGCGGCGCCCGCCCATTCCGCCCGTCGTGCGGCTGCGACAGGTGGATGATCCTCACGCCGGGTCCCGGATCCGGCGGCGCGGGCCCCGTGCCGGCGTACAGGACGAACACGCCGTGCCCGCCGGCCGACAGCAGCCGCGCCAGCGCGGCGGTGTAGGTGCCGATGCCGCCGGGAAACGGCGGGAACTCGGTGGTGACGAGGGCCACGTTCACGATGCGGCGCCCGGCCTCCGCACGACGACCGCGGGCGCAGCCCGGCCGGCAGGCGCGATCCGCGTTCGGCCGTCGTCCCGCCTCCTCATCGGACCAGCGGGCCGATCCGGCCCGGCGCCCCGTAGATGATCGAATCGTCGGGCGCGTCGGACAGGGCGCAGGAGTTCGCGCTCACCTTGCTGCGGGCGCCGATGCGGCGGCCCGGGCCGACCGACGCGTGCATGCCGAGGAAGACGTCCTCCGCAACGTGCGCGTTGCCGCCGAGCGTGGCGTAGGGGGAGAGCACGGTGAAATCGCCGGCCGACGCGTCGTGGCCGAGCGACGCATGGTAGTTGAGGAGCACGCAGCGGCCGATGCGCACGGCGTCGCTCACCACCGCGAACGGACAGACGATGCTGCCCGCGCCGACCACGGCGGTGGGCACGACGATCGCGGTGGGGTGGATCAGGGTGAGGAACGTCGCCCCGCGGCCGAGCAGCGACTCGGCCACCCGGCGACGGACGTCGGGGATGCCGATCGCGAGCACGAAGCCGTCGCCGCGCGCGGGCACGAAGGTCGCGGGATCGCCGAGCATCCGGGGCATGTCGCCGCAGGCCGCGGACCCCGGGGAGTGCGTCGCGAGAAACCCCGCGATCGCGGCGGCGCGGTCGGGCCACGCCGCCCGCGCCCAGTGCAGCACCTCACGGCCGAATCCTCCCGCGCCGACGATGACGATCCGCGAGACGGTGGGGGGGACAGTGGCCGGGAGCGTGTGGGACAATGGTCGCGAAGGCGGATGGTGACGGCCGCCGTCACCCGGCGCGGCTGTCGGAAGACCGGGGCTCGGGGGG
>Ga0136644_10001772_pt1 | contig 16915 bp, 14 predicted proteins | sample C_130820_EF_Meta_FD_94780 | JGI IMG/M metagenome (GOLD analysis project Ga0136644, IMG submission 94780) | Freshwater microbial communities from Lake Croche, Canada to study carbon cycling - C_130820_EF_MetaG (v2) (version 2) | ecosystem: Environmental > Aquatic > Freshwater > Lake | place... | reverse complement strand
TCTATTTTTTCTATTTTTTCTCCTCCGTTTATATTTTTTTTTATTTTTTTTTTTTCATTTGCTTCTCTCTCTTTTTTCAATTTTTCTTGATCACCTCCTCTATCTGGATGACTATTAAATGCTGCCTTTTTATACGCTTTACTAAGAACTTCTTTACTGTTACTCAACTTGTTGCAGGCACAGCTAGTCAAGAAATCGACTTTCTTAACAAATATGTATATCCTTATCAAGATGTTTCTCTTTTAGTTGCATCTATAAATTTTTCTGGGCAAGGGGTTTCTTTGAATAGTGATATTACTAACTATTTTAACAGTATAAATTTTTATGTGTCACTTGCCGAAACTTTAGGTGTTGACCCAAGACAAATTTATGTAATTTCTTGTTTATCTGGTAGTATTATTGTTAACTATAGACTAAGCTTTTCACGTAAACAATTCAATACTAATACATTGATTTCTAAAATAAACAATATCACTTCTTCTACTATTCCTGGTATTATTGCTTCTATTTCTAATATTCTTGGTATTTTAGTTAGTGCAATAACAACTTATTCAGTTACTACTTCTATTACTCCACCTTCTCCTAACCCTACTCCTACTCCAAATCCAACACCAACACCAACACCTACACCAACGCCAATTAATTATACATTTATACAATCTTCGGCACCTTTATCAAATTCTTATAGCTGGGTTTCTATTAAATCTGATAGTAGTGGGCAATATTTAGTTGCATGTGCAAATAATAGTATTTATATAAATTCTAACTATGGTCAAGGAACATGGACCCAGACTTCTGCGCCAAATGTTAATTGGACATCTGTTACATCTGATAGCACAGGTAGGTATTTAGCTGCTTCTTCTGTTAATAGTGCTGAAAATGGAATTTACATAAATTCTAATTATGGCTCAGGTAATTGGACTAAAAGTTCACTTTCAATTGGATGGGGATCAGTTGTATCAGACTCAACTGGTCAATACTTAGTTGCATCTTCTATTGGTATTTATACAAATTCTAACTATGGTTCTGGTGGGTGGACACTAACTTCTGCTCCTAGTAGTAGTGTAACTTGGTATTCAATCGCATCAAATTCATCAGGCCAATATCTAGTTGCATGTGCTATTAGTAATGGAATTTATACTAACGCGAACTATGGTTCTGGAGCCTGGACAAAAACTTCAGCTCCCGCATTTTCTTGGTATTCTGTTGCATGTGATTCTAGTGGTAAGTATTTAGTAGCGTGTTATAATTTTTCTGGCGATAATGGTGGCGGAATTTATACAAATTCTAACTATGGTTCTGGATCCTGGGCACAAACTTCGGCTCCTGCTCTTTTTTGGACACATGTTTCATCAGATAGCACAGGACAATATTTAGCAGCAACCGCAAATGGAGACAAAATTTATACATCTAGTAATTTTGGTTCTACATGGAATGTTGCTTCTTGTCCAACTAATACATGGGTTTCTATTACATCAAATAGTAATGCAAAAGTTTTGGCAGCCGGTTCATCATCAGGAATTTATTATTCAATAAATACTTAATTTTTTTATATTTAAACATGAATAAATACTTTAGTACATACTACCCATAACACCAAACTGTTTTTTCTTTTTATTCATTAAAACTATTGGTAAACTTTTTGCCTTTTGTTTTAAATATTCTCCAACTGCTTCAGTATGGTTTATTTTTTCACTAATAGGTTCCCCCTTCATAACCTTCATTAATATCAAACCACGTTTTCTTGAACATCCATTACAAAGACACCCGTAGTTATCTATATAATGTTCATGCTGTATCTCACTAATATACTGATTATCTAAAGCTATATCTGTGTAAAAAGCATATTCTTCTGTTGTAAATGTTTTAAATAAATTTGGATTTATTTTATCTCTCCAAGAATTTAAATATGTTTGTCTCTCAGTTTCATTGTAATAATATTTAAGGTTTTCGTCATTTTCTATTGTTTCAAACAAATTTTGAGGTAATCTATATGAATTTTTAAATTGTGAAAATAAACCACTTATTGGTTTTTTATTTGTTTCATAGTCCGTTACTATAAAAATTTCCATACCTAGTATATTTTTTAAAATGCTTCTCCACTCATTTGAATCTTTTAAACGTATTTTAAAATATTTTATATTGTCTTGAATAACCATTGTGTATTTTTTTTCAAAATCAAAATCATCAGGAAAAGGTATTTGATAATTTGTTTTAAAATGATCACTTGTTTGTAAATATGGAAAAACTTGATTAAATCTTGTTATTATACGATTAATATCAAAAGTATTTAATATATCTACTGGAACATTAAAATGAAAAGAACTAATATTCTCAAAAAAAGTAGAAATTTTTTGTTCTATTGGAGTTCTATAAATGTCTATCACATAGACATTTTTTCCCAAAAATTTATTATATTTAATTATATCCAAAACAGTTATATCTTTAATTTTATATAATACTCTCAACATAACTTCATTATGTAAATGTAGGACTGTAAACTTACTACATGCATTAATACGTATCGAAGAAACTAATGTAGTTGAACCTACTTTTGGAGGTGTGTATATAAATATAATGTTCTTATTTTTTTCAATACTAAAATCATCACTAATACCCAATGACTCATTTGCATTTTTTAATTTTTGTAAAGTTGCATAGTTATTATAATCAACCATTATATAATGATTTATTATAATATATTTTTAACTAAATTATAGTTCAATTATTTGTTTTTTATCTTTAATAAAATGTTTATTCATAAATTTTTGCAATGTAAAATATGTTAATTTATCATTTTCACTTATACCTAATAAACTCTTTAATTTCTCATCTGGATTAATAAATTGACTATTTTCATTATTTTCTAATTTATTCTTTTTTATATAGTTAATCAACGTCTTTGTAACAACTGTTCTTGCAATTTCACTTCCTTTTTCCTTATCCATAAACTCACATAATTCATTTGTTACTTTTGTAGGTATTGCAAATCCAGATGGTTTTTTATTTCCTTTTGGTTTGTTTTTTTCTGCCTCTTTTTTCAAAATTTTTAACTCACGTTTCACATTTTTTTCAATATGTTTGACTTGTTGTTGTAGTTGTAATACTTGTAGTCTAAAATTTGATAATGACTTCATAATATTTTCAAACTGTTCTGACAATGAAAATTTATCAATAATAATATTCATATCATTTTCAGTATCTATTATTTCCATAATATTAAAATTTAACTAACTAACTTTAAATATGTTTTCTTATTATTTATTATTAAATAAGTATTTGAATAATAAATATTATAAATAATTTTTTATAAATGTATTTTTTGTGTTTATTTATCTTTTATGCTTCTTCCTTACTACGTGGAGGCCTTCCACGACCTCTACCTCCTGTAGTTTTTCCACCATCTACAGTTAGTCGTCCTTCATTAGAAGTTCCTCTTCCAGAAGATCTACTACTTTTTGCCATTGTCCACTCATTTCCTTCTCTAGGTCCAGAACCACGAACACGTGGTCTATCCTGTTGTTCACGAGTTACTACTTCATTAACTTCACTGTCACTCACTCTTGGTGGTCTGGTTGATCGAGGTTGTCTTACTACAGAAACATCTTCAACTATCTTTTCATTATGTTGATTTCTTGCTTGTCTAAACTCGCGACGCGTTTCACACATCAACTTTCCATTATTAATACCACTCACATCTCCAGCTTGATACTCATGTGAACCTCCAGGGGTATGTTCCAACTTAAATGAAACATACTCACCTTGAACCAAATACTTATATTGTTCACTGCTCACCATAACACCACTATGATGAACAAAAATATCACTATCAGAACGTTCGCCATGAGTGACAGTTATAAACCCATAACCAGCTTTATTATTAAACCACTTGACACGTCCAGTAAGACGGCCTGAGGATGTAACGAGGGAAGATGTTCCAACGGGTTGTTCGCTTGACATACTATACACTAATATAAGTGTAATCTTTATATTATTTTAGTAAACATATTATTTTTATCTAATAGTCATCATCATCTTTATCTTTACAAATATCCGTTTTATCTGTAACATCATTCTCGTCTGTATCTTTATTTTTTTCGAGGTCTCTATAATAAAATTCATTTTCTTTATCATAACTTTCATCTTCATCTTCATTTTCATCTTCATTTTCATCTTCATTTTCATCTTCATTTTCATCTTCATTATTATCATACTCTTCATATTCGTCGTCTTTATTGTTTTTATTATCACTAATAAATTCATTTTGTTTCAAAATATTCATTTCTACTACACTTTCAAATAATTTTGAATCTACTTCATCTTCCTTCTTGCATTTTTTTGGAAATAAAATAGAACTAATATACGCTAAAAAACGATATACTAAAGACATTTATATATTTTTAGAAAATATTTAATTTCTTATAAATTAAATCATAATCAGGTGTTTCATCAAACTTCAAATTTCTACAATAACTAATAAAATTCCTTATACATAGTTCATAGTTTATATTATCAACTATGTTTTCTTTCATTTCTTTCATTTTTATTTCATTCATTTTATCCCACTCTAAGTAACCCTTTAAAAGAAAAATCATTATATATCCAACCGATTCTAGATCATCTCTGCGAGAAGGTTCTAATTTATTATGAACACTAACACTAACATAATTTGGTGTTCCTATCATCGTCTTACATATTTTCATGTCAATATGTTTATCATTATCATCTTTGTATTTTTTACAAAAACCAAAATCTATAATATATATATGTGTATCTTCTAAATTATAAACTAAATTTGCAGGTTTCACATCTCTGTGTATTAGTCCTTTACTATGAATAAATTCTAACCGTTTTATTATTTCTTTACCTATTAATAATACTCTATCGAGAGAATATATATTTTTTGTTAATGACTTTCCTAGCAATGGTAAAACCATAAAATTATAGTTGTTTTCTGTTCCATACCATTTAACTGTAGGGATACCTTGAGCTTTTCCTAAATACTGATAAATTTGTGTCTCTCTTTTTAATGTTTTTATTTCAGAATTTACTGGTTCCATTTTTATGGCAACAAACTCTTTTGTTCTTATGTTTTCTCCTTTAAAAATAGTACCATATTCCCCATTTCCTAACTTTTCTATTATTTTATACTTATTTGCTATTATCATTATTGATTTATTATAAATATTATTTATGTTTAAAATAAGTAAAAGTATTTAAAATTATTTTAAAGATACAAAATATATGTATTATTTATCTGTTTGTGCTCTATTTAAAAATGAAGCGCATTGTATTAAAGAATGGATAGATCATTACATTTTTCATGGGGTTGAACACTTTTATCTACTAGACGATGAAAGTGATGATAATTATCATAATATTTTGGACGAATATATAAATAAAGGACTAATAACTCTTATAAAAATAAAATGGGATAGATATAAAGGACGACAAAAAGATATTTACAATAACTATATGTTACCTTTAATAAAAGAAACACAATGGTTATTAATTTGTGACTTAGATGAGTTCGTGTGGTCCCCCCAAACTATAAATTTAACTACTATATTGAATACTGCACATCACTTAGCTGTACTACAAGTAACTCAGACATTATTCGGTTCTAATAATCATATTTCTCAACCAAGTTCATTAGTTAAATCTTTTACAAAAAGAAGAGAATATCAATGTGGTCTTCAAAGAACATGTGGTTATAAGTATTTTATCAATTCAACCTACCCTTTTAAAGAACTAAATGTTCACTATGCAATTCCTGAAATAGAATACGATGAAAAAAATAGATGGATCATTTTAGATGATAGTTACTTTATTTTAAATCACTACTGTTGTCAGTCAAGAGACTATTTTGAAAAAAAATGTAAAAGAACAGATGTAAATGTTTTTAAAGAAATTAATATAGATGATTTCCCCGAGTTTGATATTAATGAAGTTGATGATTTTAGATTATACGAACAAAATAAAAGTTTATATATATAATGACTGGTTTGTAGCAACAAATTTCATTGTTAATGTAGGTACATCTCTCAACTTACTTAATAATGAAATATTTCCAATTGTTTCTGCAATTTTTTCCATTTCACTAGATATATTATTGATCTTCAAAATAGCTTTCACAAATTCACCCAAAAATATACCTTTTTCTTTTTCTATATTTTGTAGTAAATATTTACAGTCTTGAACAGATTCACAATTACACCACGCTTCCATATAATTCAATAAGTCATAATGTATTAAATATTCCATTCCTGTATTTACCATACTATTTGTTTCAAATTTTTGATAGTCATCAAACAACTTAACTATATCTTTTATTACAGACTTTATCGTTTTATCATTTGTATTTGGCACAATAGATTGAAGTTCTTCACTAACCGTAACATTTGTAAAACAACTAAATAAAGATATGATTTGTGATGCAGACATATCATCTATTTTTTTACTTTTAATTAATTTTGCAAAAGCTAAGCAATGGATTTCTCTCAAATGCGTCGCTATTAATCCAGAATAGTTTAATTTATATTTACTTGTATCAGTTTCTTCTTTTGATATAAAATCTTCCTTCCCTAAAAAGTCTAAAATTTTGGTTATATTATTATTCAAATAGTTTTCAGTTCCTTTAAATTGTTTTCGTAACTCTTCAAGTTGAATACATTTATCACTATATTTAGAATATGTTTTTTTATCATTTTCTATATTTTTATATTCATCTAATAAAGTTTGAACTTCTCTTTCCATTTCTTTGCGTTTTTTATTCACAGAACTATTTTTATTTTCTGTCAAATGAATGTAATGTTTTATAATATTTTTCGGTGTCCTTAAATTTTGAAGACTAACTTCTAAGTTTTGTATTTCATTTTCTAGTTCCGACATTTGATAGTATATTCCACCTAACTCACTATCTATGTCTTGTTGAATCATACTTCTTTTTGCAAACTCTAAGAAATTTTGATCTCCTATATCTATCAAGTTCAATATTAAATTATACGATATTTTAAATTTACTTACTAACTTTTGCGGTTTTCCTTGCATCATATTTTTATATTCTGTTAGTTCTGTGCTCTTAAACAAGTTATTCAAATGTATTACATGACCTATTGTATCCAATCCTCTTCTACCAGCTCTACCTCCGGCTTGCACATATTCATGACCATATAAAATACGAAATCCATGACCATCAAATTTATTAACATCTGTAAATATTACGGTTTTAATTGGCATATTTAATCCGCAACTAAATGTTTCTGTTGCAAAAAGCAGTTTTATATAACCTTTTGCAAATAATAACTCGACGATTTCTTTTAATATTGGTAACGTTCCACTATGATGAGTTGCAATACCTTTTTCTAATAAACTTACCATTGATAAATATTCTGGTAACTCTAAATACTCTTGAAAATTTGACAATTTACTTCTTACAATTTGTTCACATTCGCGTCTTATTGTGTATGGAACTTTTGAATCATCTTCTAGTAAGGGTACTGTTATTTCTCTCGCAGCAGTTTCTAATTGTTTTCTTGATAAAATAAAACATGCACACGGTAATAAATTATGTTCAACCATATATTTACATACTTGATTCAAAACAAATGATCTTTTCATATAGATGTTTTTTTCTTCAAACAAATTCAACATTTTTTTCATTTTATGATAATGTATGTCATCAAATTTACCTTTTTCATTTTGAAGAACAAATGGTTTATTTATAATATCTTTTATTTCTTTTTGTAATACTTCATCTTTTTTTATTGCTTTGAAAATACCTTGGGTTGAGGTAATAAATGAATAATGCACTAATGGAACTACGCGTTCAGCTAAAGTAGTCAAATAGACTTCCTTTTTTTGTAATCCGTATCTTAAATTTGTATTACTTACCGTTTCACACCATAATGCAAATTTATCTGGAGAATCTAATGTTGCAGAAAGCATTACATTTTGAACATGTCCTGGTAGTAACATAAATATACTTTCCCAAACGTGCCCTCTATCCTCCATATTTATACTATGAACTTCATCATGAACAACACAAGCCAATTCATTCTCAAAATCCATATCAAAAGATAATAATGCTGGATTTGTGCTTGTATCATTTTTTTTCCGATAGAGGGTATTTTGCAAAATCTCTGCTGTCATGATTAAAACATCTGCTTCCGGATTTATTTTAATGTCTCCAGTTAACAATGCGAATGAAATATGCGGATACTTCTGTTGAAAATCATAATACTTTTGATTACTAAGTGCTTTAATTGGACTCGTATATATTACTTTTTTTCCTCTTTTTGTAAAATAGTGAATCGCAAATTCAGATGGTAATGTTTTACCGTTTCCTGTTCCTGAACAAATAAGTGCATGATTTCCTGTTACAATTGCTTCTATTGCATGTTTTTGAAAATCACTCAAAGGATAATTAAACATTTCAAAATGTTCTTTGTATTCTTCCTCATTTTTTTTAGGATATGTCTTACTGCAAACTTTTACCATTCTCTTAGTATAATTATAAATATTATATTTATACTAGTTACATTTCAATTTTTTATAAATAACTAGATAAAAATATTAAAAACTCTTTTTAAAGTAATAAATATCATGGAAGTTTTAGATATTGATATAGATTTACATGAGTATATGTTTGAAAATTTTTTATTTTGTAAAACTGATTTTCAAGTATTAAATCAATTTATAGATAATAGGCATTTTGATTTAATTATTCGCAGACTTGACTCTGAAGAAGGTTGGAATGAACCTTTAAAGGTTTTGATTAATTTTTATAAATACGATAAAAATATGATTATTAACGTAGGTTGCTCTGATACTCAAGAGAAGACTATTACTATTGAAACTGAATTTGATATTTATGAATCAAATAAATCTGTAAATAGACTAAGTAGTTATAAAATGATTCCATGTCCAGATCCAGAATGTCTTTCAAGAGAAAAATTTAACGAAATTTTTGATACTGATATTGTTTCATTGCCAAGATCTTTATATGCAGCTGGTCTACATAATGGTAAGTTTTACATGTATAATGATTTTTTTGCAGACTATTATGAAATAATTCATAACATTAGACATATTATTAGTGTAGCATTAACATTTACAAATTATAGAAATTTTTACTTCATTATATCTGCATTTGACGGATATATGTTGAATCATTATAATACAGTTAGAGATAAACCAAAATACGTATCTGTTGATGAATACAAAGGACAACAAAGTATTGTTATGACAGAGTCAAATGAATACCCTGTTCTTCATAAAAAAAAATATGTACTAGGACAAGCGAATCATACAAATATGCCTTTTGTAATTGATATGGTAGACAGACATTATTTTTTTCATAATATTTACCATCCTTTTCGTTCATGGCACGAAGGTAGACAATTCAAAGATAAAAGAAATTTTATTGTTTATGGGGCTCATAATGATAGAGGAACTATATATAACTATACAGACAGAAGAGATATTGAAGTAAATCAACGTCTATATTTTGAAAGTGAGGCAGTTGCAAAAGATAATATATTTTTAGGTGGATTTATTCACCGTTCTGTTCAAAGACTATACAAATATATTTTAGATACAGATGGACAAGTTAGTACTTGGGACGCGACCGCTTGGAAGTTAAATTCAGGATCTGTTATATTCAAAGCAAGTTCAGGTTGGAGACAATGGTTTTATGATGAATACAAACCATATGTTCATTATATACCAATCAAGGATGATTTTAGTGACTTACAAGAAAAGTACCAATGGTGTGAAGAACATCAAGAAGAGTGTGAACAAATTATTAGAAATGCAAAAGATTTATTTCAAAAAGTATACAGATATCATAATATAATAGACTATACCATTAAAGTATTAGATAAGCTTAACGAATGATTATTTTTGTAATTAATAATATATTTATGTTGTGTATATGACACATTATAAATTAATCTACACATGCCAAGATAAAGACCAACGTGACTTTTTATACAAAGCAGAATCTGATGAAATAAATAATTTAGAAGTTGTATATAAACTTACAACTAATTCTACAGTTAAAACAGTTACACCCCCTACATCATCATCTACATTTGTTATTCCATTATTACCTACTATTATAAACCAGGGAAATTTGGGTGACTGTGTAGCAAATGCGTTTTTTTATTGTATTATGGCACAAACAAACAATAACATAAACTTATCTAGATTGTATTTATATGCAAATTGTAGATGTATTGACTATACACCATTAGACCAAGATGATGGTACTACTATTAGAAGTGCTTGTAAAGCTTTATCTAACTATGGTGTATGCAAAGAAAATGTATACCCATATAATATTGCAAACTATATGTTATTACCTATACTATCAGCATACCAAAATGCAAAACGTTTCCAAACATTTACATATTACTTTTTAAACCAAGACTTAACAACAATCAAAAATTGCTTATCAACAAATAAAGTTCCAATTGTATTTGGGTTTTCAGTTTATTCTAGTTTCATGAGTAGTTCAGTTTCACAAACAGGAACAGTTCCTTATCCAAATATAAAAACAGAAACTCTTGAAGGAGGTCATTGTATGTGCATTGTAGGTTATAATGATACAACACAAATGTTTACATGTGCGAATTCATGGGGAGCCTCATGGGGAAACAAAGGATACTGTTATATGCCTTACAAGTATATTTTAGATACAACTTTAACATTTGACTTATGTTATACTCATTTTATTTATTAAATTTTATAGCATAATCTTCATATTATATAGTAATTTGTTTTTTGTTATCTTTTCTCGTTTGAAATAATAATTCAGGTCAAACATATAAATTTCTCAGTCTGGGCGTAAATTTCCACTTTTTTTTCCATAAAGTGAATCTACTTTTCAAAAATGGACAAAAAAAATGTCCAAAATCTGAAAAGGCTGATATTTTGGCGAAAATAATTTGCCGAATTTCCCATTTAGACCATTATGGTCTCCTGTACCAAAAAAATAATTATTGATTTGTTACTGTAATTTTTTATATTTTTTTGAAAAAAGAATTTAGGGGTTTTTTCTGTCACTAAACTAAGTGACAAAATGGTGACAAAAAAAACCCTTTTTACCCCTAATTTTTACTGCGAAAAATGTGACTTTAAATCGTGTAATAAAAAAGACTTTGCTAGACACACTGAGACCAAAAAGCACAAAATAATGAATTTGGTGACGCTAAGTGACGATTTTACCCATGAAAAACCCAACTACATATGTGATCTGTGTTCTAAGAAATATAGTTCTAGAAATGGACTGTGGATACATAAAAAAAAATGTCTGGAAAATAAAATAGAAATAATAAAAGAAAGTAGTGAAAATACTACTATTCATATATCAAATGACACTCCAGTTTCTAATGATATTATAATAGAGCTAGTAAAACAAAATCAAGAATTTAAACAACTTATTATTGATCAAAATAAAAAAATAATAGAATTGAATGGAAAAGTCAATACAACAATAAATAACTGTAACAACACTACTAATAATAGATTTAATTTAAATTTCTTTTTGAATGAACAGTGCAAAGATGCTTTAAATATTATGGAATTTGTTAACTCACTAACGGTAAAACTAACAGACCTAGAAAATATAGGTAAACTAGGATATTCGGAAGGAATATCTCAAATATTTATAAACGGGTTAAAACAGTTAGATGTATTTAAAAGACCAATTCATTGTAGTGATTTGAAGAGAGAAATACTGTATGTGAAAGATCAAGACGCATGGGAAAAAGAAAATGATGAAAATGCGAAAATTAAAAAGGCAATCAAACAAATTGCAAATAAAAATATCAAACAGATTCCAGAATGGCAAAAAGAAAATCCTCAGTCTCAGGATACTACTACAAAGAAACATGACGAATATATTAAGATTGTTGGAGAGTCGATGGGTGGTGTTAATTTTCAAGAAGACGAGAGAAACTATAACAAGATAATAAAAAACGTATCAAAAGAAGTTTTAATTGATAAATCAATAATTTGATTATTATAATTTAGAAAACTATATTATAATAATATTTAATGAATAGAATAGAACATACTAGTAAATACAATTCAACATACAAATCATTTATATTTGATTTATCACGTCATAATTTATTTTTATTTTTATGTTTTTTTTGTGTTTACTATTTTAAAAATTCTATTCTTTCTCTCATAACAACTCCTTTATTGACATTAATGCTTTTAAGAACCTTTATGGTATTCCATGACTGTGGACATAATTCTTACTCACCAAATAAAATAATGAATTATTTATGTGGATCAACTTATGGAATATTTATAATGAATCCATTTTCTTGGAATTCACAACATTATATTCACCACTTAGTAAATGGTAATATTGACAATAATTATCAACATAAATGGTCAGAAACAATACAGTATACTGTAGATGAATACAAACTGTTAGACTCAAAATACAAATTATTTTATAGAATAATGAGAGAACCTCTTATCTATTTTCTTTTTTTTCCTATATTTCAAAATTATTTTATATTTCGATTTTCTATTTTTGAAAAAAATGGATACAATTACACTACTTTACAAAAATATACTGACTGGATAATAAATACGATCGGTGTTTTTGTACAACAATATGTATTCTATAAGTATTCTATTTTAGTTCATTATAATATAGCACATTACTTATCAAGTATTCTTACTCTTCTTTTATTCCATAGCCAACATACATTTAATCCAGGTTATATAACTAATAATGATTCTTGGTCTTTCCGAGATTCTAGTTTCAAAGGTTCTAGTTTTATTGAAATACCATCATTTTTGAAATATTTTACTATGGGAATAGAATATCATTACATTCATCATTATTCTACAAGAATACCAGGATATCATTTGCAAAAATATCATGAAACGACCAACTTTTGTGTAGAAAATGACATTATCACACTATCTATTAAAGATGTCATAACCAATTTATCTCTCTCTTTGTATGATACAGAAAAAGATAAATTTGTTAGTTTTTATGAAATTGAAAAGAAAAGTGTTTGACTATCATTATCAATTATGTTATTACCATATTAAATAAAATGTTAACGAAATAAATAAATTAAATGTATTTAAAATTTATGTATGTTTATAAATTAAAATGCCTTTATTATATAAAGAATATACAAAAAGAGCAAAATTTACTCCAGAAAGTTTTAATATTTTTTGTAAAAATAATAATTTAGAATGTTCATTCTTACAGAAAAATAGTAAAATAGATAGAAATTCTCGAATTCAAGGGAAATGTTTTTCAGAAAACTGCAATGGAACATTCAATACAAATTTCAGAAGTTTAATTGAAAATAATACATACTATTGTAAAGAATGTTTGAATAAAATTTCAGATAAAAAAAGGCAAGAAACGTGCAATCAATTATATGGTGTTTCACATGTAGCAAAGTCAAAAGAAATTCAGTTAAAAACAGCGTCTACAAATCAAATCAAATATGGAGGAAAAACCCCAGCAAATTCCGTTGAAATTAAAAATAAAATTAAAGAAACAAATAATAAAAAATCACAAGAAGAAAAACAAAGTATCATTAAAAAAAGGAATACTACGAAATTAAAAATAAGAGATATTGATTATTTTGATTATTCAAAAGAAGCATTGATAAAACTATCTAGTGATCTTAATATAACATTATTAGACAATAAAGGAAATATAAATGATGAATACTATAATAATATTAACCGCGATGATATTATTCATTTTATATGCATAAATGAAAACTGTAATAATAAATATAGCAAGACTTTTCGTTGTATAAAAGAAAGTTCTGGTGCTTTTTGTGAAAAATGTAGTACTGAAAATATGGTAGTAAAGTTTCAAACTACATATGAGTCTAATACTGGTTATATTCATCCTACAAAAAATCCCAAAGTTTTGGAAAAAATAAAACAGACAAATATAAAAAGACGCAGGGTTGAATGGTCTTTACAAGATCCAAATGTTAAAGATAAAGGTAAACAAACAAATCTAAAAAAATATGGTACTGAATATGCTGTGCAAAACAAAGAAGTTCAAGAAAATACTAAAAAAACCTGTTTATCTAAATATGGCGTAGAACATCCAGCACAAAATAAAGAAGTTATGGAAAAATGTTCTAAAAATGCATATAAGCGAAAAGAATACAAATTCCCATCTGGTAAAATTGAAATGATACAAGGTTTTGAAAACTATGCACTAGATGAAATTTTGCAAAATACAGAATTAAATGAAAGTAATGTTATTGTAGGTTCGTCTAATGTTCCTGAAATTTGGTATGAAGACTCAGATGGGAAAAAACATAGACATTATGTAGACATATTTATTCCTTCACAAAATAAGATGATTGAGGTGAAGTCAACATGGACAGCAGAAAAGAAAAAAGACAATATTTTCTTAAAACAAGAAGCCGGTAAAAAAAATGGTTATTTGTATGAAATATGGGTGTATAATTCAAAAGGCGAAAAAGTAGAATGTCATAAATAATTTAAGGAATTATATACATGTAAAAATCAAACCAGTTGTAAACGAATTTTTTTCTTGAAGCTCTCTTCATCATCAAACAAATACAATTTGTATTTGTGAACTTGAAAATTTTCAATATTATCTCGAAATGTTACTCTAGATGATAACTTTAATTCAGGTAAATAAACGACATACTGATAAAGACCGTCATTTCTTATTATTTTATCAAAAGAATAACCATCATATAATTTTTCCATCACATCTGGACTTGTGCTACATAGATGTAACAAAGAAGAATCTACTTGAACTTTTCGAATAGACCTCATTGTAGTATTAATATATTCCAACTCTTCAATCCATTTATTATAGAAAGAATTCGCATTATCAGATAATTGAATCATATTTGTATTTTGTTGAAATTTAATAATATTCAACAAATCTACCAATCTTCTTATAGGTGAAGTAATATGTATATACGCATCCATCTCAAGTAAATCATGAGACATTTTTTCTCCCTCTTCAAGCATATTTGCATCAATATATTGTCCAGCAGAACTACTCCAAATTTTAATAAATTTTCCGACATCTTCAGGTAGATGTTCAGGAATAATTACCTCCTTTTTCATAACTGTGGAACGAAAAATACCGTTTTTGTGTAACAACATACTTTTAGCTGTTTTATAGTTCATTAAGATCATTAAATAAGTAACAACATCATGACTATTTTTAACACTGTTGATATATTTGTATTTTTTAGATACTTTCTTTGTTACTTCTAGTAGAATTTTGAAATTTTCATTCTCTAGTAAATCAGGTTCTTCATAACAGTAATTTTTGAATACACTTATTTTACAATTAGAATACTTTATGTCTATTATAGTATCATTATCAATAGTTAAATCCATTACAAATGCTAAACGAGTATGTTTTGATTGAAGACTACATAAACAGTCTGACAAAATAGTAGGCAACATGGGTCTTTTTCTATCCGGTAAATAAATCGTTGAAATCCGTCGAGAAAAAGAATCCCATAAGTTTAAAATATCCATCCAAATAGTAACATTAGATATATATATACTTAATTGATGCATACCATTATCTAAACTGCGAATACTAAATCCATCATCAAAATCAGCGCTGTTTGGTGGATCAATTGTAAATACATGCCACAAGTCTTTATTCGTTCTATCTTCAATACTAGGATACTTTTTACTTATATTTTCAATAAAAGCATCATGAGGGTGTTTTCTTAACGCATTTGAAGTATCTTTTGTAAATTTTTGAATAGATGCGTTCAAACTCTTACAATAGAGTTGATATTCATAAAAATTGTCTAATACTTCAACAGGACCAATCAACTGTGAAATAACACCTCTAGGGTGTTTGTCATTCCATTGAACATAATTAAATGTAATATAATGATTTATAAATACTTTTGAAAACCCTACATTTTTCATTTCATAAGAAATAAGAAAAGTAGGTAATCTTTTATCGTCTGGGACACATTTGTATAATAGTTTCCCATTTTCAGCTCGTCCATATGTTTTATTACCCTTCAAAATAAGAACGCCAGGAATATTACTACAGTTTCGAATACTAGAATGTTCTATTTTTAATGGATTCTCATTATCATAAGAAAAAACGTCATTTGTGAATAACTTACTTTCTGCAGGGTGAATTGGTAAATTAATTTCTTTAAAGTCTAGTATAGACATATAAACCCAGTTATCATATTGCCTGTTATTTATTTGAATCTTATACAATGGTGGTGTCATATAGTTATAGCTTAAATTATATTATAATAACATTATAGCTTTAACTGTTATTATAATATGTTTTATGCAAAAACATTTTTGATTTGATTGATTTGAACAAGTTTATCGTCTACATCTCTACAAGCAACTGCGTGATGAAATAAAGATTTTGTTGGATCACAAATATAAACACCAATAACAACATATTGATTTGGTATTAAACCAAAATTTATATTCCATTTATTAATGTTTATAATAGTTTGATCTCCAAGTGCCATATGATCATTTGGAATGTTCATCATATTTTCATAAACGCCTTTAAAAAACTTTAAAATAGTTTTTATATTTTGATTATTTTTTATAATAAAGAACCCAGTATTTACATCATGAAGATGTATGTCATGTGTGTTACTCATAAAATAAATATCCTTATTATTTTCATCAACATAAGATTTCAAATTTTTCCATTGTTCCTTGTTTTTTTCTATAAACCATATGTCACAATCAGAATATATAAAATAGTCACATTTATATTTTTCATGATTCTCTAATGTATCAATCAAATGTTTCATTTTATTTTTAACACAAAAATACCATAAATCTGTTTGAAAACCAGTATTAAAAGTGAGAGAATTATTTGGAATATCTAGTTTATGTATAATTT
>Ga0136644_10001769_pt1 | contig 16926 bp, 13 predicted proteins | sample C_130820_EF_Meta_FD_94780 | JGI IMG/M metagenome (GOLD analysis project Ga0136644, IMG submission 94780) | Freshwater microbial communities from Lake Croche, Canada to study carbon cycling - C_130820_EF_MetaG (v2) (version 2) | ecosystem: Environmental > Aquatic > Freshwater > Lake | place... | reverse complement strand
CTTATTATTGTCCACGAAACAACAATGAGAGCAGGCTCTGTGGCTCAACTCAATACCACCACTTAAGTGATCGATATGATCCAGCTTTTTTCAATTTATTTCCGCTTATCCGAACACAGATGAATTAAAATTATAGCTAACAAATCTATCAAAACAGCCGCGTTATAGGACTTTGGCCTACTGCAGCGAGGGTGGGCTATTCTGTATACGGCTCTTAAAGGAATTTACCGGAAACTTAACACTCAAAAATGTTGGAATACTCCCTCACGTGATTGGGAAAAATACTCATAATAACATTATTTCAGTTAGAGAAATTCAATAGCTTGCGGATTTGTTTGTAATCTTCAGAGGCGGGGTCAGGTTCTACACCTGTTTGTTCTTTTGACGCTTGTTTCCACTGTTCAAATAGGAGTTCCCGATTGTCAGTTACCGAGCCAATTTTATCGGGGAGTTCTTCCACTATCTTATCGAGTTCCTCTTTTCCCTCAAGGCCCCGTTTCTTTTTGTCGTCTTCGATAATGAAATAGGCAAAGGCGAGCATTAGCCCATGCGTCAGGCTCTTTTTCATCCATGACCAAGCTAAGTCAAAGGTTGCGGGTTTTCCATAAGCTTTAAATAATTCGTCATGAACGGAATCAAAGCCCTCTTTTAGAATTTTCTGGGTTAGTTCCTGCGAAAACTTTTCAGCAGAGAATAGTTTGACTCCAGGAACATGTAGGGGCGGATACCCCATAAAAATCGGGAGGCTATAAACAGATGTAGTAAGAGCTTCTACGCCAATCGAGTTCTTTACTAAGAACCGTCTAAAGCGCTCCATGGTTGAGGGATCGCGTACAAGGCCCAGATTTGATAACGCCTCGAATATGGGTTTTGCCGAAAGCTCTTTTTCTACCTCGTGCTGAATAAGTCCCTCAACATTGGCTAGCCATCCATTTTTAACCAGGGCTTCAAAGCTCATGGGATCGAGTTTGGAGACTAAAAAGAAGTCGCTTGAAAGGGAGCGAGCTTGCTCAAAACTGATACCTTTTTTTAGGTTTATGGACTTAAGGAAACGAAGAAGACGTGAATTGGAAAGCGTTACCGATGGGTCGGTAGAGATACCGTTACCGTTATTGGGTGCACCAGAATGTTCACGAATCGCCTCCCAAAAGGCCAACTTTTCTTCAGGCGAAGATGGTAGGCGGTCTTTGGAAAATGTATTATCGCGCAGGTCCTTTAGATAAGTAATCTTGAGAGCTTTTACTTGCGAAAAATCCAGGGCTTTTTTCCTTACGCTCCAATCGGAGATGGTACGAGGAAATGAAACTACCTTGCCAACAACTTGACGAAGTAAGGTGGGACAATCGAGGCAGGGCGATGGGGTGCCGCCAAATACAATGAGCAAGAATAGGGTTTGAAAAACGAATGTTACTAAAGGTTGCGTTGACCTATTTACCATTCAAGGATTTCACCTCATCTTCGGCGCGTTCAATTTCAATCTTGATTTCTTTCAAACGTTTTTGGGCTAACTTTAACTTCTTTTCCCAATCGTTTTTGTTTTCTTGTGTTAGTTTGATTACGACATAATCGCCAGAGAGCATTGCGGAACCAACAGCTAAAGCGGCTATGGCTACGGGTGTGCTGATAAAATTAAAGTCGTCAAACAGACCATTAATTCCGATATTTTTAATCGTATTGATTAACACCCTTCCACCTTCGACAACCAGCGCGCCACCAGCTAATGCGACAGGAATTGAAACAACAATTGTGCCATTGGCTAGGGCTTTGGAATTTCTTAAGCTTGAGCTTATGGAAATGACATTTTGCTCCTGACGAGCCAATTCATCTTTTCGTGTTTGAATCAACTGGAGCAGTAAGGCGCGATTTGTTTCTGAAATTGAACTTGAAGAGGCAGCAACAGGGCGAGGCTTGATCCGTGAATGGGAACCACTCTCGTCAGCACGCTCTGCTGGGGCTATGCAGCATACAAATAGCAAGCTTAAACACGATACGCAAAATAAAAACTGCCTTCTTTTCATCATACTTTGTATCCCCCCTTTAGCTCATCGGTTTTTAAACAGGCTTCTTGAGCCTTTTTTGATGACTGCGTCATGTCCACAAGCTGTCTTGGAAAAAAGTCGCTCAAGCTTATCCGCCTATCATCTGTTTAATGGGTAGTTTCAATTTGTTTGTGTAAATTCAGTTAAGCTAGGTAAGGTTCGGTTTCTGGTTAAGGGCAACAGCCTCCATCCCAATTCTAGTTTTAAAGCGACAAACAATAAGAGACGATAGGCGGAGTTTTCCTCTGCTAAGAACGAGTAAGAGCAATAAACCACCATTTCTCAATTTGACCTAACCTCGGTAACTAAAATTATGGCTAAGAAAGTAATGAAAGCAGCCGCGTTAGAGGCTTTTGGCCTACTGGAGCGAGGGGGGCTATTCTGTATACGAACGTCCCTAGAACGGAATTGGAACTTGAAACAGGTGATAACGCGTGGTATTAAAATGGATGTTTTCAAAGATACAAACTGCGACATGCGCGTTGGGACGAAGGAGATTTTACCAATGAATATGAAAACAGCAACTCAATCAATACTTACGAAATTAGTTTTTTCTGCGTTGCTGATCGGTAGCTCCTGGGCCAATGCCTCCGAAAAATCATGCGCCGAACTTATGTCCAGATGGGCAGATTCCATGGTCCACTCGGTAGATTTTTTCGAGCGCACTGCTTGGGACCCCGTGAGTGGTTCATACGCTTCAGAAATAGATCTTGGCGGAGCACGCAGGAGCGAGACTCGCCATTTAATTGCTCTTAGCAGAATGGTTTACGGACTTACCCATACCGCGGATCTCAAACCGGAGGCTCTTGAAAAAGCCCAGCGAGCAGCTTCATTTATTCTTACGAAAATGGTGAAACGAGACGCTGGGGGAACTTATTTTCTGTCCGCAGTGGATGCGGCTGGAAAGGTTCTCAATGAAAAAAATGTCCTGATCGTCAATGAGCAGGCTTACGGCTTAAACGGTCTTGTGGCCCTATATCAAAGAACGAGAAGCCCGGAGCTCCTTCGAACAATTTCTGAGTTTTACGAATCTTTTTTTAAAAGATTTCATGATCCAATCGGTGGAGGTTTTTTTGACGGGTTTGAACTCTCAACAGGACAACCCACCAACACCAAAAGCTACAACTCGACCGTATATGTAGCTACTGCGTTCTTGTTAGAGCTGGTCACCACCAATGCTCAAATGTATCAGCGCTATTTGCCTACGATGTTCGAACTGACTGATATCGTCGCCAATCATTTCATCGATAGAAGCACCGGCTGGATTGTGGAGAATTTCGACCAGAACTGGAGGCCGAGTTGGCGTGACTGGCAAAAACAAGGGGAATTCACTGTCGGTGTAGTGGGCCATAATTTTCAGTCCGCCTGGTTGCTATTAAGAGTTTCGGAACTTTCTGATCCTGGAAGTCAGCGTCACGCGCAATATCGTGAAGCAGCCAAATACATTTTGCAGTCCATGCTCAATCGAGGGGCTGTGGATCATGAGCTAGGTGGTTTTTTCGACTCCTTTAAGCGCGAAACAAGCACGCCAATGTGGAATATGAATAAAGCATGGTGGCAACAGGCCGAGGGTATCTTAGCTTTGGCGCTCGCTGAACGGCTAGGTGTCTTGAATACCCCAGAAGCAAAGACAGCCAAAGATAGGGCTATCGACTTTTACTTTAATAACTTTGTTGACCGAATGGGCGGCGGAGAATTCGCCGTTTTAGACAGAAGTGGTCGTCCTAACTCGGATACAGAACAAAATGGCAAGGGCAACTTAGGCAAATCGACCTATCACACGGTTGAACTTGCGAGGTATATGCTCCTTTATTCTCCTTCGGAGTTTAGAAGAGGCGTTATCCAAAGTCGTGTCGAAAGATTTTTTGCAAACTATGCGCTCATTCAGAGCGAAGGGTTCCAGAAATTCCACGAAGCCCAGAGCACTCTTTTAGCGCCGGGGATCGTGACAGAAGTAAACAGCTTTGGGACCAGCATATTTTATCAACGTCGAGAGGGGTATTTTGAATCATTAGGCGATTGGGCAAAAAATTTTAGAACCGGAAATGATTTTGGAGTTGAAATCCTTTCAACTCCCGGTCCAAACGGGTCCATCGCTGTGCGTTTGAAAGGGACTCTTGTTGTTACTCGAAATGGAGTTGAAACAACGATTTCTCCAGAACAACACAATTGGACCGAGTATTTCGAATTTGACCAGAACGGTTTAATCAAAAAATTGTCCGTGATTATGAATATCAGAAACTAAAAGGAATTTACCTGACCTCGTGCTGTGGGAACATTTGCACCTGTCGATGTAGTGGTCCAAGAATCGGTGACCGGATCGTATTGCCCGCCTGTATTGGTTTCGCCGCCATTACCATAACCGCCCCAAATCACCATTTTGGTTCCGGTCCATATCGCAGTTTCCCATACTCGGGCAGAGGGCGCTGAAGTGGTCGTCGTTGCTAGCCATGCGTTAGAATAAAAGGTGTAGTCCACACTACTGGAACAAAGAGACAAATTTCCCGCAGCGTCTTCCAGTTGAAGCGAATAGGTTTTAGCCCCATTAGAACTCAGGCTCGTGCCAGTAATAGTTCCTGCATCACTTGCAACAGAGTTTAAAGTCGAAACCGGAGCCCCGCTGCAGGTCCCATTAGAAAACAAATAGGCGCGAGCCACAGTTCCCGCACCCCCAAAATCAAAATCTGGAGTTGCGTCGTTACCCAAACCATAGGAGGGATTCCTTACAAAAGAGGTTATCGTCGGTAAAATACTATCGTGGATAATCGTATCCGACTGACAGCTACTCACATTTTTAGATCGATCTTTAAATTTAACATAGACCGTAGCAGTGGCATTTGTCTGTGCAAGCGTCCATGATTTTGTATTTGAGTAAGATTCCCAACTTCCACCTGCCTCACACCCAGCAGTATTGGTCACTTACATTTCGGAAGAATCGCTACTATTAAATGTCAGAGTTACCGAGGTGGAATTTGTATAAGCAGCTCCCGAATTGATACTGACAGACCCCGAAGGAGCTGTGGTGTCTTTTATAAGCTCTCCAATCGGCTTACATCCAGATATAAGAAGAAGAACTCCCAAGATTTCTAATGTGTTTTTTTTCACGTTTCTTTCTCCTTCTTAGATCTTAAATGAAAGCGCGCCAAGAATTTGGTGCGTAGTTGCTAAAGAGTCAAAAACCGAGGCATAGGTAATTTGAAAAATATCAAACCCAAGAGCAGCTTTAATTTGAGGATGTACATTTCGGAGCATAGTTCCTGACCAATATTGCATTCCACCTCCTCCCTCGATCGATAGTGAAGAAGAAAAGTCGTATTTGAGAGTTAGGCCTAAGTCGCCCATCGCAAACAAGCTTCCTGCAAATACATTACTTAAAATCCCCCCGAGGTATCCCTTTAAAGAAAGAGAAGAAGCTAAAGAATAGGTGGGATTATAGGTTAGCGAAAGGGCTCCAGAATTTCCACCATCTGAATCAAACATCGCTCCCGCTCCCACTTGAAATACGTTAAACCGACTTGAAGACCCCGCAGTGTTTCTCTCACTCAAGGGGGCAGAAGAAACTTTTTTGTAGGGCTCAGTCACCGGACTGGCAGAATTTTTTTTAACTTCCGTTGGGGGAATTTGGGGCGCTGTAGCAGGTGTGGTCGTGGTTGCGGTCGATCTAGTTCTGGTCGCCGTTGTAGTAGCTCTCGCTTTAAGTTTTTTGGGTTTAACTTGTTTTGCTGAGACTTGATTGATTAAAAACAAACTCAAAACCACATAACCCAATACCCCTTTTCGGATGTAACCCATCTCTCCCCGCTCCTTTTTTAAAAACCAGTGATAAATAAGTCTATCAAGGACGCTGAGACTTTCAAATCGAGTTAACATGTAAATGGGTTCATTTTGGGCCCAGTTGGGATCGAACCAACAACCCCCAGATTAGAAATCTGGTGCTCTATCCTATTGAGCTATGGGCCCGTAAGAAGAAATAAGCTTATAGTTCTAATTAGTTAGTTTGTCTTTACTTTTTTTATTAAGACCGCCCAAGACCGACTAATCCAATATTTTTGAAGATTTAGGTGAGTAACTATCGACTTACTCTTCTCCCAACAAAGTCTTTTTCCACTCAGACTCGTGAAAACCTATCAGCCCTTTGCCTTCCAAAAGCAAGAAAGGCCGCTTCACAAGTCGCCCATTAGAGGCCAGAAGTTCTATCGCCTCATCTTCGGTCATCTTGGGGAGTTTTTCCGAAAGGTTCATCTCTTTGTAGAGAGTTCCGGTAGTATTAAAAAGCCTTCTCAAATTTCCATCCAGATATTTCAACATGGTTCGAAGCTCTGTTTTACTGGGGGCTTTTTGAAAAATATCAATTCGCTCAACTGGAAATCGATTGTTTACCAAAAACTTAAAAGCTTTTTTACAGGTCGAACAGTTAGGATACTCATACATCTTAAGAACTTTCATAGTGTTTCTTAGGCCTTTTCAATATGAAGTTTAACTGGAGCGCCATCTATATCCTGTTCCGATGTCCAACTGCTTTGGCTCTTAGCTTGAAACTCCTCAGCCAAGGTTTCAGCAACAATATAGGATCGATGTGCGTCAAATGCTTCTTTCAACTCAGGCGAAGTCTCAAAAACCACTTTGATTCTATCAACCACTTCAAAGTTAAGATCTTTTCTGAGCTTTTGAATGCGATTAACTAGCTCCCTCGCCTGCCCTTCCTGAATCAATCCACTATCAAGCTTAGTATCAATCCAAATGGTAATCCCACCGAGGGTCTGAATAACCCCTTCCACTTTGGGCTGACGGTCTAAAACAACATCAGCGGGGAAGATCTTTTCCCCTTCCATTTCTAAAGCACCCTCTCGCTCTAGTTTTTCTACCAAGTCAGGTGTGAGCTCCCGGATCTTTTGCGAAATAGCTTTCATTTTTTGACCTAAGCGAGGTCCTAAAACCTTGGCATTGGGTTTCGCCGAAAAACTGACCCACTTAGCTTCATCATTGGTAAATGAAACCTTTTTGATATTGAGCTCGGTCAAAATAATCTCACTATATTTTTCAATCGTCTTCTGATCAGCCGGGTTTTTGGTAATCACCAGGATCTCTTTTAACGGCTGTCTGGTTTTAAGCTTATTGGTATTTCTCGCGTTTCGACCCATCGACACAACATTTTGAATCAATGCCATCTGCTTTTCTAATTCGGTGTGAATTCTAGAACCCTTTTGTTCGGGGAACAGACAAAGATGGACGCTATCGGGGCTCTTTTCTTTGACTCTCAAGTTTTGATAAATCTCTTCGGTCACAAAAGGGAGAATCGGAGCCAGAATTTTAGAAAACTCCAAAATCGTGTGGTAAAGAGTCGCATAAGCGGCCTCTTTGTCTGCAGACTTTTCCTCTTCCCAAAATCTTCGTCGATTCAGTCGAATATACCAGTTCGTTAAATCATCGATAAAAGCGATCACCTGAGGAACCACTTCATAAAGATGGTAAACCGCCATCTTTTCATCCACACTCTTAATGAGCGACTGCAATCTAGAAATCACCCAACGATCGAGATCATTCTCCAAATGCTCAAGCTTCTTCTCATCAAATTGCGCAGGTGACCACTCATCAGCTCTCGCATAAGTAACTAAGAAACTGTAAGCATTCCAAAGCGGAAGAAGCACACTTCTCACCACTTCTTTCACGCCAGTTTCGGAAAATCTTAAGTCCTCAGCATGAGAAGCAGGACTGCTCATGAGATAAGCTCTTAAAGCATCGGCTCCATAGGTTTCTAAAATGTGTTTAGGATCGGGATAATTTTTTAATCGCTTACTCATCTTCTTGCCGTCTTCAGCAAGAACAAGCCCGTTTACGACGACATTTTGAAAAGGTGGCTTATCAAATAAAGCGGCAGCTATCACCGAAAGCGTGTAAAACCATCCCCGAGTTTGATCCGTTCCCTCAGCAATGAAATCGGCTGGGAAAGTTTTTTCAAAACGTTCCTTATTTTCAAAAGGATAATGGAGCTGTCCATAAGGCATCGAACCGCTTTCAAACCAACAGTCTAAAACCTCGGGAATTCGCTTCATGAGCTTTCCGGTTTTAGGAGATTTAAAAGTTAATTCGTCGATAAAGTGCTTATGAAGATCAGTTACTTTCTTGCCCGTAAGTTTTTCCAATTCTTCGATGGAGCCCACACAGTGCATTTCGCCGTCATCTGATCTCCAAATAGGAATAGGCGTTCCCCAAAAACGGTTACGACTGATGTTCCAATCTCTGGCGTTTTCCAGCCAATTTCCAAATCGGCCATCTCTTAAGTGTTCAGGAACCCAATGGGTCTTTTTATTGTTTTTGATAAGCTTTTCTTTAAGTGGCTCGAGCTTCACAAACCAGGTCGAAATTGCTTTGTACATGAGTGGAGTATCGCTTCTCCAACAATAAGGATAGTTATGCACAAGTGTTTCATGTTTCACGACCGAATTTTGAGCTTTTAAATATTTAATAATCTCTTTATCGGCGTCTTTAATATTCATCCCGGCAAATTCGGGCATCTCAGAAGTAAATTTCCCCTCGAAGTCTACAGGGTCTACTAATGAGATATTGTATTTCTGGCAAACTTCAAAGTCCTCTTCCCCGAAAGCAGGAGCGGTATGAACGAGTCCTGTTCCATCGGTAGCAGTGACATGTTCACCCAGGAGAATTTTAAAAGCCCCTTCAGCTTTTTTAGCTTTGAAGTGAGGGAATAACGGCTCATAGGATTCGTTTTCTAAATCCTTGCCTTTAAACTTTGCGATGACCTGATATTCGGCTTCAGACTTGTAATAAGCAGACAATCGTGGCTCGGCTAAAACGTAATGTTCTCCACTCGCTGTCTCTTTAATCTCGACATAATCAAGCTCTGCGTTCACAGCGAGAGCTAAATTTGAGGGTAAAGTCCAAGGAGTGGTCGTCCAGGCTAAATACCATCTGTTTTTGTTTGAGCTCTTAAGACGAACGGTCAAGGCCGGATCCTGAACCTCTTTATAATTTAAACTGGCTTCAAAATTAGAAAGTGGAGTGGAGATACGCCACGAATAGGGCATCACTCGGTGGCCTTCAAATACCAAACCTTTTTCAAAAAGCTGTTTAACCACCCACCAGACGGTCTCCATGAATGGGGTGTCCATCGTGCGGTATTTGTTTTCGAAATCAACCCATCGACCGGTGCGGGTAATGATCTCTTCCCACTCTTTCGTGTAGCGCATGACGATGCCACGACAAGCTTCATTAAACTTAGCTACCCCGTATTTTTCTACTTCTCGATGGCCGGCCAGGCCTAATTCGTTTTCGACTTCAAACTCTACGGGCAGACCATGACAATCCCAGCCCCAGCGTCGCTGGACATAACGCCCTTTCATGACCCAATACCGAGGCACTATATCTTTTAGGGTTCCGGCCAGAATGTGGCCATAGTGGGGAAGACCGGTCGCAAAAGGAGGACCGTCATAGAACACAAAAGGTTTTTGACCTTGATTGGCCTCTAAGCCCTTTTCAATGAGCTTGTTCTCTTTCCAATGCTGAAGAATAGCCTCTTCTAAAGAGGGAAAATTGACATCACTTTTTACTGGGTTCATCGATTGCATTTGCTCAATTCCTATATAGGCAAGTTACACCAGCCTAAGGAATTGAGCAAATGATGAGCTGTTATTTGGACGGGCGGACGTAAACTTTTAGTAAGTTCTAGGGTAATAACCCTGTTGCTGAGGGTACCCATATCCTTGTTGAGGATAATACCCTTGGTTGGGGTACTGCTGTTGAGGATATCGTTGTTGTTGTGGATAATAGTTTTGTGGGTACTGCTGCTGAGGATAATAATTTTGTTGTGGGTATTGTTGACGCGGATAATAGTTTTGCTGCGGATTTTGTTGTTGTGGGTAATAGGTCTGAGGAGCCTGTTGTTGAGGATAACTTTGCTGCAGGGACTGTTGCTGAGGAGCCGCATCACAAGAATCTACATCCATATAAGAATTGTCAGAATAGAGAATGTAACAACCGCATTCGTCACAGTAGCAATTGCCATTGCCCTGGTTTGGAGCCGGTGTAGAAACTTTCGGATTGCTAGGTGAAGAATTAGAATCGTTCTTTCCACAAGCTGGAATCAAAGTAAGAATAGTTAAGAATGCTAAAGATAAAACCTTAAATCTCATTACGCCCAATAAGTGGAATAACTCCACCCCTCCCGCCGGAATGAGAAAGCAGCTTCGGTGCCATTGGATCCAAGGCTAAGCCCTTTGCAGAAAGGGGCAAAATCGACAAAAACTGTCGAGCTTTTAAGCCTATTTACAAAATTCGTCACTTTTTCAAACAAAGCCTTGCCTGGAATTTTTCGAGACTGTAGCTTTTCCCGTCAAACCGTATGAATAGGAACCCATCATGCAAAAATTTTTAATAATTTTAATCGGCTTAGTTTCCTTACCGGCACTTGGGGAAACCTTTTTTTATGGGAAGCTTTTGGGCGGAACTCAGCAGGTCGACAGAACCATGAATCCCGCTATTAGTTTTAACGGTCTTTTTCTAGGCAATTGGGGACCCGCTATCGCATCGGGAAAGGGTCTTAGAATCCAAGAAATTGAGGGTCAGTTCACCGCTGCCGTCGACCCCTACTTTTTTGCCAATATTGTTTTTACCAGCGAAGCGGGAGGCCCCTTAGAGCCAGAAGAGGCTTGGGTAACCACACTCAATCTGCCCAGAGTTTCTCTCAAAATGGGTAAGTTTTTAACTAGCTTTGGAAAAAACAATCTCATCCACACCCATGCTCAGCCTCTTATCGATAAACCGTTAGTTAACCAATTAATTTTTGGGGAAGAGGCTTTTAATTCGGTTGGAGTTCAAGCCGATCTTTTAATTCCTCTTCCTTGGTATATGAATTTGAGCGTCGCTGGAGTGTCAGCAAAAACTACCGACACCTTTAAAGCCGTCAAAGACGAAAATCTCGCCAATGTCTCTCGGCTTGAAAATCTTTGGGACTTAACCGACTCCACCACTCTAGGATTTGGAGTTTCCTATGCTTTTGGAAATAACTTTGCCTCTAAAACCTCGCAATTCCTGGGTGCGGATCTCACCTTGAAATATGTATCGCCTCGAGGCCGTGGAAATTTTGCTCTTATTTGGACCAATGAATTTATTCAAGGATGGCGCCCCGGATTACTTACTTTGACTGCTCCGGACTGGGAAAAAGGTGCAGGTGCTTACTCTACCTTAATGGCTCGGGTTCATCCTCAATTCTGGATTGGAGGAAGATTTGATCATGTCAGTTTAACTTCAAGTGAAACCACAAAACAAACGGCGGAAAATATTATCCTAGCTTATGTACCGACCGAATTTTCAACGGTTCGACTTCAAACGGGTATGAACCAAGAAACGGGACGCGAAGGTTCCAACTGGCAGGCTTTACTCCAACTCAACGTCACTATAGGATCTCATCCAGCCCATGCATATTAAACTTCTTTTTATTTTAAGCTTAATTTCGTTGACTCCGGCTTTTGCTAATTTGAGAGTTGTCACAACGACTGAAGATCTCCGCTCAATCACTCAATCGATCGGGGAAGACTTTGTCGATGTGACCGCGATCGCCAAAGGCACCCAAGATCCTCACTATGTTGAGGCCAAACCCTCTTACTTAGTGGCCGTGAGCCGAGCGGATCTCTTGATTGCCATCGGACTCGAACTTGAAAGTGGATGGTTGCCTCTTCTCATTCGAGGGGCGAGACAGCCCAAATTGATGCCTGGAGAACCAGGTTGCTTGACCGTTTCAGAAGCTATTACCCCTATCGAAGTTGTCGGCCAAGCCGACCGGTCTCAAGGGGATGTTCATCCTTTAGGAAACCCACATTTCATGGCCGACCCCGAAAGAGTTCTCTCGGTAGCTAATCTCATTTCAAAAAGATTGTCCGAGCTCGATCCATCTCACGCCAAAAACTTTTCCGACAACTTAGCAACTTTTAAAACCCAGCTTCAAAACAAGTTAGCTATTTGGAAAAGAAAACTTGGGCCTTACAAAGGAACCAAAGTTGTGGGCTACCATAAATCCTTCGACTATCTTTTTAATTTTTTTGGGTTCGAAATTAATGGATTTTTGGAGCCCAAACCAGGAATTCCACCGACAGCTCAACATATTTTACAGCTTGTAGAGACTGTGAAATCTCAAAAAGTAAAACTCATCATCGTTGAGAGTTTTTTCGATCCCAAGCCAGGACAAACCCTTGCTGAGAAGACTAAAGCCAAGTTAGTTTTGATCCCAGCCTATGTAGGGGGAGCTGACCAATCAAAAACTTATATCGATTGGATGGACACAATCGTAAATACTTTGGAGAGCTCTCTTAAATGAACTGGCAAGTGATTCAGTTTCTTCTTCCGGCTTTTTGTATATGTCTTATTTTGACGGGCATTCATGTTTACTTAGGAATCCACGTCATTTCCCGAGGCGTAATATTCGTGGATCTAGCTCTAGCGCAAATTGCAGCTCTAGGGGCCACAGTAGCCTTTTTGATTGGTCTACCCCACGAAGGAGGAGCCACCTATTTCGTAAGTCTTGCTTTTACTCTAGTGGGAGCAGCTCTTTTTGCAGCCACAAGAAACGTAGAGAAAAGAAAGATCCCTCAAGAAGCTATCATTGGTGTTACTTACGCTATTAGTAGTGCAGCCATTATTATTTTAACCGATAAATCGAGCCACGGAGCCGAGCATATTAAAGACATGCTTATCGGCAATATTCTTTGGGTCAGCTGGAAAGATGTTTTAACTACGCTTGGGCTCTATTCTTTGATCTCTATTTTTCACTACAAGTTTAGAAAACAATTCTTAATGATCTCGCTTCATCCTGAAGAGGCCAAGAGTCGAAAGATGTCCTTAAAATTATGGGATCTCTTTTTCTATGCAAGCTTTGGTTTTGTGATCACAAGCTCTGTGAAAGTTGCAGGCGTCTTACTCGTATTCTCTTATCTCGTGGTTCCCTCAATCATAGGAATGCTTTTTAGTAGCTCGGTTAAAGGCCGACTTGCGATTGGATGGACTGTAGGTTTTTTAGCTAGCGTTTTGGGGCTGATTGCATCTTATGTATTCGATCTTCCCACCGGGGCCTGTTTAGTGGTGCTCTTTGGAATCCTGCTTTTGCTGGCAGGCGTTATCCGTTGGTTCATTAAGTAACACTTTAAGACCCTTTACCAGAGGCCTTCTGCCGACCTCCTTGACTCTTCAGCTTAACTACCAAAAATGGGATCTTTTTAAGTTAAGGGGAAGTGTCTTGGAAAGCCATTGGCTCAACGGTCTAAATTCGGAACAAAAAGAGGCCGCTCTCCACAACTACGGCCCCCAGCTTATTCTAGCTGGAGCTGGCTCAGGAAAAACCACGGTTCTCGTGGCTCGCTCCGGAAGACTCATTGAAGATAAGATTGTAACTCCCAAAGAACTTTGCGTAATGACCTTCACCAACAAGGCGGCCAAAGAACTGAAAAGCCGAGTTAAAGCTAAACTGGGCCGTGTTGCCGATGGGATTTGGGCGGGCACGTTTCACTCTTTCGGTTTGCATATTTTAAGAGAATTCTACAAAGAGGCTGCTCTTCCCAAAACTTTTGGAATCTTAGACCCTGGTGACGCCACATCCATCGTAAAAGAGATCCTAAAAGATTTTCATCTCGGAGATAAAACGGCTTACGACGCTGAAAAGATTCTTTCCATCTCAAGTTTCTGGCGTGAACGAGGACAAACCGTAGCCTCAACTGTTGATGAATACGAACAGGCTGTGGAGTGGATTCTTCCCCACTATTCTAAAAGGTTGAAACAACTTGGGATGATCGACTTTGACGGCCTTATTTTAAAACCGATCGAGCTCATGGAAAAACACCCTGAGATCAAAGCCAAACTTCAGGCCCGATTTTCTCAAGTGATGGTCGACGAATTTCAAGACACCAATTTAATGCAGATGAGACTCATCGATCTTCTGACCGATTCGCACAAAAACTTAACGGTCGTCGGAGACGATGATCAATCGATTTACGGCTGGCGAGGAGCCTGCATTAAAAACATTTTGGATTTTCCAAAACGCTACTCTAATTGCAAATTAGTGAGGTTAGAACAAAATTATCGTTCTTCCGCAGCCATCTTAGAAGTCGCTAACAGTATTATTGCTAAAAACAATGAACGTCACAAAAAAGTATTAAAAGCCTCCGGAAAAACTCAAGCAAACAGAATTCCTCAAGTTTTGATTTTTGAAAATGAAACCGAAGAGGCTGAACAAATCGCCGGTGAAATTCAACACTTTAAAAAAATGGACTTTAAGAATCGTGACATTGCTGTTCTTTATCGTTCTAACGGTCAAGGGCCTTTGGTTGAAGCTGAGTTGAGAAAGATGCAGGTTCCCTACAGCATGACTGGAGGAACTGCTTTTTTTGATCGCAAAGAAACTCGCGATATTCTGGCTTACTTAAAGTGTTCGTTAAAACCCAATGAAATTGCTTTACGCCGAATTTTAAATACTCCCGCTCGAGGCATTGGAGATAAATCTTTAGAGCATTTAGAAAACTTAACAGAGAAAAAAAACATACCTTTTTGGAAAGCGGCACTTGAGTGGGCTGAAGCCGGAGTCGATGAAAAAGCAGGACGGCAAATTGAAAACCTCTTTCTGATTCTTAAAGAATTACCCAATCAGATTTTGGCATACCCTAAAACACCAGGGGAAAATCTGTGTGATTTCTTAGTTTCCATCGGCTACAAAACTCATCTTGAAAAGATGGCAGCTAATGCGTTGGTAGCTCACAATAAATGGAAGCTCATTGAAATATTCGGAAGAATTCTAGACCGATATATCGAAAAAGGATCTCGCTCAGTCTCGACACTGTCTGACTTTATCGACTCCATGGAACTTAGAGACGCAATTAATGAGGAGAAAGAAGATGAGGACAGGGTCCAACTCATGACCCTTCATGCTTGTAAGGGGCTAGAGTTCCCTGTTGTTTTTCTTATGGGAGTTGAAGAAGATATCCTCCCTCATAAGACCTTAGGTTCCGACCTCTCCGAAGAGAGAAGACTTTTCTATGTCGGGGTCACTCGAGCCAAAGAACACCTGGTTTTAAGTCGAGTTCAAAAACGACAGCGCCATGGAAAACTAGTAGATGCGGCCCCTTCTCGGTTCCTCATTGAAATTCCTAAAAACCTACTTTCCGAGCGCATTGGCCCCCGAACCATTTCAGCTGAGAGCCGCAAAGCCATGCTGGCCGAGCTTTATAAAAAACTCGAAGGAACGGCCTAATTAGGCTATAACTCGGGGCTCTTATGGCCACAAATACCGAATTTCAGAATGCTCTAGACCGGCAGGTAGGAAAACGCCGTACTTTTGCCATTATTTCCCACCCTGATGCGGGGAAAACGACCCTCACCGAAAAGCTTCTCCTCTATGGCGGGGCTATCCATCTGGCGGGAGCGGTAAAGGCCAAGGCTAGCCAAAGAAACACCACTTCAGACTGGATGGAGATAGAAAAGCAAAGGGGAATCTCCATTAGCACCAGTGTGCTTCAGTTTGGCTACGATGGCTATCAAGTGAACCTCCTAGATACTCCCGGCCACAAAGACTTCTCTGAAGATACTTTTAGAACTTTGGTGGCAGTAGACGCTGCGGTCATGCTTATCGATGCCGCGAAAGGGGTTGAGCCCCAAACCCGAAAGTTGTTCGAAGTTTGCCGACTTCGTGGCCTTCCGATTTTTACATTCATCAACAAAATGGATCGCCCAGCGAAAGATCCGCTGGACCTCATGGAAGAGTTAGAGAAGGTCTTAGGAATTCGCTCTAGTCCGATCAGTTGGCCCATAGGGATGGGAGACCGATTTAAAGGGGTTTACGACAGAAGCACTCAAGAAGTTCATCTTTTTAAATCCCTAGACAGAGCTCATGCAGCCAAACAAATTCCGGTGGTAAAAATTTCTAACATCGAGGATCCCACTTCGTTGACGTCCATCGCAACTTCAGAGGAAGAAAAATCACTTTATCAAGAACTGCACACTGAAGTGAGTTCACAACTCGAGTTGCTAGATCTTGCAGGAGATCCCCTAGATATGGACCGAGTTCTCAAAGGCCAACTCACTCCCATATTTTTCGGAAGCGCCATGAACAACTTTGGAGTCGAACACTTTCTGCAAAATTTTTTAAAAATGGCCCCTCCACCAGCCCCGAGAAACACCGATAAAGGTGAAATCCTGCCGACCGATCCCGACTTCTCAGGTCTTTTCTTTAAAATCCAAGCTAACATGGATCCGCAACACCGCGACCGTGTAGCTTTCCTCAGAGTTTGCTCTGGAAAATTTACCAGGGGCATGACAGTCAAACATGGACGACTTCAAAAAGATTTCAAACTGACTAAGCCTTTAAACTTTTTTGCCCAAGAGCGAGTCCTTATCGAAGAAGCCTGGCCGGGAGATATCGTTGGACTACTAGATACCACGGGTGATTTTCGAATCGGAGATACTCTTTGTGAAAAAGGTCTTTTCGAATACGAAGGGGTTCCCAGATTTTCACCGGAGTTTTTCTCAAGCGTGACGACGGCCGATCCTTTAAAACGAAAACAACTTCAAAAAGGGTTAGACCAACTCACAGAAGAAGGAATTATCCAGATCTTCAAGCATAAAGATCGTGGAGACGTAGCCCCCATACTCGGCGCCGTAGGAGCTCTACAGTTTGAGGTCCTAGAGCACCGTCTAAAAACGGAGTACAACGTAGCTGCCAGACTTGAACGAATGCCTTACCAACGCGCCCGTTGGGTCGTCGATAATGGAAGTGGCAAAGTAGATGAACTTCTAAGAGAGTTCAATTCCTTTGCCGATTGTTTGGTAGTCCTGGATCGGGATCAACTTCCCGTCGTGCTTTTCAAAACGGAATGGAATCTCTCCTGGGCCG
>Ga0136644_10001768_pt1 | contig 16948 bp, 13 predicted proteins | sample C_130820_EF_Meta_FD_94780 | JGI IMG/M metagenome (GOLD analysis project Ga0136644, IMG submission 94780) | Freshwater microbial communities from Lake Croche, Canada to study carbon cycling - C_130820_EF_MetaG (v2) (version 2) | ecosystem: Environmental > Aquatic > Freshwater > Lake | place... | reverse complement strand
GGCAATCGTCGCTACTACCAGCATCATGAGGTGCTGCTCGTCAGGCGCATCCGTGATCTGCTCTATGAGCAGGGATTCACGATCAGTGGTGCGCGCAACAGACTGGGCGAGGCGGCCCAGAACAGTCGCAGGCGTGACAGTTCACCGGGCGACCTTCTGTCCGAAGGCGTCGAGCTTGATCTTCAGGCGGCCGACTCGCACGCCAGCGACCTTCACGCCACCGTTCAATCCGTCGATGTCGCAGCGTTGCGAGCCGACTTGCTGGCGGCGCTTGCCTTGCTGCAAATCGACGATGGCCGGCAGGGCTGAGATCAGCCTGCTATACTCGACTGCTTCGGGGCGTAGCGCAGCCTGGTAGCGCACCTGCATGGGGTGCAGGGGGTCGAGAGTTCAAATCCCTCCGTCCCGACCAATTTTCAAGACCGTTTTCGAAAGGCCCGAGTCCCAAAAGGACACGGGCTTTTTTGTTTTTTTCAATGGGTCAGCCGATGGCGGGCGCCAGCCAATGCTGCGCTGCGGGCACAAGAGCTGCTCTTGAAGGGAGATCGACTTGCTGCATTGCAGCGCAGGTCGATCCGCTCTGGCTGCCCGGATGGCAGTCGTTCGCTGCCTGGCTTGGCCGGGCAAACTTTCGGAGCCTCAACCATGAACCGATCACTGATGATCGCCCTAGCCGTCTCGCTGCTACTGTCTGCCTGCGCCGCAGGCTCTGGCGGCGACTTCCGGGGTTACAACAATATGCCTGCCGGTCAGACGATGATGCCAGGCGCCTGATGAGTCGAGTGTCGGGCGGTCCAGTCAGGCTGCTTGGCGCTCGTCTGCCCGCGACCGGTTTTCAAACGACTGCAGCCGGTTGCCCAGCGTTTCGAAGACCTGCACCCACTCATCGAACGCCGTGATAGTGGAATCTTCAATCGCTGATACAGGCCGCTGCGACTGACTGAGGCACACCGCGACAAGCGCGGGATCGGTTCCGGTGGCAAGCATCAGTGCGGCGGTGGTTCGACGCAGGTCCAGCGGCGTCCACGCGCCGCCCGAGAGCAGCAGGGTTTGGGTCGCGCTTGAACGCCCGCGGATCTGGGTTCCACGTTGCCGGTCTCGAATCTGCTTGCCAAGCGCCTTGGCCGAGAGTGCTTCACTCGGCGTGCGTCCGGGAAAGACCCACTGATCGGATCGCTTCGACCTGATGCCGGGTTCGAGCTGCCGGATGGCGAAGGCAGACAACGGCAGGGTGTGCTCACGCCCGCTGTGACTGAATTCAGCCGGGATCGTCCAGGTGCGCCGATACAGATCAATATCGTTCCATCGCGCCTGCACAAGCTCGCCGACGCGCACGCCAGTTGCCAGCAGCAGCCACACCGCCTGTCGAACATGCGGGGCGAGCCGGCCGGCATCCATCCTGATTGCGAGCTCGGCAACTTCGTCTTCACTCAGCGTGCGACTGCGCTCCTGCGCGGCGCCGCCGAAATCCGATTTGTGCAGGGTCGTGGTCGGATCAGTGTCAACCACACCGGCCTGCAGCCCCCATCTGAACATCTGACGCAGGTCGGCCAGGACGCAGCCGGCCTGACGCGGTGCGCCGCGTTCGACAATGCGCTTGAGCATCGCTGACACCTCTGTGGATGTGATGCTGGAAGCGACTTGCCCGCCGATATGCGGCATGACGTCCTTGAGCAGGCTGCGACGAACCGATTCGCCTGCGTCCTTGCGATCCCCAAGTGCTTCACGGTGCCAGCCATCAAAGAGCTCCGACACGGTCATCGAGGCGCCCTCACCGACGGCGACCCGAGTGCTCGCTGCTTTGGGTGACTGTTTGAGGGCAATTGCGACGGTCACCGGCGCGCGGCGAAGCTGATCGGCAGTCCTTCGGATATCGGCCAGGCTTCGGTCAGGCCATGTGCCGAGCTTTTGCTCGCGCTGCCGTCCGGCGGCACCCAGCTTCATCGTGAAGTCGACGACAACGCGCCGGGTGGGGCGTGATTCGATTCGGACCCAGCCCTTCAGGCCGTCGACATCGTTCAGGCAACGCCCGATATCCGACTCGTTGAGGTGATCCAGTTCGATATTCGACAGCATCTGCGGTCTCCGAAAAACACCGTGCGATTGATCGCTGCGATGTTGCCCGGCTTGACCGTGGCACGGGAGCGTGGCCGTTCGGGTTGCAGCCTGAGGCGCCGAACGGCACCTGCGCGTCGGTCGGCGACGACAATTCGCCTATCATCCGAGGACATGACGCGGGTTTTGCTTGCCGGCGGCGGCCATACGCATCTGATTGCCGGACCCCTCCTGGCCCGGCGATTCGGCGACTCAGCGCACATCACGCTGATGGCGTCTTCCGAGAAGCTGCTCTATTCCGGAATGATGCCGGGCTGGCTGGCAGGCCAATACGACTTTTCTGACTGCGCCATCGATCTCAGGGAGCTGGCTCGCGCCAACGGTCTGCAGTGGACGATGGCCACGCTGGTCGCCGTCGATTTTGGCGCCCGCCAGGCGATCGATGCGCAGGGCGGTCGCCATGACTACGACCTGCTGTCCTTGAATGTCGGGTCAGCAAACCAGCCGGGTCTGCGGGCAGCCGGCAGCAGCGTGGTCACGCTGACGGCAAAGCCGTTCGCCGAATTTGTCGACGCCTGGCGCTGCTGGCTCGATCGTGCGCCACCGCAGCCTCGCTGCTTTGTGGTGGGCGGTGGCGCCGCCGGCTTCGAGCTGGCCTGTGCACTGGCGAGCCTGCGCGCGAGCGACGGTGCGATGGCCGGTGCATCGGTGAGTCTGGTGACCGCAGACAGCCGATTACTGGCGCGTCAGTCCGGGATGGCGGGCAGGCTCGCCGAAGCCTTTCTGTACCACCAGGGCGTGCAGATCCGTCACGCATCGCGTTATGTCGGCGTTGCCGGCGATCAGATCCGGCTGATGCACCAGGATGATGGCGAGGTGTCGCTCGGCGCCGACCTGGTATTGATCGCGACCGGTGCTCAAGCACCCGATTGGCTGCGGGCCTGCGCAGCCGCGCAAAGCATTCGCCTTGGCGATGACGGCGGGATCGCGGTCGATGCCGGGATGCGATCGCTCAGCGATGAGCGCGTGTTCGCCGTCGGCGATTGCGCCAGTTTCGTGGGGCAATCGGTGCCGCGATCCGGGGTGCATGCCCTGCGTCAGGGCGAGCCTCTGGCGGCTGCGCTGGCACAGTGCCTGACACGCGGGCCGTCGGCGGCGCGCGTCGATCCGCTGGCGCGCTACACCCCGCAGCGCCGCGCACTGGCGCTGCTCAACCGGTGTGACGGGACGGCGATTGCCGACTGGGGGCCGCTGGCATGGGCCGGTCGTGCGGCGTGGCGCTGGAAGGAACGAATCGATCGGGACTTCATTGCCCGCTTTGACATGTGCCCGAGTTACCATCGACGATCGCTCTGACTCTCGAGATGCCCCAATGCATGCGGTTCTCCCACTGCTCAAGACAACCGAATTTCCTGCGATCGCGCGGCGAGGGGTTCACACCCTGCAGGTCAATCTGGGCTATGTCTGCAATCAGACCTGCCAGCACTGCCATGTCAATGCCGGGCCCCATCGCACCGAATCGATGGATGCCGAGACGGTCGACGCGGTCATCCATGCACTGATCGCCAGCGGCGCATCAACGCTCGATCTGACTGGCGGCGCCCCCGAACTCAATGTGCATTTCCGCCGCCTGGTGCGCGCCGCGCGCGAGGCGGGTGTCCGGGTGATCGACCGCTGCAATCTCACCCTTCTCTTCGAGCCCGGGCAGGCCGATCTGGCTGATTTTCTGGCGCAGCAGGGGGTTGAGGTCACCGCATCCTTGCCCTGCTATCTTGAGGACAATGTCGATGCCCAGCGCGGCAAAGGGGCTTACGCGCAGAGCATCCGCGCACTGCAGCAGCTCAATGCCCTGGGTTATGGCGCAGGCGACTCCGGCCTTGTTCTCAACCTGGTCTATAACCCGCTCGGGCCGGTCTTGCCGCCGCCCCAGGAGGCGCTTGAAAGCGACTATCGTCGGATGCTGGGCGAGCGGTTCGGCATCCGTTTCGACCGGCTGCTGACGCTGGCCAATATGCCGATCCAGCGCTTCGGATCGATGCTGATTTCCAAGGGCAGTTTTACCGGCTACATGAGCTTGCTCAAAAGTGCTCATCGCACCGAGAACCTCGATGCCGTGATGTGCCGCGACCTTGTGAGCGTCGACTGGCAGGGCTGGCTCTACGATTGCGATTTCAACCAGATGCTCGGACTGCCCTTGCGTGCTCCGGGCAAGGCTCGCGCCCACATCCGCGATCTGGCCGAGACCGCTCTGAAGGGTCTGCCGATCGTTGTGCGCGATCACTGCTACGGCTGCACCGCGGGGCAGGGCAGCTCTTGCGGTGGAGCCCTGGCGGCGTGAGCATGACCGCCGCTCCCGGAGCCAGTGAGGCAAGCGCGTCCGATGGCCCCGGGCGCTGCTGTCCGCTCGACTACCGCTATGACGCCAGGGCGCTTCGCGGGGCGCCGACCCTCAATTGCGACGTGCTGTGGGTGGTGGGTGGTCTGTACGGCAATACCGAGGCACTGGCCTGCCTGCAGTCGCTGATCGACCGCGAGTCGCAGAGCCGCGTCGAGGTGGTCGTCAATGGCGACTTTCATTGGTTCGACGTCGACCCCCATGAATTCAGGGCGATTGAAGCCGGTGTTGACCGATGGCACGCGATGCGTGGCAATGTTGAAACCGAACTCGCCCGTGAACCGTCGGCCGACGGCACCGATGCCGGATGCGGTTGTGCCTATCCCGATTCGGTCGACCAGGCCGATGTCGATCGCTCCAATGCCATGATCGGTCGGCTTCGTGAGACGGCGCGAGGTCTTCGAGCCAGCGCTGCACTCGGCGCACTGCCGATGCTCCGGCGCGCTCAGGTCGGGGCATTGCGAGTCGGATGCGTACATGGCGACGATCAGTCTCTCAGCGGATGGCGCCTTGCCCATGACGCATTGCCGGCGAGTCGGGAACAGGGCCTGCCTGCTGCCTTTGATGCGGCGCAGATCGATCTCATCGCCTGCAGTCACACCTGCCTGCCGGTCGGCGATAGCTTTGCGTCGACGACCGATGGCCGCACGCTGGCGGTGATCAACAACGGCGCCGCTGGCATGGCCAACTTCGCAGGCAGCACGCACGGTGTGGTGACCCGCATCGCGCTTGATGGCCTGCCACCGCCCGCAGACGCAAGGGTGCTCTACCGCACACGCCTGGCCGGCTGCGAGGTGTCGGCCATCGCACTGGACTTCGACGCTGCTCGATTTCTCCAACGCTTCGACCGTCAGTGGCCAGCCGGCTCACCCGGTGCGGTCTCCTATCGCGATCGGCTCGCAAGCGGCCCGGCTTATCAGATGGCTGCTGCCGCGCGCGGCAACTTTCGCATCGCCTGACGTGCCGACGCCGCGCAGCGCTTCGTCCTGTTGCCGATGACCCGTCGACAACTCATGCTGATCGCCTTCATTGCGATCGCGATCGCGGTGTTTGTCGGATTCGATCTGGGGCGCTTCACGACGCTTGCCGAGGTCAAGTCGCGTCAGGGCGAATTTCTCGCGATGGTGCGTGAGCGTCCTGTTTTCAGCGCGGTGATTTTCTCGCTCGTCTATGTCGTTGCGGCGGCTTTGTCGCTGCCGGGTGCGGCAGTGATTCTCACCCTGCTCGCAGGGGCGCTGTTCGGCCTGGTGTGGGGAACGGTGCTGACCTCGTTTGCCTCGTCGGTCGGCGCCACCCTCGCGTTTCTCAGCTCGCGTTATCTGCTGCGCGACATGGTCCAGGCCCGTTTCCCAGGGCGAATCGAGGCGATTGATGAGGGCGTTCGGCGAGACGGCGGCTTCTATCTCTTTTCGCTGCGCCTGATCCCGATCTTTCCGTTTTTTCTGGTCAATCTGCTGATGGGACTGACCCCGATCAGGACCGCGACTTTTTACGTCGCCAGCCAGCTCGGCATGCTCGCCGGGACGCTGGTGTATGTGAATGCCGGGACTGAACTGGCACGTCTGAACTCGCTGCGCGGCATTCTGTCGCCGACCCTGATCGCCTCGTTTGCCGTGCTGGGGCTGTTCCCCCTGTTTGCCCGAAAAGCCGTCGATCTGCTGGCGGCGCGCCGTGCAAATCGTCGTTGGCGTCGACCCAGGCGCTTTGATCGCAACCTCATCGTAATCGGCGCCGGCAGTGCCGGGCTTGTCACGGCATACATTGCTGCGTCCCTCAAGGCGAGCGTCACGCTCATCGAGCGCCACAAGATGGGCGGCGACTGTCTGAATACCGGCTGCGTTCCCTCCAAGGCCTTGTTGCGCAGCGCGAAGCTGCTCGCCCAGGCGCGCGACTCGAAGGCGCTTGGCATCCGCGCAATGCATGTCGACTTCGATTTCGCCGAGATCATGGAGCGTGTTCAGCGTGCGGTTCACGAAATCGAGCCGCACGATTCGCCTGAGCGCTATCGCACGCTCGGTGTCGATGTGATCGAGGGTGAAGCGCGGCTTCGCAGCCCCTGGGAGGTGGACATCACCAGCGCCGACGGCACGCGAACCCTCAGCAGCCGGCATATCGTGATCGCGGCCGGCGCGCGCCCGTTCGTGCCGCCGATTCCCGGTATCGAGCACAGCGGCTTTCTGACCTCCGACACCGTCTGGTCGTTGCGGACGCTGCCTCGCCGACTGCTGGTGATCGGCGCCGGTCCGATCGGCTGCGAAATGGCCTTGGCCTTTGCGCGCTTTGGCTCGCAGGTGACGCTGATCGACCAGGCCTCGCGCCTGCTCAATCGGGAGGACCCTGACGTGTCGGCGCTGGTGGCACAGTGCTTTGCCAAAGAGGGCATCAAGCTGAGGCTGTCGACCCGCGCGATTCGTTTCGAGCGCGAAGGACAGGGTGCTGATGCGGTCAATGCGCTGGTCGCCGAGCATGAAGGGCAGGTCGATCTGATCGAATTCGACCAGGTGCTGTGCGCGCTGGGTCGGGTGGCCAACACCAGTGGCTATGGACTGGAGGCGCTCGATGTCCGTCTGACCGCTCGCGGTACGGTTCAGGTCGATCGGTTTTTGCGGACCAACTATCCGAGCATCCTGGCTGCAGGGGATGTCGCCGGTCGCTATCAGTTCACCCATGCGGCGGCCAACATGGCCTGGTTTGCCGCAGTCAACGCGCTCTTTGGCGGTCTCTGGCGCTTTCGCATCGATGAGCGGGTCATGCCCTGGTGCACCTTTCTCGATCCGGAAGTGGCTCGGGTCGGTCTGAACGAGCAGGAGGCCCGCGAGCAGGGTATCGCGGTTGACGTCACGCGCTATGCGCTCGACGATCTCGATCGGGCCATTGTGGACGGCGCAACGCGCGGCTTCGTGAAAGTGCTGACCCGCCCGGGCAGCGACCGGATTCTGGGGGCGACCATCGTCGGCGAGCATGCCGGCGAGTTGATCGTCGAATTCGTGACCGCGATGAAGCGAGGCCTTGGACTGAACAAGCTGTTGGGGACGATCCATATCTATCCGACCTTTGCCGAGGCCAACAAGTACGTAGCCGGACAATGGAAGCGCGCCCATGCGCCGCAGCGCCTGCTGCGCTGGGTCGAGCGCTTTCATCGATGGCATCGGGGCTGAGATGCTGTCATCAGGCATCGCTGCGCTGTCGAGTCCGAGGCTGTCATGGGGCCGGGCGATGACCCGTCGCCTCGTCTGCTTGCTGCTGCTTAGCCTCGCACTTGGGGCGACTGACCGGGTCCATGCCGCGATCGACGCGTCTCACAGCGCCTTCGACGCGCTGCTGCGTCGGCATGTCGCCTGGGATGCCGCCGGTGTGGCCAGTGCGGTGTCGTACAGCGGTCTGGCCGCCGATCGCGCAGCGCTTGGCAAAGTGCTCGACCTGTATGCCGGCGTGACCCGCACCGACTACGAGGCGATGAGTCGTGACCAGCGCCTGGCCTTTCTGATCAATCTCTACAACGCCGCGACGCTCGAGCTGGTGCTCGGTGCCTGGCCCGACCTGAAATCGATCCGTGACCTCGGCTCGCTGATCCGTTCGCCCTGGAAGCAGCGCATCGTGAGGCTCTTCGGTGAACTGCGCACGCTCGACGACATCGAGCACGGCATGATTCGCGCCCCCGGCGCTTTCGATGAGCCCCGGATTCATTTTGTGGTCAATTGCGCCTCGATCGGCTGCCCGGCGCTTCGCCCGGAAGCCATCACCGGCGCACGTCTGCAGGCGCAACTCGAGGACAGCACCCGGCGCTTTTTGAGCGACGCCAGCCGCAATCGGTATGACCCGGTCAAGGGGCGCCTTGAGGTATCGAAACTCTTCGACTGGTATCGCGCGGATTTCGAGCGTGGCTGGCTTGGCTTAGGCTCGCGCGAGCAGTTTTTTGGCCGCTATGCCGATCTGCTTGCCATTCCGCCCGCCGAGCGCATCAGGCTGGGTGAGCAGCGCCTGCCGATCACTTACCTCGATTACGACTGGCGTCTGAATGACCGGCGATGAGGCGTCGATCTCGGTGGTGATGCCCGTCCTCAACGAGGCCGCCTCGATCACGGCCGCCGTGGTCAATGCCCGCGGACAGGCGGCGCAATGCCTGGTCGTCGATGGCGGCAGTTCCGACCTCACCGCCGAACTGGCGCGTGAGGCCGGCGCGATCGTGATCGCCGCTGAACGAGGTCGTGCGCTGCAGATGAATGCCGGTGCCGCGCAGGCCCGCGGTGAGGTGCTGCTCTTCGTGCATGCCGATTGCCGGCTGCCCGGCAATGCGGCACACAGCATTCGGGCAGCCATTGCGGCTGGTGCCCGATGGGGCCGCTTCGATGTGAGGCTCGATTCACCGCGTCGATCGCTGCAAGTGGTCGCCGTCATGATGAACTGGCGGTCGCGCCTGACCGGCATCGCCACCGGCGATCAGGCGATCTTTGTCACCCGTTCGCTCTTCGACACACTCGGCGGCTATGCGCCGATTCCCCTGATGGAAGACATCGATCTGAGCAGCCGGCTTGGCCGCATCGCGCCCCCGGCCTGTCTGCGCGATCGGGTGCTGGTCTCGGCTCGTCGCTGGGAGCGGCGCGGTGTTGCGCGAACGGTGTTCGAGATGTGGCTGTGGCGGGCGGCCTATGCCGCCGGCGTTTCGCCCGAACGTTTGCATCGCTTCTACTACGGTCGCTCGTGAAATCGCGCCGCCTGATCGTCTTTGCCAGGCTGCCGCAGTCTGGTCGAGTGAAGACCCGGCTGGCGGCCACGATCGGCTCCGATCGTGCACTGCGGGTCTACCGCAGCTTGCTGGCCGCGACCCTGCGCCTCGCGATCAGGAGCCCGATTGAGCGGCGTGAATGGCGCTTTGATGCCGCGCCAGGCGTGCTGCCCGCGAGCAATGCGGCCTTGCTCAGGCGTCTGGCCAATCGTGGCTGGCTCATCGCGCCGCAGCAGGGACGCGATCTCGGCGAGCGCATGTCGCAGGCGCTCGCGTCCGCCTTGACCGACGGCGACAGCGTGGTGCTGATCGGCGCCGATTGCCCGGTGCTTGACGCCGGCGACATCCGAGCGGCTTTCGATGCCCTGACGTCGACCGATGCGGTGTTCGCGCCTGCCGAGGACGGCGGTTATGTGCTGGTCGGTTTGTCGCGAGCCCTGCCGGCGCTCTTCGAGGCGATGCCCTGGGGCACCGATCAGGTCATGACTCGCAGCCTTGAACGGCTTGAATCCTTGGGTGCAAGCGTCGCATTACTGCGCACGGTGTGGGATGTTGACGACCAGACCGACCTCGTTCGCTACGAGGCCGGACTGGCTGCGCGCCAGACTCAGATCGAGCGGGAGGTCAGGGTGTCCGACACCTGATCCTCAAGCTCGGCCGGCAATGCTGCCAGCTGATCGAAGATCGAATCGATCGGGCGTGCTGCCCCGAAAAGATCGCCCTGCAGATAGACGACCCCCATTTCACGCAGCCGCGCGTGCACGCTTTCGTTGTGCACATGCTCGGCGACTGTGCGCAGATTCAGGCGTCTCGCGACCCTGACCGTCGACATGACGATCTCTTCGTCGATCGTGTTGCTGGTCAGGTTACGAATGAATGAACCGTCGATCTTGACGTAGTCGAGCGGAAAACGCTTGAGGTATTCGAAGGTCGCAAGACCCGTGCCGAAATCATCGAGCGCGATGCAAAAGCCCTGGGACTTCAGGTCATCGACCAGGCGCGATGCGGCGGCCGGGTTTCGGATCGCCTCGCTCTCGGTGATTTCAAAGACGATCCGCTCAGCCGGTAAGTTATGGAGCAGGCGTTGTTCGCGGATGAACTCTGCAAAGGCGCCATCGCTCATGGTCGCCCCAGACAGGTTGATCGAGCATTTGTGCGTGCGTGCCAGATTGCGGGGGTGGCTGGCAAGCCAGGCGAAGGCGCGCTGCACAACCGCCCGATCGAAGGTCACCGACATCTGCGCCTTGATCGCGAGCTTGAGAAACTCAGGCGGCTGAATCAGGCTGCCATCGCGGTCGCGAAGGCGCGTGAGCACTTCGTAGGACACCATGCCTGGCGGTGCATCCGGGTCAATAACAGGCTGGGCATAGAGCTCAAGGCGCGACTCGTGCAGGGCTTCGCGGATATGCTCGATCTTGACCTGAAGCTCGCGACGCGAATCAATCATCAGCTGCGACAGCGGCTCGACGAAAAGCTGCGGCTCGCGCACGCTGGCGGCAATCGTCAGCGCGTCGGTCAATGCCGCAAGGCAGTCTTCACTGTCGATGAGCGAATGGCGGTCGATCTGAAGGCCGCCGACGCAGACCTGCAGGCGCAGATTGCCGTTGGCGGTCGCAAAAAGCCGGGCATTGAGGCTGGCGTATAGGTCACGGGCCACCGATCTGACCTGCGCGACGGTTTCGGCATCGATGACAAGCGCATAGCGGCCTGCCGACAAACGCGCTGCGCATCGCACGCCAGGCTGGCTCAGCAACAGCGTTGCCGCAGACTGTTCGAGTTGTATCGCCGGAATCGTGCCGCACAGATCGGTCATCGATTCGAAGTTGCTCACGGTCAGACCGATCAGCCCGAGATTCGGACGCTCAGGTGAGACAAGCAGATCGCCGAAGACCGACAGCAGGCCTCGGTCGTTGAGCAGGGCGGTCGTGGTGTCTTCGTGCGCCAGCCGCGAGACCCGCTTGAGCGCGGTCAGTCGATCCGACGCCAATGCCTGCACGAGGTGGCTCAGCATGATCGCCGCGATCAGCAGAGCGCCGACCTCAACCGCAGGAGATGGGCCATTCCCCACGGCGGGCGCTCCGAACAGACTGGTCGCCAGGATGATGCAGCCCGATACCAGCAGGGTGAGCGCATTGGCTCGCTCGGTGGTGCGCAGGGCAACCCAGAGTGCGATCGGGAAATAGAGATACAGCGCCAGCATGGCGTAGCGGTGCTGTTCGGCGCGTGCAAGAAGCGCGCTGATTGCGGCCACACCAATGGCCAGAGCGATGCCGGCAAGATCGGCGCTGGGGCCTTGATCATTGGGTTCAGCGGGCGCGTCGATGATTGACAGCAAGGCCGGGGCCAGCAACAGGGTACCAAGGGCGCTGGAGAGCCATAAGCCCGCAGTCAGTGAGAACGACAGGGGACTTGCGAGGCTTCCTGTCATCGAGGCAACTGCCATCGCGGTCAATGAGAACAGCGGCGCGCTGAGCAGGAAGGTCACCAGGAAAAAACGAATGGTGTCGGTATGACTGCCATCGGTGGGCTTCCACAGGCTCAAGCGCCTCAGCGCGACAGCCGCAGGCCAGGCGCTTGCCAGTGTGGCGATCGCGCCGCTCAGCGCAAGGCCCGGCTGATCGAATCGCAGGATCCCGAAAAAGAAGGCCCCGGCGACCGCCGGTAGCGACCAGACCAGGCCTCCACGCCATGCGCAGGCCAGTGCAATGCCAAGTGCCGGCCAGCACATGAATCGGGACGGGTCGCCGTTCGATCCCAAGCTCGCGGCAAAACACATCGCGCAGGTCAGCGCGATGAGTCCCACAATCCGGATCGGAGCGGGCAGTTGCGAAGAAAGAGTGACCGAACCGGATCGCACTTGTCGTGGCATCCCAATGATCAGTCGAGTGTAGCGCAGCCCCCCGGGGCCCGGACCGGCCGAAAGATCCGCCTGTCGCTGCCAGATGGGCGACTGTCGCCCATCTGTTGGTCCGTCTGGTCGTCGGTCGGTTTAACGGGATGTGGGCCAGGAGGTGGGCCGGGTCGTGAGCCGGGTCGTGGGCCGGGTCGTGGGCCGGCCTGGCGGCATCTGCCGGTTGGCACTGTGACTTGCACAGCCCCAACCGGCAGCAAGGTCGTCAGGCAGCGGCCATCAGTTCGCGCAGCACGAACGGCAGGATGCCGCCATGGCGGAAGTAATCGACCTCGATCGGTGTGTCGATCCGCGAGAGCAGCGTGACCTTGCGGGTACTGCCGTCGCGCGCGGTGATGGTCATGGTGATGTCCTGCTGCGGCTTCATCTCTGCCGGGAAGGCGATGTCGAAGGACTCATCTCCCTTGATACCGAGCGATAGCCACGAATCCTTGCCCTTGAACTGCAGCGGCAGCACACCCATGCCCACCAGATTCGAACGATGGATCCGCTCGAAGCTGCGGGCAACCACCGCGCGAACACCAAGCAACTGGGTGCCTTTTGCTGCCCAGTCGCGCGACGAACCCGTGCCGTACTCTTCACCACCGAAGACCACGGTGGGCACGCCCTCGCGGATGTATTTCATCGCGGCGTCGTAGATATACATCTGCTCGCCGGTCGGCTGGTGGATCGTCAGGCCGCCTTCCTCGCGCGAACCGTCGGCCTTGGCCGGCAACATCAGGTTCTTGATCCGAACGTTGGCGAAGGTGCCGCGCATCATGACTTCATGATTGCCGCGCCGTGCGCCGTAGGAGTTGAAGTCGGCCTTGAGCACGCCATTGGCAAGCAGGTACTGGCCTGCGGGCGAACTGTCCTTGATCGAACCCGCTGGTGAGATGTGATCGGTCGTGATCGAATCACCGAAGAGGCCCAGCGCCCGCGCACCTTTGATCGAGCCGGATTCCGACGGCGTCATCGAGAAGTTGTCGAAAAAGGGCGGGTTGGCAATATAGGTCGATTTCGGCCAATCGTAGACCTGGCCGGTTGCTGCCGGTACGGCATTCCACAACGGATGATCCTTGGTCATATCGCTGTAGAGCCTGCGGAAGGTCTTGGCGTTCATCGCATACTTCATCAGCTTGTGCACCTCGTCAGAGGTCGGCCACACATCGCCGAGATAGACATCCCGACCCTTCTTGTCCTTGCCAAGCGGCTCGGTCATCAGGTCGACTTTCATACTGCCGGCGATGGCATAGGCGACCACCAGCGGCGGCGAGGCGAGGAAATTGGCCCGCAGGTTCGGATGGATGCGCGCTTCGAAGTTGCGGTTGCCCGACAGCACCGCGGCGCAGACCATATCGTTGGAGGTGATCGCTTCGTTGATGTCGGGGGTGAGATCGCCGGCGTTGCCGATGCAGGTCGTGCAACCGTAGGCCGCGACCGAAAAGCCGAGTTTTGACAGCGGCGACAGCAGGCCGGCCTTCTCGAGATATTCGGTCACCACTCGCGAGCCGGGAGCCAGCGAGGTCTTGATGTGCGGTGAAACCGTCAGTCCGCGCGCCACCGCCTTTTTGGCCAGCAGGCCTGCTGCCAAAAGCACGCCGGGGTTCGAGGTGTTGGTACAAGAAGTTATTGCAGCGATAAGCACATCGCCGTTGCTGACGCTGGTGCCTGCCGTGGTGACGTAATCGGTCTCGAGATCGGCGGCCGACTTGTTGAAGCCGTCGGCGGCGGTCGACTTGGAGAAAAGATCCGCGAAGGTCGATTTGACATTGCCGATTTCGATGCGGTCCTGCGGTCGCTTGGGGCCGGCCAGCGAGGGCGCGATGGTGGCGAGATCGAGTTCGACGACTTTCGTGTAGTCGATGCTGCCGTCCTTCGGCACGCCGAAGAGGCCTTGAGCCCTGAAATAGGCCTCGAATGCGTCAATTTCGGCTTTGGTGCGACCCGAGCCTTCAAAGTAGTCGATGGTCTTGCGATCGACCGGGAAAAAGCCCATGGTCGCGCCGTATTCAGGGGCCATGTTGGCAATGGTGGCCCGATCGGGCAGCGCCAGGTTGGCCGTGCCTTCGCCGAAAAACTCAACGAACTTGCCGACAACTTTTTCGGCGCGCAGCATTTCGGTGACCCGCAGCACCAGGTCGGTGGCGGTGACGCCTTCGCGCAGCTTGCCCTTCAGATGCACGCCGACGACATCCGGTGTAAGGAAGTAGACCGGCTGGCCGAGCATGCCGGCTTCGGCCTCGATGCCGCCCACGCCCCAGCCGACCACGCCGATCCCGTTGATCATGGTGGTGTGGCTGTCGGTGCCGACAAGGGTATCCGGGAAGTAAATTTCTTTTCTGTCGTCGCTTCGCTTGTGTACGCCTCGGGCGAGATACTCGAGGTTGACTTGATGGACGATGCCGATGCCTGGCGGGACGACCTTGAAGGTATCAAAGGCTTGCATGCCCCACTTCATGAACTGGTAGCGCTCCTTGTTGCGCGAGAACTCAAGCTTCATGTTCAGGTCAAGCGCATCGGGCGTGCCGAAGTGGTCGATCATCACCGAATGGTCAACCACCAGATCGACCGGCACCAGCGGCTCGATCCGTTTCGGGTCTTTGCCCATCTGGTTTGCCACACCACGCATGGCCGCCAGGTCGGCGAGCAGCGGAACACCGGTGAAATCCTGGAGAACGACCCGAGCAACGATGAACGGAATCTCATCGACGCGATTGGCGCCCGGCTGCCAGTTGGCGAGCTGTTCGACATGCTGCTCGGTGACTTTCTTGCCATCGACATTGCGCAGTACCGCCTCAAGCACGATCCGGATCGAGACCGGCAGGCGCTTGACATTGGGGAAGGTCTTGGCGAGGGCAGGCAATGAATAGAACTGGCCACTTCGGCCGCCACCCGGCTTGAATTCCTTGAGGGTCTTGAATGCGTTGTGTGCCATGGCTTGCCTGCTTTCGTGAGGGGTGATGGTGTGGAATGCGCTAACGCGAAGTGGCGAGTATTGCCTTATTTGTTCGACGCGGCCTTGTCTTCTTTCTCGGTCGCGATCTGCTTGTCGTTCTGGCAGGAGTCGACAATTCGCTGACCGGTTCGGACATTCAGCAGCATCGATTTGTACGGGATCTGAACCAGAAGCACCTGCTGCTTCGTATCCTCGAGGCGAACTGCCCCGGTGTTTGAGGCGACCGGCTTCATCACCCACACATCCTTCTTGTGGCGCACGTCGACATAGCCAGGCGAGATGGCGTCTTTCTCGACGAAAACTTCGATCTTTTCGTCGCAGACATATTTGCCGTAGTAAACCATCTCGGCAGCGGCGAGTTGCTGCTCATCGGCTGCCGGCAGGGCGGCGCGCTGAGCAGGGGTGGTCGGTGGCGGAACGTTTTTCTTGACCGGGGGTTTTTTAGCCGGTTGGGCGGTTTGCGCGACGGCCGGCGTCATGCTGCTTGAAGCAATCAGCGCCAGTGCAACGGCGCCAAGGCGAAGTGCTGAGATCGGGGATGTCATGAGCGTTTTTCCAGGGGGATGAAACTGAGGTTTTCGGGACCGACGTAATTGGCACTCGGGCGAATGATCTTGTTGTCGACGCGCTGCTCGAGCACATGCGCGGCCCACCCCGAGGTACGCGAGATGACAAAGAGCGGGGTGAACATTTCGGTCGGCACGCCCATCATGTGATAGGACACCGCGCTGAACCAGTCGAGGTTCGGGAACATCTTCTTGGCGTCCCACATCACGCCTTCAAGACGGTCGGCGATGTCGAACATGCGCATGTCACCGGCATCAGCCGACAGGCGGCGCGCGACTTCCTTGATGACCTTGTTGCGGGGATCGGAAATGGTGTAGACCGGATGTCCGAAGCCGATCACGACTTCCTTGGCGTCGACCCGTCGGCGAATGTCGGCCTCTGCCTCGTCCGGTGTCAGGTAGCGCTTCTGGATCTCGAAGGAGACTTCGTTGGCACCGCCGTGCTTCGGGCCGCGCAGCGCACCGATACCACCGGTGATCGCCGAATACATGTCGGCGCCGGTGCCGGCAACAACGCGGGCGGCGAAGGTCGACGCATTGAACTCGTGCTCGGCATACAGGATGAGCGAGGTGTGCATCGCACGCACCCAGAGTGCCGACGGTGGCCGACCGTGAAGCAGGTGCAGGAGATGACCTGCGATCGAATCGTCGTCGGTTTCGGTTTCAATGCGCCGGCCGTTGTGGCTGAAGTGATACCAGTACATCAGCATCGAGCCCAGACTGGCCATCAGACGATCGGCGATGTCGCGAGCGCCGGCGCCGTTATGGTCGTCCTTTTCGGGCAACTGGCAACCGAGCGCTGACACACCGGTTCGCATGACATCCATCGGATGACTCGAAGCAGGCAGGCATTCGAGGATCGATTTGACCGCTGCCGGCAATCCGCGCAAGGCCCTGAGTTTAGCCTTGTAGGCCTGCAGGCCAGCGGCATTCGGCAGCGTGCCGTGAACCAGCAGATAGGCGATCTCCTCGAATTCGGCCTGTTCGGCGAAATCGAGGATGTCATAGCCACGGTAATGAAGATCATTGCCGGTACGGCCCACGGTGCACAAAGCGGTGTTGCCTGCGGTCACGCCCGACAGGGCGACCGACTTCTTGGGCTTGAAGCCGCTTGTTTCAGGGGTGCTGCTCATGTCGTCAAATCTCCTGTCTTATGACTGTCGCTGCGCCGTATCTGCCGGTGCAGTCTGATCGATGCCGAAAACGGTGCGATCGGTCCCCGATTGCCTCACTTCTTTGCGGCAAACAGATGGTCGAGCTTGCGCTCGAAATCCCAGTAGCCGATGGTGTCGTAGAGCTCCTGCCGGGTCTGCATGGCAGGAACAACCGCTGCCTGGGTGCCGTCGGTGCGGATGGC
>Ga0136644_10001766_pt1 | contig 16953 bp, 14 predicted proteins | sample C_130820_EF_Meta_FD_94780 | JGI IMG/M metagenome (GOLD analysis project Ga0136644, IMG submission 94780) | Freshwater microbial communities from Lake Croche, Canada to study carbon cycling - C_130820_EF_MetaG (v2) (version 2) | ecosystem: Environmental > Aquatic > Freshwater > Lake | place... | reverse complement strand
TGGTGCAAGAAAAACAAAATTAGCTATCTTGAATATTCACGATAAAATAATATTGGGAGATAGAAAAACCGCCCTAAAGTTGATTAATCAATTGCCAACTTTACTGTTTTTGAAGTAAAAAAAATCTCCTCAATTTTGCCTCGTAGTTTGTTTAAAAGTATGGAAAAACAAACCATTTATAGGTTCAATTAGCGGTTCGTTGTTTTATATTTCTTTATTAATTATTCCCATTCTTGGAATCTGATACCAAGTTGCGTATCTGCAATTGCAAATTCTTTTGCACCCCAAGGTCTCAATGTAACTTTATTAAGATTTGGGTGAAGTAGGTGAGGATGAGATGAAGATACTTTTGCATATACTTCTTCAATATTATTTGTCACAAGTCTCAATTCTGGATTATGCTCTTCAGCTAATTGTTCATCTTGAAAAAGCATAATGCTTAAACCATCTTTTTTTAGTACACAATAAGGTTGTGAAGTATTTAAATCTTTGTGCACTATTTAAAATTGTAGGCAATCAACAAATAATTTCAAACCGTCTGAAAGATTTTTATAAAATATACTGGGTACTAATTTTGTAAAATTCATCTCCTTTTATTACGAATTTTCAATTTGTCTAAAACTTGGTGGTTTTTTTTGGTGATTATTCAACTATGTGTGGCTTGTTTAGGTGGTTATGTCGCTACAAAAATGACTACTAAGTACACATGTTAAATTTACTAAAACTTTTTTAAGAAGCACTAAACTTCCAGCAAACCTAAATTAGGTGATGGCGTTCCTGAATTGAGACCAATGCCCTCAAGGTCTTGTACCCTATACACTTAGGAACGAAGTTTCCTTTCGGCGGTTGTTGTAAATTATATTGCGGAAGCAATAAATCAAACTACTGAAGGCATAAATTAAACCGCAGCAGTAATAAATACAAAAGCGGTTGCTACTAACTATTTAGCAGTTATAATAAATGCAACCGCAATTATAATAAATAGGTTTGCGGGGCAAACCTATTTAATGGCGGAAGTCATTTTTATAATTGGGGATGCAATATTTACTTTTTTAGTTTTGTTATGATTTTGGTTTCTTAAATTCTATTCCTTTTACTAAAGCAAATTCTGGACTTGCTGCTTTGTAAATTGATTTGATATATTTTTTTACTTCTGATGCTACGTCAAAAACACTTCCTTCGGTGCTATATAATGTTTTGTTTCTTGCAATTCTTGAATTACTTATGTTAGCGAATGAAGTAGCTACTTCATTATTTTTAGTTGTCAACTCGTTTAGTTTTGCTCTTAATGTTGCTACTTGTAAATCAGTTTCGTTTGGTGCGTAGCTTGGTTCACTTTCTAAAACTGAAATTAATCCTGCAAGATGTTGTATTTGTTGTGAGTATGATTGATGACTTGACGAAATTATATTTGGTGTTGGAGTATCTGGGTATGCAGTATTAGTTGCGGTTGCCGAGGCTCTTTTACCTTGCATTTTACGATTAAATCCTTTTGCATCGTTAATAATTTGGTCGTTTGCATCGGTAGTTTGTAATGCATTTACTAAACGAGTTGATAATGATTTTAAACCATTGAAAGCAGTTTGACGTTCATTCGCTTTGTTGTTGTAAGCTGTGTTTTTAGCCACTACATCAGCCAATTTTGTGTCTGCTTCGACTTTCAGTGCTATTAGTTGCGGTAATTTTAAAGCATTTTTTGATGGACTATAAGTTGCTCCATAACCTGTTACAAATGCAATTAAATTTTGGAAATTTGTCACGTTTTTAGCGTGTCCAGTTTCAGAAGTTGATGCCATAGATTTATTGGTTTTAAATTAATAATAGACCAAATATAAAAAAAAATGTTTTTTCTTGTACGATTGACAATAAAATAAATGGCCAACCGAAAGGTTAGCCATTTATTATATGTTTGAATTTTATTTAAGTTTTGTTTTTAGTGAATAATTTATTTCCTTTTGCTCTATTGTCTGATTTACACAGCATTTCATAGTTTGTAGTACCTGTTGCTGTACTTTTACGCCAAGTTATTTCGTGGTGTTAGTCTAAATTTTTACTTGATAGGGTTTAAAAAATAGCCTCTTTACACAAAGAAGACCATCAAAAAAAGGACTAAAAAGCCACAAAATCCCATAAAACAAAAAAACAGGCGATAAGCCTGCTCTAAAAGTTAAGTTCACCATAGCCTTCTTGGCTTGGCTTTCAACTGCCACGAATGCTTAGTTGTTGTGCCCAGCACTTCTTTTCGGCCTATGCAAACATTGCAATTTGTCCATTGTTTATAGGTGTCATTTCGCTAATAAAACTGTCCCACAAGTTCAATGTCAAATTGAGTTTATACTTTTCGTTCAGCATTTCAAGTTCTAATTGCAGTTGTGTATTATTAATTTGTTTTGCTAATTCTAAAAGGTCAATTCTCATTAGAACGTCTTTTGTGAAAGTCCTTTTTGCGTCTGGAAAAGTTACTGATTGTAAAAACTGAACTGTCGTGTCCGAGTTTAAAGGAATTAAAGCATAAACTGCAAATTCTATTTTGTCAAAACCTATTAAATAACAAGTGTCGTCAAGCATTACAGGCTTATTGTGCTGTGGCAGAATAAGCGTAAAATGAAAGGTCTTGTAAAGTCCTGATATAGCAACTTTGAAAGGTTTGAAGGAATAGTCACCAATACCAAATATTGAAAACAAAGGTTTGTTGTTGTAGATACTTGATTTTCTTGCATCAAATTTTGCTTGATGTTGTGTCAAGTATTGATATGTTTTAGGATATTCAGTTTTGATATATTTTGTTTCTTGTCCAACTTTCTTTTGCGTGACAATCGTAAACTTTCGTGTTTGATTTATTACAGTATTTTTAAGGTCTGAACTTTTGAGGATACCGTAAACTAAATCGTCTTCCAATTTTAATTCTTCATTTAACCCATTTACATAATGTTCATTTACTTTATCCAATTCCATAACTGTTGAACAGTCGTGTTTTAAACCTTGTCGCCAAACAAAAGGAAATTCTCCGTCAATCTCTTTTGTGTGAATGTAAGTGTCAATGTTTGAAACAAATTTATCGTTAAGCCAACCGAATTCAAGTTGAGATGTTAGATTGTTATAAAAATCAAATTCTGTGCAATCAAATGTAGGAAGTGAGTTTAACTTACAATAGAACAAAGCTGCTTCAACGGAAACATTAAATTCTTTTTTGCTGTCTATGCAATGCTTTTCAATGGTTGATATCTTGTATCGGTTTTTATTATTTGGCTCTGTGCGAAGTAGAATTAAGGGACGGATTGATATTTGAAATATTTCAAGAATCATTGCCGAGTTTTCCTGTTGTTTTTATGTCGGGTTATGACAAATATTGGTCGCAGGCAATGGCCTACAATGCCATTGATTATCTCAGAAAACCAATTGGAAAGGAAGAAGTGAATCGGGTTTTGGAGAAGTATGAAGTATTGAAATTGCATTTTTTGAAACGATTTTCGGCCGAAAATGATTCAAGAATTCCAAAATCTGCTTTTCAGAAAGACCGCTTAATTGCTAAGAAAGGCACAAACTATTATGTGGTTTCAACAAAAGATATTGCGTTTATCTATACCGAATCAAGAATTGTATTTTTAATAGACCGAACAGGCGAACGCTACACAGTGGAACGCAGTCTAAGCGAACTCGAAATAGAGTTACCATATCGAGATTTTTTTAGAGTAAATCGCAAATTTATTGTCCATATTAATGCCATTCTGAGTTTTAAACCTTCTTTCAAAGGCAAAATTGCCCTCGAACTCCTACATCTCGCCAAAGCCGAAGTAAGTATCAGCCAAGAAAACGCCACCCAGTTTAAGAAATGGATTGAGGAATAAATTAATCTATCAGTAAAATAAAATCTCCCCCGTGCGACAGTCGCTCTTTTTTTCAAGGAGACGCGACCGATGCTTGGTATCAAAATTCTAACAAAGTCGAATTTTGACAGGGACGCACAATTGGGGTGCTATATACCTATTTTAAAGTATTCACAGACCAAGATCCACCCTGCCCGACTTCGTCAGGATACCCCTCCTTTTTCAAGGAGGGGAAATTTTAGCACCAATTAATCTCTCTTATTAAAGCAAAGGAATGCATGTAAATCAAGAACGGAAAATGAAAAGAACATTCACAATTTTTAGTAGTATTTTAGTAGCATTATTGTCATTTCGAGCATCGGCTCAGCTTGATAGCGTTCAAAATCTCAACGAAGTCGTGGTTTCGGCTTCTCGAATCGAAGAGAGTATTTTTAAAGCCCCAATTTCGGTTACAAAGATTTCAGCCCTTCAATTACAAAATTCTCCGAGTGTAGAATTAATTTCTTCTTTAGCTCGATACAAAGGCATTGATGTAAGCCAGTCGAGTTTGTTGGTAACAAGCCTCAGCACGAGAGGTTTCAATAGTGGAAAAGCCGAAAGGGTACTGCAACTAGCTGATAATGTGGAGTTTATGTCGCCAACTTCGTCGCTTTATGGTGGAAATTGGATGGGAATACCCGAACTAGACATCGATAATGTAGAAATAATCTATGGGGCAAATTCGGCACTTTATGGTTCTGGAGCATTAAATGGTGTGATTTTGATGAACTCAAAAGACCCGTTCAAGCACCAAGGTATTACGTTTTCGGTGCGTGGAGGTTCACGCCTTTTATTCGATACCCAATTGCGTTATGCACAGGTTTTTGCCAAACGCTTTGCGTTTAAACTCAATGCAAATTTTATTTCTGCTAATGAGTTTCTGGGCGAATCTGATGCTGCAATTAAAGCGACTACCGAAGGTGGTTTGGCGGGTTCAGATGCCTCAAATAATGCTTACGGATCGCCTTTTGGCTGGAATAAACTCAACTATTTTGGCGACATTGGTTCTACGATTACAAACGAGGCTTTTACTAAATACAATGATGGGAAACCTTATCGAATTTATATGCCAGGTTTTAAAGAAAGTGAAATTTTAACCGTAAATGATGGAAAACAATTTGGTTTTGGTGATGATTATAAAGCAGGAAATTTACGTTTAAATCCTTCGCTTCATTTCAAAATCAACGAACATACCATAGCTTCCTACGAATATCGTAAATCAATCGGAAATGGTGTTTTTCAAAGTACAAGCCGCTTTGCTTGGCGAGAAATGCAATATGATTTGCACAAATTTGAGATTAAAAATGACCGTTGGTTTGTACGTGCCTACTCAATATACGATTATGGTGGCAAGGCTTATGAAATCGGTGGCGTGGCTAACGCCCTTCAAAATATACGATTGGCTGACCCTTCATTGAGAACATTTCCTACTGTTGCGGCCAATTATTTTAGTGCATGGAATCAGATTTTTGCCGCAGCTCGTGGCAATGGTTTTTCGGGTGGAAATTTAGCAGGAATTTTTGTACCTGAATTGGTCAATTTGGTTGTTCCATCAGTCTTTAGTTTACCAACAATTCAAGGTGGACAAAGCATTAAAAGTGCCGCCAAATTGGCTTTTGATTTGACACAAAATCTGCAAATTAAGCAAGTCCAAGGAGTATCTGTTCCAACGGTTTTTGAGCGTGTGACGCAGCAAGTAGCTAACGGTGTAGGAGATTTAAAAATCAATGGCTCGACTGTAAAAGGAGCAGCATTTACTAATACCGCTCGTAATATTGATTTTTCGGCACAGCGTGAGTTTCGTTTCAAAACCACAAACGTGGTATTGGGTGGTGCATACAGAAAATATATTTTAAAATCGGCCGGTACGCTACTTTCTGATGGTATTTATTCGCCATTGAATACCGAGCAACGAAACGAGATAATCAATTGGGAATCAGGTGTTTATGGGCAAGTTCAGCAAAAGCTTTTAAATGAAAAACTGATACTTGCTACTGCTACTAGATTGGATGCTTTCAAGAATTTTGATTCAAAGTTTTCTCCTCGCATTTCGGCCGTTTATGCTTCAGGCCGACATAATTTCAGAGCCAATTATTCAACTGCTTTCCGAGCTCCAGCTCAACTCGACCAGTATATTTATTTAGATTATGGCAGTATTTTGCTCATCGGAAATACCCAAAATGGCTTTAAAGGCTTAAATTCGATAGGAAATAATATGTATGAAGTAAAAAAACTTGCTCCAGAAAAAATGAATTCGTGGGAAATTGGATACAAAGCATTGCTCTCCAAAGATTTACAAATTGATTTGAGTTATTATAGAAGCCTTTACAATGGTTTTATCGGAATCGTGCGTTTCCAAGGGCGTGAAGATGGACAATTGCCGGAAGGAGATTTTATAAAGAAAACAGGCGATTGGGCGAAGCCCGTAGGCAACCGCACCCGTGGTAGAATTATTCAGACTTGGGCAAATTTTAATAAACTAGTTACTACGCAAGGAGCATTTGTTAGTTTAGATTATCGTTTAAACAAAAATCTAAGCTTTTACGGAAACTATACTTGGTCGCAAATATCAGATATTAAAGGTCTGATTGCTGGTTTTAATACACCCAAACATAAGTTTAATTTGGGAGTTAATGGATTGATAAAGAAAGATTTAATATATTCAGTAAATTATCGTTGGACAGATACTTATACTTACTTCATGCCATTTGATGAAGGAGAAATAAAAGCCTTCAGAACACTTGATGCACAAGTAAATTATCATTTAAAACCGCTCAAAACTACCTTCAAATTGGGTGGAACGAATCTTACAAATGCCAATGCTATTACGGTTTATGGCTCTGCCCCAATCGCTCGAATGGTGTATGTTGGGGCGATGCTTGATTTGAGGTATTGAGCTTGTTTAATTTTAGTTATAAAAAAAGTGCCAAATCTTTCGAGATTTGGCACTTTTCATTAAAAATCACCTTTTCAATCACCTTTCAATCGTCCCTTTATAAAGCAATTTCTTATTGGCATCTTCAATGCTATAAGTATTTTTAGTTTTGGTCAATAAATATTTATCATTTTTCCATTTATAGGTATCTTCTTTTTTTACAATAATCGTTTGTTCATCATAAGGTACAAAAAGCTCTATTTCTTGGTCGCTACTGTCAGTTTTTATAACCACAAAAGCCGATAACGATTGTTCGAGGTCTATGGCTATGGGGTCTAATCGTATTCCTACCTCAAAAATTCTGATACATTCGTTGCGTAAAACCGACCATCGATAACCTGCCGATGCTTTACAGCCATATTCGTCTGCATCATTACCCATCATTGGTGGTTTAACTTTCTCAATTTTTAATGAATCTTGTTGTTGATTATTCGGTGGTGCACAGGCCATTATCAAATATGTTAGTAGTAGAATTGAAAAATATTTTTTCATCGTTGGTTTTTTAAAATAGATTTATCCGAAATATTAATAAAATTCTAAAATTATTCATTGAAGTTTTCTTTAAGTATTTAGACAAAAGACATAAGACGGTTTGCCATCGCGACGGTTCGCTGCAGTAATAAAATACTACTTATCAATAAGTTACATCATTTCAATTTGTCAATCAATATTGTCTCGTTACTTAATTTTAGGTTGAATGTTTAAAAAAGTTTGAGATTTTTACTCAATAATCATTTTATAAACATTGGTTTCTCGTTTATTAAAACCTACTCTAGGGTAAAGTTTATTGGCCGCAATTCGGCTTGGGTGCGAAGTTAGCATCAATAAATTTACATCTTTGGTTTTTGCAAAGTCAACTGCATGCCGCACCAATTTTTCGCCAATTCCTTGCCCTCGATACGTATCATTTACTACAACATCTTCAATCCATGCTTTTTTTCCAGTTGGGCTATAATATATGCCTACGGTTAGCATTCCCATAATATTTTCTGACTCATCACAAGCTAAAAACAAATGACTATTTTCTGATACTACAAGAGCCATAAGTGTTTCTTGAGAAGCCGTGTAGGGAGTAGTTACAAGTAAATCAATGAAATGCTGAATGACTTTTTGTATGGCTGGCGAAAAGGTTTTTATCTCTTTAATTATCATATTTATTAGTTTTCATGATGGATATAATTGTTTGATTGACTTCAACGAAACCTCAATCAATTGATTAAGCACTTCGAGGTTAATATCTGAAAGTTTTTTTACATAAATACAACCTTTCCCAGCTTTGGTTTTACCTAGTTTTTGTATTAAATTGTCTCTCTGTTCTGAGGGTAAATGAAGGTACAAAGAGATTGCCGTAGCCCGTGGAGAAAATGCTATAAGCGGAGCATTACCTTCACGTCCGCTGGCATATTTATAGTGATAGCTCCCAAAATCAATGATACTTGATTCCCACATTATGGGTTCTAGATTAGTCTGATTTTGAAAAATATCAACTAAGCGAAAGGCATCTTTGCATTCGGCTTCGTCGATGATTTGATTGATAAAATCGCTAACATTGGCTTTTGTCTCAGTAGTTTTGTTAGTAACCATAATCTTTTAATGAAGATTGTTTCAAATTCTAAATTAACAAAAAACCTTTGCCTATCAAAATATGTAGAGGTTTTCATGATATTTGAATGCTTGAAGAAAGAATAAATTTGCTTTTCTGTGAACTGTGAACTGAAAACTGCTGAATTTTGGCTACAACTTCTTAATTTATTTTCACAGTAACTCGGCTATGACTCAAAGAAATTAATTGTCTCGCTCACAATCCACCGATATTTTTCAATAAATTAAAATAACAGCGGAGAACCGTTTTAAACAGGAACAATAATTGACTCGATAAGAAAAAGCAAAATCCGTAATAATTTTGATAGAATAAAAAGTTTCACCCAAATATTTTTTCTATATTTCTGTTGAAATTAATTGCCACAACTTTAACTTTGGAAAAGTAACGAGTTACCCAAATATTGAATCGGCTTTTAGCTAAAAAAATCATCGATTGTCATTGGTATACGGTCGTCAGCGTGAAGGGCTTTTGTATGGGAGGTATTGGTTTGCTTTCTCCCGTTTTTACAGGTTTTAGTGCATCGCTTACATTAATATTTGATAGAGAAACGTTAAAAATCAATGAAAATAGTCAAGATTTTATGCATAATATTGATTTTTGGGTCGGAAGGGTATTCTCAAAAATTACTTATACTTAGCCCCGAAAAAGTAACTTTTTCTCCAAGTTTTAGTATTGTAAAAGTAACTGATGCTCGCATAAAGCGAGAAAATATGGGTCAAATCTTTATTTCTGCAACTCAGAAAGAACCTATTGGTTTTAAAGGCGGAACAGAGGCTATTATCAAGAAATTTCTTTTGCAATCATTGCCAAATAAAGAAAACCAACTTTTACTCAGATACAGAATTCTTGATTTAAAAATTACCGAATCGAAGTTATCAAATGGCAATATTTCTGGTCAAGTACAGCTAAAAGTATCTTTCGATCGAATCGGAAAAAAAGATACAATTTCGCTTACTGAGACCACTACAAGTACCTCTTTTTTGCGTTCAGACATTCAAATGCCCAATGCAAAATACGAATCTATTTTAGTTTCTTTATTCATAAAATCGCTTGAATATTTTGATAAATGGCTAACCCTCAATGGCAGTAAACATGAAGCTCTCATTAAAGGTGTAAAAATTGTTTTTCTCCAAGAAAACGATATAAATGATAGCGATACAATCTATTACAATACACGAAAAATCAATTGGAATGATTTTAAAGGAAAACCCACGAATACACGTTATGGGGCTGCTATATTTGCTAATTTTGCTTACGGAGCGAGTTTTCAAGTCATTGATGGCTATATTTTGGCCAAAGTTTCGACTAAAACCTATATGGTGCGTGGAATGTCTTGGGTTTTACCTAATTCACTTAATGATTATGCTTTGGCTCACGAACAACTACATTTTGATATTGCAAAACTTGTAACCGAACGTTTCAAAAAGAAAATTGCCACCATGAAAGCTGATTTGATAATAGACCTTAACAGTATGATTCAGTACGAATATTTAGAATCCTACCGTGAAATGAATCAGTTACAAAAGCAATATGATACTGAATCAAACCATAGTCTTTATCGACAATCACAAGCTGATTGGGAATTGAAGGTAAAAAAATGGTTAAGCGAAAAAAGCTAAAAGATTAAAAAATGAATTAGAAATTTAAATTGTGACTCAAAAAATAAAGAAAATTTTAAGTTTATTAGTATATTTGCGGTCGTTTTTTTACAAAATACAGTACTTACTAATGCGAAACCTTATTTTGTTGTTTTCCCTATTATTATTCAACATTGTTGGATTTGCCCAAATTACGATTAATCTGCCATTAACAAGAAGTGTCTTTCAGAGAGATAATAATAATACTTCAAGTATCTATATATCAGGTAATTATGAAGAAGCTATCGAAAAAATTGAAGCAAGGCTTTTGCCTGTGAAAGTAGGGCAGGGTGTTGCTACAGATTGGACTCCTATAATTGACAAACCACAAAATGGTTCTTTTGTAGGCTCAATAAAAGGTACAGGTGGCTGGTATCAATTACAAGTAAGAGCTTGGAAGAATGGGGCTGTTATTTCTCAATCTACTGTCGAAAAAGTAGGTATTGGCGAAGTATTCTTGATAGCGGGGCAATCAAATGCCGAAGGAAGACGAAATTTTGGTGAAAAAGCCTCAGTCGATGACCGTGTAAATTGTTTTGATTATCAAAAAATTGACTTTTTAGATGAAATCCCTCCTTTTCAGAGTTTTTCACACATTGAGCGAACATCTTCGATTGCTCCCCGTGGGCAGGGAACTTGGTGTTGGGGCGAATTGGGCGATTTATTGGCCAAACGTTTGAATGTCCCAATCATGTTTTTCAATGCTGCTTATGAAGGAACAAGTATCGAAAATTGGTATAGCAGTTCGATTGGAGTTTCTACCAAGCATAACTATTATAAGTTTACGTTTCCTAACCAAACACCCTATTCATATTTGAGAATTTCGCTGCAATATTATATTTCTCAACTAGGGTTGCGTTCGGTTTTGTGGCAGCAAGGAGAAGCAGAATCTGAACTCAAAACTACGCAAGAATATTATGAAACTGCTCTAAGAAAGGTCATTGAAAAAAGTCGTTTAGAATCTGGTAAAAAAATAAGTTGGATGCTTGCTCGTGTATCCTTATTAAATACAAAACAGATTTATCCGACTGTAATCAACGCACAAAATAATATTATAAATCCAGCTGATTATATCTTTGAAGGTCCTTACACTGATTCTATCCAAACTCCCCGCCCAGAAGGCGTACATTTTACAGATTCAGGAATTTCGGATTTGGCAAAGGCTTGGGATACTAAAATGAACACACGTTTTTTTAGTCAATCTATCCCGTTTTTGCCCGCACCAATAGTTCCTTTAAATGCATCTTGTCAAGTATCTGATAAAGTTACGCTTAGTACACCTACTTCATATAATTTGCAAAAATGGTCGAATAATCTTATATCTTATACTTTAACGGCATCAACAGGTACATACAATAGTTTATTAAGAGACCAAACAGGTAATTATTTTTTCTCAGCTACCGTTGATGTAAAAAAGGTTATTCCGTCCGCAAAGCCTTTTGTCTATGCCAAGAAAAGTCCGTTTTTCTGTGAAGGAACGAGTACAGATTTACTGATTGATAGTCCCGATTATACATCATATCTGTGGAATACTGGCGAAACTCAAAAACAAATTACGGTAAAAAACGCAGGCTCATATAGTGTAAAAGGCATCAGTGCGACAGGCTGTGTATCGCCCGAATCAAATATTATACAAACACAAATACTTTCGTTGCCAGGAAAACCTATAATTTATCAGAGCGATGTCGCCGCTTGTGAAGGTAATACAATTACATTGGCATCGACAAGTTTGAAAGAAAGTATTTGGAGTACTAATGAAACCGGCCCTGTTATCACACTTCGTACAGTAGGCGATTATCAGGTTACGGTGCGACAGAAAGATGAAAATGGATGCATTTCGATTGACTCAGAACCGGTGACGTTCACAATCAAGCCTCGTCCCGAAACTCCCGAAATTGTGCAAATAGGCATTTATGATTTGAAGGCTAAACAGAAAACTGAAGCAATAGATTTGTCCTATGAATGGAAGCAAGATGATAGGATTGCGGCCAATAAAACAGCGTTTATCAAGATTAAAGCTCCAAGCTTTATAACTGTTACTGCACTTCGAAACTTTACGGTTGCTAACAAAACTCTTACTTGTCGTTCGAACCTTTCTGGGGCATATTCGTTTGTGCCAAGCACCGAATTGTCAGGTATTATTATTTATCCTAATCCGACAAGCAATGGTATAGTTACATTGGAAGCAAAAGAAAATATCGAAGACTTAACGCTGACAATCTATGATAGTAGGGGACAATTTATTTACACTAGTCCAATTCCAAATCTAACAGAACGTCGAGTTGTAGATTTATCAAACTTAGGTCCTGGTAGATATATCGTAAAATTCAATCATGGAGAGTCTGTTGAAACGAAGAGTATCGTAATTATGAAATAAAATCAGAGCCAGTTTGTGTACCACAGAATCATAACTATACTAAGTAAAATATCTAGACAAAAGACTAAAGATTCAAGATGGCTTACCACTGAGACGAACCGTCCCGAAGCTCGTATCTAGTGTATCACTGTTTAACAGTTTTGTTTCTTAACTTTCTTTTTCCAAAAATTCCTTAATTCGGTGAGTTTTATCTTTTCCGATTAACTTTATTAATTCTTCTTCTGGGGCATTTTTTATATTTGTAATCGTTTTGTATTGCTTCAAAACTTTTGTGGCAGTCAGTTTGCCGATTCCATCGGCACTTTCGAGACTACTAATCAAGAAGTTTTTACTTCGGCGGTCACGGTGATGTGTAATACCAAAACGGTGAGCTTCGTCACGGCAACGCTGAATGAGTTTTAGAGATTCTGATTTTTTGTCAATGTAAAGTGGTAGCGTATCTTCGGGGAAATAAATTTCTTCCAGTCGTTTGGCAATGCCAATGATTGGAATTTGGCCATAAATTCCAATTTCTTTAAGAGCATCGCAAGCCGCCGAAAGTTGCCCTTTTCCACCATCAATAATAATTAAATCTGGCAATTCTGCTTTTTCTTCTATCAATCGAGTATATCTACGGCCTACAACTTCTTTCATAGTCGCAAAGTCATTTGGCCCTTCAACGGTTCTCGGAATATAATGTCTGTAATTTTTCACCGAAGGCTGACCATTGATAAAACAAACCATTACCGAAACAGGATTCGTTCCTTGAATATTTGAGTTATCGAAACATTCAATATGGCGTGGAAGCGATTTTAACTGTAAATCTTGTTTTAGTTTTACTAGTACACGGTCACGTTTGTTGTTTGCTCCGCTGGCTGCAATGGCTTCACGTTCGGCTTTTTCACGCTGGAAATACATTACATTTTTCAACGACATTTCCATCAATTTTCGCTTATCACCAATTTGCGGAACCGCAATTTCGGCTTTCATATCAATTTCTATCGGAATATTTGTCACGATTTCCTTTGCTTCACTTTCATAAGTTTGTCGAAGTTCCACAATCAACATCGTCAGAATTTCTTCATCTGTTTCATCAAGTTTTTTCTTTACTTCCAAAGTTTGGCTTTGCGTAATTGTTCCATTTATAACTTTGATGAAATTGAGGTAAGCCGAATTTTCATCAGAAACAATGCTGAAAACATCTAAGTCTTTGATCGCAGGATTTACGACCGTAGCTTTACTTTGATAATTTTGTAGAAAATCCAATTTTAATTTATAATGATGGGCTTCTTCAAAAGCCAATTTAGCGGCCGAATCTTGCATTTTTTGTGCAAAAAACTGCTTGGCAGGTGCAATGTTGCCTTTTAGAATATGATTAACTTGCTCAATTTCTTTATTATAGTCTTCCTCTGATTGACGATTTTCGCACGGGCCTTTGCAATTACCAATATGGTATTCTAAACAAATTTTAAATTTCTTGGTCGCCACATTTTCTTCCGAAAGATTCAAAATACAAGTGCGTATCGTGTAAAGTTGGTTAAACATTTCGAGCAATGCATACATCGCTCTTGAATTGACAAAAGGCCCGTAAAGTTTGCCTTTGCTCTTGTCTTCCATTCGGCGAGTGGTGATTACTCTCGGAAATCGTTCGTTGGTTACGCATACATAAGGATACATTTTATCGTCTCGCAATAAAATATTGAAGCGAGGCTGATGTTTTTTTATGAGCGTGTTTTCAAGCAAAAGTGCATCGTACTCGGTCGGGACGATAGTAAATTCAAGTTTCCGTATACAAACCACCAAACGACGAGTTTTGCGGTCGTGGCGATAGAAATTATGGAAATAGCTACTTACCCGATTCTTTAGGTTTTTAGCTTTTCCTACGTAGATAATCTCTCCTGTTTCATCGAAATAACGATAAACCCCAGGCTCTTCTGGAAGTTGTGGTAGTACGGATTTAAAATCAAATGTTATTTCAGACATACAGGCAAGTAAAATGACGAATTTAGAATGACGATAGACAAATTTATAATGCTGAATGACAATGGTTTATACGCCGTTAATTTGGGTTTTATATTTCAATAGTTAAACTTAATATTTCGCAAATAGCTGATGATAAATATTTTATATTCTTCATTGGTAAATTTTCATTATTGTTTGCTTTTTTCAAAATATAGAGGAACAATCGTTGCTTGGTGGCTTTCAAAAACAAAATTAACTTATTTTACGGCACAATTTTTCGTTAGTGCTTCTTTGTTTGACAACTTATTGCATGGATTTGTTTACATTTTGTCGAAATCTATTTTCTGCTATGACTAAAAAGATATTTTTGTTCGTTTTTTGTGTTTTAATCTACAACTTTTTTCTATTAATTCCTTTGCTCAACCTTCTGGTTTTGTTGATGAAATCATTACTGATAATTGGATAATCCTTGCTGGACTTACTTTTGACGTTAATTGAAAAATGTATGTTTGGGAAAAGAGTGGAAAAGTTTTTATCGTTGAAAATGGTGTAAAATCTACTAAACCAATCATTGATATAAGTGAAGAAGTACTCGATTACGGCGACCATGGACTCAATGGCTTTGCTCTCAATCCTGATTTTTTAGAAAATGGTTATGTATATCTAATGTATACCGCCAAACGCATTCATGTACTTAATTTTGGAAAACCCGACTATAAAGTTCAAGAAGAAACACCTTTTCAGACCACAATTGGGCGTATCACTCGCTATTCAATGACTATTTCGAGTAATTTTATTGAGCTTGAATTGCATTTAAGAAAAAATTTTGGTCGATGAAACTCCCTCGACTGTTATTCCGATTTTTGTTTATAATACTCCTCCGCAGATTATTAGCACAAGTATCGATAAATTAGAGGTTTTTGAAAACATTAAAGATTTTCCAATAAGCCTCAACGCCCAAGTATCAGATGCTGAACATAGTAAAAAACAATTTAGTTATTTATGGTCGGTTTTGCTTTACCACGACGACCACATCCATTTTGTAACATCGTCTTATCGCCTAATTGGTGAGGCTGTCTTGAATATTGTACTATGTGATGCTCAAACATATTTTTATAAAGTTACTCTTACTGCCACCGATGCCGAAGGGTTGAGTTCTACTTATGAAAAAATAATCAAGCCAAATTGTGTAGTTTTGAGTGTGTCACCCCAAAGTTCCAAACTTAGTATTGCTCCTAATCTAACTCGGCAGACAATTGATATTTTTCCTTTAAATGACTTTACCAATAAGCTCTTAAAAGCAACACTTCATTATGCAAATGGTGGTATTTTAATGGAGAAAGAAGCTTTTTGGCAAGAAATAAAACCTATTCTCGACTGTAAACTCATAGCATCCGAAAACGGAATGTATCTACTGAAAATCTCTACTGATGGTTTTTCTAAGACATTTAAGGTGATAAAAGAGTATTTTTTATAAATCAATTACCAAATGTTTCCTTTCCGTATGAACCTCGAAATTGGACGTTACAATAGAATTTGTTGTTTCCCAATATTTGACTGGTTTTTAAATATTTTCTATAAAATACTTGCAAATTGAATTATTAAAAATTTACTTTGTAAAACAAAGTTCTTTTTAAAATAATGCATTCGAATCAAATAAGGATATTTTTCAGAATTAGTCGAGCCACTTTGAGTTTGGCTTTGCTTTCAGCTTTGTGCTGTTTTTTATTGATAATCAGAGCCGTACAGACCGAGCAAATTAGAGGTTTATTTTTGCTTTGGAATTTATTTTTGGCGTGGATACCATTATTTTTTGCTCTTTTTGCTCGCCGTTTATCTTCATCAACATTGGTTACTAAGTCAAAACAGGTTTTTATTTTAGTTAATTTGGGTTTATGGTTGCTATTTTTTCCGAATGCTCCCTATCTGATTACCGATTTGATACATTTGGGTGAATTTGAAAGATACATTTTATGGTTCGATACAGTAGGGTTTTTTATTGCGGCCTTGGCTGGAATATGCACGGGACTGTATTCTTTAAAAGTGATTCACCAAGTACTTAATCAGTTCATTAACAATGTTTTAGCTTGGATTGTAATTTCGACAAGTATAGTTTTGTCAGGTTTTGGTTTATATCTCGGACGCTTCGCAAGATTTAATAGTTGGGATTTATTCACTCATCCATTTTATTTATTCCGAAAATCGTTTCAAGAAATACAAAATCCACTAGCCATTCAAACAACGTTGGTTTTTACTTTGGTTGTAGCGGTGCTGTATGTTTCGATGCTTATTTTAATTCCGAACCGTGATGCAAATCTTAAAAATGTTGCTTAGCTTCCGACATGCTTTTGCTGGACTTAGATTTTTGATGAAGGAAAATAATGCAAGATTTCATGTCTTTGTTGCAGTAATTGTCTTGTCAGAAGGATTTTATTTGAAACTATCTGCTATTGAATGGGCGATTATTATTGCCCAAATCGGCTTGGTTTTGGTAGTAGAAACATTAAATACGTCAATCGAAAAACTCTGTGATTTTGTATCGCCCGAATACCATCAATTAATCGGAAAAGTAAAAGATTTATCCGCCGCTGCAG
>Ga0136644_10001765_pt1 | contig 16959 bp, 14 predicted proteins | sample C_130820_EF_Meta_FD_94780 | JGI IMG/M metagenome (GOLD analysis project Ga0136644, IMG submission 94780) | Freshwater microbial communities from Lake Croche, Canada to study carbon cycling - C_130820_EF_MetaG (v2) (version 2) | ecosystem: Environmental > Aquatic > Freshwater > Lake | place... | reverse complement strand
CATGACTGCCCGAGGGGATAAGAGCGTCACGCCGATTCTGCTGGCGTTGTTGATTGGGCCGGCGGCGCTCGCTGTTGCAATCACCCTGTCATTGGCCCAGCCCTGGTTTGTTGTTGTACTGTGGGTTCTCGTCTCACTCATGACTGGAATTCTTGTCGGACTCATTGTCTTGGGTCGCAAGGCGGAATTCGTGGCGTGCTCGCAGATTGAAGGTCAACCCGGCGCAGTCGGTGCCATGATTCGTTCTTCCCTTCGACGGGGCTGGATTGGGAATGAAGAACCCATTGCAGTGAACCGAAAGACCATGGATGCCGTTTACCGGGTCGTGGGTCGTGGTGGATTGGTCCTGCTCGCGGAGGGTCCGGCCGCACGAACTCGAGCCACTGCTGAGGATGAAAAGCGCAAACTTGCGAGAGTCTTGCCGAACGTGCCCATCACGATTATCTCGGTGGGAACGGATGAAGGACAGGTTCGACTGCACAAGATTTCGGGGGCCCTGTCTCGAGTAAAACGAGTCCTGACACGCAACGAAGTACAGGTCGTTAACGCCCGGGTGGCATCACTCGGGACAAATGTTCCCATTCCCAAAGGAATTGACCCGAGTCGCATGCGGATGTCGCACCGGCGCTAAGACGTTCGCAGGAGAACGGTTCCGGCGACCTTGTCGTGAAATCCTCGCTGATCGGAATCCCAAATCAGTGCGGGAATCACTAGGGCAAGAAGAATGGTGCGCACGATGGGACGCCACAATCCCACCCAGCCTCCGACCAGGGGGGCTACGTAACAACCAAGCAGGCGATGCCCGATACTCCCTCCAATGATCGGAATCGCGATGATTTGCAACACGACGAAGAGCAAGAGCACTTCTAGCGACTGTCCCTGCGCTGTCGAAATGAACTCCGCGTCTCCCGCGGCGCCCGTGGGCGTAGATAGCGATCCACGCAGGAGAGAGACCACGAGCAGTGCCAACCACCAGTCGATGAGGAGCGCACACATGCGACGGCCGACACGCGCGATCGACCCTGGACCCACTCGCGGCAATCTCAGGCGCTCGCCAGGAAACGAGTTGGGAGCAGACGAAGAACCACTTCGAGGAGAAGCCACGTGCCTAGTCTATGACCGGGTAAATCTGCGTCTCTGGCGCCTGTAACATGGTGGAAACATTGGTGATATCCGGCCGACACGCCGTATCTCTAGCGTTTCTCCAGGTCAGTACACTCACTGCCCTCAGCCTCACTCACATCGGAGCACATTAGCCATGTTCAAAGACTCTTCTGAGGTCCTGAAGTTCATCAAGGACCACGACGTCAAGTTCCTTGACATTCGCTTCACGGACCTTCCCGGCGTGCAGCAGCACTTCAACATCCCGGCGGAGACTGTAGACGAGGAATTCTTCTCTGTTGGACAGCTTTTCGACGGCTCATCGATCCGTGGCTTCGCTTCGATTCACGAGTCGGACATGCAGCTCATCCCGGACCCCACTACTGCCTACCTCGATCCCTATCGGAGCGAGAAAACGCTTGTGATGATTTTTGACATTTACAACCCGCGCAACGGTGAGATTTACGGTCGTGACCCGCGTCAGGTCGCAAAGAAGGCGGAAAAGTACCTTGCGTCAACGGGTATCGCCGACACGGCGTTCTTCGCGCCCGAAGCCGAATTCTTTGTCTTTGATGACGTTCGCTACGGCGTGAACCAGCACAGCTCGTTCTACAGCGTCGATTCGGAAGAAGGCGCATGGAACACCGGCCGCGAAGAAGAAGGTGGCAACCTCGCCAACAAGACCCCCTATAAGGGTGGCTACTTCCCCGTGAGTCCCGTCGACAAACTGGCCGACCTGCGTGACGACATCTGCCTGAAGCTCGCGGATGCCGGTCTGCACGTTGAGCGAAGCCACCACGAAGTCGGCACGGCCGGTCAGTGTGAAATCAACTACCGCTTCAACACGATGGTGAACGCGGCCGATGACATCCTGAAGTTCAAGTACATCGTCAAGAACACCGCCAACGAGTGGGGCAAGACGGCAACGTTCATGCCCAAGCCGCTCTTCGGTGACAACGGTTCCGGCATGCACACTCACCAGTCGCTCTGGAACGAAGGCAAGCCCTTGTTCTACGACGAGAACGGCTACGGCGGACTTTCCGACACGGCTCGTTGGTACATCGGCGGTCTCCTGAAGCACGCCGCGGCGGTCATTGCATTCACCAACCCGTCGGTGAACTCCTTCCACCGCCTCGTACCGGGGTTCGAAGCTCCTGTGAACCTTGTTTACTCGGCTGGTAACCGTTCGGCTGCGATCCGCATCCCGATTACCGGTACCAACCCGAAGGCGAAGCGCATCGAGTTCCGCGCACCAGACGCTGCGAGCAACCCGTATCTCGCGTTTGCCGCACAGATGATGGCTGGCCTCGACGGAATCAAGAACCGCATCGAGCCTCACGAGCCCGTTGACAAGGACCTGTACGAGCTTCCCCCCGAGGAAGCAAAGAACATCCCTCAGGTTCCTGCGTCACTCGAGGAGGCACTCGTTGCTCTCGAGAACGACCACGAGTTCCTCATTGCCGGTGGCGTGTTCACCAAGGACCTCATCGACACGTGGATCTCGTACAAGCGTGAAAACGAAATCAAGCCGCTCGCTCAGCGCCCACACCCGTTCGAATACGAGCTCTACTACGGCGTCTAATTCTCAGCTTGCCGTTCGAATGGCCGCTCCCGGCATGGGGGCGGCTATTCGTTTTTGACTGTGAACCTGGATCTAGTCACATGCCGTAAAACAAGCGTTCGAAGGTACTCCGCGCGCGTCGGGTTGCGCTGAGATAATCCTCTTCGAGGCGCGCTGCGCTGTTTGGCGGATAGCCCAGCAGTCTTGCGACTCCGTCGAGGTCGCCACGATCGAGGGGCAACATGTCCGACGTCGAAACGCCCCACAACGTGCACGCACTGCGGATTCGCGACGCAAGATTCCACGCCGCCATCAGAACGTCGGCGTCGGTGCGACTGACGAGCGATGCGTCGACCGCCGCCGACATGGCGAGCTGAGTCGACGTGGTCTTGAGCTCAGGGTGTGCGTGCGCATATTGAAGTTGAATCAACTGAACGAGCCATTCAACATCGGACAACGATCCTCGTCCGAGCTTGAGATGCCGAGCAGGATCCGCGCCTTGCGGAAGTCGCTCCTTCTCCACGCGAGCCTTAATTCGGCGAATTTCGCGAAGGTCATCATCGGTGATGGCCGCCGGGTACCTCACGGGTTCGATGACGTTGGTGAACTCCTCCATCAAGCTTTCGTTGCCGATGGAGGGGCGTGCGCGCAACAGCGCCTGAGCTTCCCACGACAGCGACCACCGAGTGTAGTAAGCCGCATACGATTCGAGCGAGCGAACGACGACGCCGTTCTTACCTTCAGGTCGCAGGTCAGTATCCAGATCAAAAGGCAGCCGGTGATCTTCGAGAATCTCTTTGATGCGAGCGACGATTCGTTCGGCTCGACGCGTCGCCTCGTTGTCGACTATCTCGGTTGTGTCGCGGTAGACGAACATGACATCGGCGTCACTCCCAAAGCCTGTCTCTTGCCCACCAAATCGACCCATGGCAATGATTGCCATCTCCGGATTGAGCTCCTCATCCCGAAGGGCAAGTCGCAGGGCTCCAGCCAACGTCGCCTCCATAATCGAACTCAGGCCACTGCTAGTTAGCACGTCACTGTTCACGCAAAGAATTGACCCCATTGCAACACGCAAATTTTCTCGATGGCGAATCGAGTGAATTGCTTTGCGAGCTTCCTCCGCCCCGTCAGCACCCGAATGACGTTCCACAACCGCATTTATCTCAGAGCGCACACTGGCGATGTCACGCGGAATCAATTCGGCGTCGTCATCGAGCCAGGCGACGGCCTCGGGGATACGCTCGATGAGGTCCGCAACGTAGCGCGAACCGCTCAAGATTGTCATGAGTCGGGATGCCGCCCCTGAGGAATCGCGCAACATGCGCAAGAACCACGGTGAATCACCGAGCTTCTCGCTGAGTCTGCGAAAGGTCAATAGTCCAGAGTCCGGATTGGGGCCCTCAGCCAGCCACTTGAGCAGAACGGGCAATAGCGCACGCTGAATATCCGCACGGCGCCGAAGTCCCGTCGTCAGCGCGGCGATATGCGTCAATGCAGTTCGAGGGTCACGGAATCCGATTGCGGCAAGCCGTGATTCAGCCTGCCCGCTCGTGATGGCAATTGCTTCGTCAGGCAAGGTCGCCACGGCTGCCAGCAACGGACGATAGAACAGTCGTTCGTGAAGATTCCGAACCTCGAGCTTGACGCGTTGCCAAACATCTTGGAGTTCCGTTGCGGTGCTAGCGAGCCGAGACCCACGCGCAATCGCGCGAACGGCTTCTTCCTGACGTGGCATGAGGTGCGTTCGAGCAAGATCACGCAATTGGATGCGGTGCTCGAGCGTTCGCAATATCCGATAGTTCTGACCAAATGAGATCGCTTCGGGACGACCCACGTAACCCTTCTCAGCCAGCGCGGCTAGGGATTCGAGCGTGCCTCGACTTCGCACACTCTCGTCCGTTTGCCCGTGGACAAGTTGCAAAAGCTGGACCGTAAACTCAACGTCTCGTAAACCACCGGGTCCGAGCTTGATTTGGTACTCCACATCTTCCACCGGAATGTGAGCGGTTACCCGCTCTCGCATCGCTTGAACCTGCTCGACAAACTCTGGGCGACTCGCGCTCTTCCACACGTACGGCGAGAGTGTTTCGACGTATCGTTTGCCGAGCTGCGCATCACCCGCCACGGGACGAGCTTTCAGGAGAGCCTGGAATTCCCAGTTCTTTGCCCAGCGCTCGTAGTATGCGCGATGACTTTCGAGCGTGCGGACGAGCGCGCCAGCTTTGCCTTCAGGCCGCAGATTCGCATCCACTTCCCAGAGTCCCGGCTCGGATCCGGCCTCAAAGACGATGCGCATCACATGCTGAGCTAGTTTCGTTGCAATCGTCAGAGCACGCTCGGTGGAGAGTGCTTGCTCGTCACTGCTCTCGGCGACAAAGATTACGTCGACATCGCTGATGTAGTTGAGCTCCAACGCGCCACACTTGCCCATGCCGATAACGGCGAAGCGAACCTGAGCCACATCCGCGGCCGAAATCGAGGAATCGACAATGTCCGCTCGCGCGATGGCGAGAGCAGCTTCGAGAGTTGCATCTGCGAGGTACGCCAAGGCGCGTGAAATGTCTTGCACGAGACCAACCGGATCCTCCGCCGAAAGGTCACACGAGGCGATCCGCAAGAGCTCCTCCCGGTACCGGACCCGCAGAGCAGTACGCGCCTGCTCACCGGTGATGTGTGCCACGCCAGAGCGCGCCGAAACTGACTTCAGAAGAGACGCGCGAAGTTCATCCGCCGAAGGTATCTCACTCGCCGTGGCCAGCATCGCTGCAGAAGACGGGTGGCGCTGAAGAAAACTGGCAAGCCCTGACGAACCGCCCAGAATTCGAAGAAGCCGTGCAAAGGACTCGGTTTCCGTCAGAAGCGGTTCGACGAAGGTCGCGGCGGAGCCCGCACGAAATAGTCGTTCTAGTTCGATGACAGATCTATCAGGATCTGCTGTGTCACCAATCGAGTTGAACAACGCGTCGGAAGAAACACCATGGTCGCGAGAGAGTTCCTCGACGAGAGCTCGTGACTCGCTCAGATTAGCGAAGCCCGCTTTCGCAAGCTCAGTCAGCGACGGAACGGTCACAGCAACCGTAAACCGTTAGAGCGACGAGAGGTTGTTACGGAGTTCAAACGGCGTGACCTGTTGACGGTACGCGGCCCACTCTTGACGCTTGTTCAACAAAAAGTAGTCGAAAACCTTTTCACCCAATGTCTCCGCGACAAGTTCCGACTGTTCCATGAGTTCGATCGCGTCGGCAAGGCTCGGCGGAAGCGCACGATAACCAAGTGCACGACGCTCCATATCCGTAAGTTCCCAGACGTTGTCTTCGGCCTCTGCCGGGAGCTCCATCTCGTCTTCGATACCTCGCATGCCTGCGGCGAGCAAGAGCGCGTAGGCGAGATAGGGGTTGGCCGCCGAGTCGATTGCTCGATACTCAACCCGACTCGATTGTCCCTTTCCAGGTTTGTAGACCGGAACCCGAACGAGTGCGGAACGGTTGTTGTGCCCCCACGTGGCGAAGCTGGGCGGTTCGCCGCCACCCCAGAGTCGTTTATAGGAATTGACGAACTGGTTTGTCACAGCCGTAATCTCAGGCGCATAGTGGAGCAACCCGGCGATGAAGGATCGCCCCGTCTTTGACAATTGATACTTGCCACTGGCGTCGTAGAACGCGTTGGTGTCCCCTTCGAACAGGGACATGTGGGTGTGCATTCCCGATCCGGGATGCTCCGCAAAAGGTTTCGGCATGAACGTCGCATAGACACCGTGCTCCATCGCCACCTCTTTGATGACCGTGCGGAACGTCATGACGTTATCAGCCGTCGTCAGCGCATCGGCATAACGGAGGTCGATTTCGTTCTGTCCAGGCCCCACTTCGTGGTGGCTAAATTCGACCGAAATGCCGATGTCTTCGAGCATGCGAACTGATCGACGACGGAAGTCGTGAGCAACGCCACCCGGAACGTTGTCGAAGTAACCAGCCTGATCGATGGGTTGCGCTCCACCGTTTTCCCAATCGCTGTTGTTGAGCAGATAGAACTCGATTTCGGGGTGCGTGTAAAAAGTGAATCCCTTTTCTGAGGCCTTCGCGAGGGTGCGCTTCAGCACGTGCCGCGGGTCAGAAACGGCCGGCAATCCATCCGGTGTCGTGATGTCGCAAAACATGCGCGCTGTGGGGTCGACGTCGCCACGCCACGGAAGAATCTGGAACGACGAGGGATCAGGATGCGCAAGCATGTCGGCCTCGTACAGACGCGTGAGTCCCTCAATCGCGGAGCCGTCAAATCCCACACCTTCCGCAAACGCACCCTCAACTTCAGCCGGCGCAACAGCAACATTCTTGAGCGTCCCGAGAACGTCGGTAAACCACAAGCGCACAAACTTGACGCTGCGTTCCTCGATGGTCCGAAGGACGAAATCTTGTTGCTTGTCCATGCCCGCCTCAGCCTTTCTTGCCGTCGAGACTAGGCTAATGGCTATGCCGAACTTGCGGGTCGCGCTCGCGCAGTCAAATCCTCGATTGGGAGATTTTCGCTCGAATTCGGCCCAAATTTTGTCCGATGTCCTCGTCGCACACGCACAGGGTGCCGACCTGATTGCCTTCGGTGAAATGGCCCTTTCGGGCTACCCGATCGAAGATCTCGCTGTTCGTCCTGAATTCCTCTCGCACGCTCGTTCAGCGCTGACGGAACTAGCGTTAGAAATCATGAAGGCCGGAGCGGGCGATATTCCGGTCATCGTCGGTTTCCCCAACGGCCCTATTCGGGATTCGAGTGAACCGCCCAATTCGACGCCGAGTGTGATCGCTCACAACTCGGCGGCCGTGATCTATCGTGGCGAAGTCGCAGGTACCTACGACAAACACCATCTGCCGAACTACGGTGTGTTTGATGAGTACCGCAATTTCATTCCAGGCACGGGTCACGTTCTCGTGCGCCTGCGTGGCATAGACGTCGCAATCCTCATTTGCGAGGACATCTGGCGTGACGGGGGTGTCTGCGACGAATTGGCCGAGATTCGCCCTGGGTTGGTCGTCGTTGTCAATGGTTCACCTTTCGAACAAGATAAGGACGACGTGCGGCTCCCTCTCGTTTCACGACGTGCGGCTTCCGTTGGCGCACCCTTCGCCTACCTCAACTTGGTGGGTGGGCAGGATGATCTCGTCTTCGATGGCGACAGTTTCGTTGTCGACGAATTCGGCACGCTGGTCGCACGCGCGAAAAGCTTCGAGCCCGACATCCTGCTGTGTGATCTCGAGCTCGCGGCCCACGAAGGCCGCACGGTCGAACGAACCGGCACGCAGATTATCGACTGTGGGGACGGCGGAGAATCTCACACCGATATCTCGGTTTCAACGACCCAAACGCCACGCAATGAATTGGAGCGCGTCTGGTCTGCGCTTGTTCTTGGGCTTCGCGACTACGTCGAGAAGAACGGTTTTCCCTCAGTGATTCTGGGCCTTTCTGGCGGTATCGACTCTGCGGTCTGCGCCGCTCTCGCCGTAGATGCGATTGGGCCGGATCGAGTGTTTGGCGTCTCAATGCCAAGCCAGTGGTCGAGCGAACACTCCCGTTCTGACGCCGACGACGCCGCGCAACGACTCGGCATCACACTGACGACGCAGCCCATCGCCGAACTCGTGAACCCGATCGAGACTCAACTCGAGCTCGATGGAATCGCCGCCGAAAACGTGCAAGCTCGAATCCGTGGTGTCATTTTGATGGGACTCTCCAACATGCACGGCCACCTCGTTTTGACCACCGGCAATAAGACGGAAATCGCCGTGGGTTATTCGACCATCTACGGAGACTCTGTGGGTGGATTTGCGCCAATTCGGGATGTACCCAAGACGCTCGTCTGGGAATTGGCGAAGTGGCGTAATCGCGAGGCGGAGAGTAAGGGTGCGACTCCCCCCATCCCGGAAAACTCGATCACCAAACCGCCGTCGGCCGAACTTCGACCCGGGCAAGTTGATCAAGATTCCCTGCCGCCGTACGACCAGCTGGATGCGCTACTCGACGCCTACATCACACAACGCCTAGGACGCGACGAAGTTGTTGCACTTGGATTCGCCCCAGAACTCGTCGACCGCATAGTAGCTCTTGTTGACCGGGCCGAATGGAAACGTCGTCAGGGCGCAATCGGGCCGAAGATCAGTGGAATGGCTTTTGGTCGCGACCGTCGCCTCCCCGTGACTTTCCATCGGTCGTAGACTCGAAGCATGAGCGCCTCGACGCCGTCTGACCAGTCCCGTAAGCGCGTTCGAACGCGTCACTTTGCCCTCGCGAAAGAGTCGGGACACAAAATCACCGGCTTGACCAGCTACGACACGCTCACGGCAAAAATCTTCGACGAAGCAGGGATTGATTTTCTCCTCGTGGGCGACTCAGCGGGTAACACCGTTCTGGGTTACGACTCGACGCTTCCGGTCACAGTCGATGAACTCATCCCCCTTGCCCGTGCCGTCGCAACATCGGTCACGCGCGCATTCGTCATTGCCGACTTGCCGTTTGGCTCGTATGAAGAAGGCCCGGAACAGGCTCTTCGAACAGCTATGCGTTTCATGAAGGAAACGCACGCACACGCCGTCAAGCTCGAGGGCGGCGTGCGGAGCGAAGCCATGATTCGACGCATCGTCGATTCGGGAATCCCGGTGATGGGTCATGTGGGATTCACTCCACAAAGCGAACACGGACTCGGCGGGATGCTCGTCCAAGGACGAGGTTCTGACGCCGAACGCGTTCTCGCCGACGCACAATCAGTCGAGAAGGCAGGCGCATTTGCCGTCGTGCTCGAAATGGTGCCGGCCGAACTGGCACGTTCGATCACCGCGACATTGAGCATCCCCACCATCAGTGTGGGCGCCGGACCACACACGGACGGGCAACTAATGGTGTGGACAGACTTCGCCGGACTCGCAACCGGTCGCATGCCGACGTTTGTCAAGCAGTACGCAAACCTCGCCCAGATACTTGGCGATGCAACTCAGGCGTTCCGAGAAGATGTCCAGTCTGGCGTGTACCCCAGCGCGGATCACTCGTACACCGAAGACACTGCGCGCGCGGCGCGAGATTAGGCCTCGTCGGCTTCGTCCGCGTTCCACTTCTTACTGTTTGCGCGCAACGTTTCGAGCGCGTGTTCAGCAGCATCACGAGACTCAAAAGGTCCCACGCGATCCACGGACGGCGATTCATAGCCGAACTCGACCTCGCCGGTCTTCATGTTGTACCAGTAACTCTGCGCACCTTCACCGCTCATAGACTGGATTCTATGCCCAAGGACACGTCTGGTTTGCTCATTCCCGGTGTTCTCAGCCACCCGCGAACGGTCGCCCTATCCATTCCTAGACCCGAATACGTCGGCAAGGCAGCTCCGTCACCGTACTCCGGTTCCAACCTCTATTCGTCGGAAGAAATAGAACAGATTCGGCAGGCGGGAAATGTGTCTTCTCGAGCACTCGACGCAATCGGCGACGCGATTACTCCAGGAATGACCACGGATCAGATTGACGCAATCGCCCACGACGTCGTGACGAGCTACGGTGCGTATCCATCAACGCTGGGATATCGAGGTTTTCCTAAATCCTGCTGCACGTCAATTAACGAAGTCATCTGCCACGGCATCCCTGATGACACCGTTCTCGAAGAGGGAGACATTGTCAACGTCGACATCACCTCGTACCTGGACGGTTTTCATGGTGACATGAACCGCATGTTCACGGTCGGAGCCGTGTCGGATGAAGCTCAAGCGCTCATCGACCACACTCGGGAAGCGCTCAATCGAGGAATCAAGTCCGTCGCACCGGGTCGACAGGTGAATGTCATCGGACGCGCGATCCAAACCTATGCGGAGCGTTGGGGTTACGGTGTCGTTCGCGACTTCACCGGGCACGGCGTCGGGCGAGCGTTCCACAGTGGCCTCATCATTCCGCACTACGATTCATCGCCTCTCTACGACGACGTCATGGAACCAGGCATGGTTTTTACAATCGAGCCGATGCTGACACTCGGTACATACGAATGGACCATGTGGAATGACAACTGGACCGTTGTCACGAAGGACCAACGACTTACGGCGCAGTTTGAGCACACCATCGCCGTCACTGAACGTGGCGCCGATATTCTTACCTTGACTCTCCCCCGCTCTACCGAAGGAATCTCATGACCCGACTCAGCATCGGAATCGACATCGGTGGCACCGGTATCAAGGGTGGCCTCGTGGATGTCGAATCGGGAGATTTCGTTGGTGAGCGAATCCGAGTCTTGACCCCAGAGGGCGGCGAACCCGAAGACATCGTGACCGTGACGCGCGAAATCATCGAGCAATTGGACGCGCCCCACAACACTCCCGTGGGCGTCGCATTCCCGTCGGCGATTCGTCACGGCGTCACCATGCTCGCCGCCAACATCTCACAACGTTGGATTGGGTTCCAGGCCGAAGAATTCTTTGAGAAGGAACTCCGACGAGAAATCCACTTCATCAACGATGCGGATGCCGCTGGGTTTGCCGAGGTCAAGTATGGAGCTGCGCAAGATCGTGACGGCCTCGTCATCATGACGACGCTGGGGACGGGCATCGGAAGTGCCTTTATCTACAACGGCGTTCTCATCCCCAACACCGAACTCGGACACCTTGAGATTGACGGCTTCGACGCCGAGACTCGGGCGTCTGCGGTCGCTCGTGAGCGCGAAGGGATTTCGTATGAAGAGTGGGCGGTTCGGCTGCAACGCTACTACTCGCATGTCGAGATGCTGTTTTCGCCCGACCTTTTCCTCGTCGGTGGAGGGGTCTCAAAGAGTCACGACCAATTCCTGCCACTGCTCGACCTGCGCACGCCTATCATTCCCGCAACATTGCTCAATCGGGCGGGGACTCTGGGCGCAGCCGCGCTCGCCGCTAGTCCGCACCATCACTAGCCACAACTGATTCGGAGCGGGGGCGTCGAAGGTTACGAGTTGCTGGGGTGCGAATGGGCCAGCTGATACGCCGGGTTCTGTTCGGGTCTGAATCAGACCTTCGACGACCATCTATCTCGACGCCACGTTACCATGACGCTCTAGCGGTCTACCCGAAAGCTCGAGCGAGCAGCCCTCAATCGCTTTCTGTCTGACCTTGCTCCGGGCGAGGTTTACCTGGCCGGCACGGTTACCCGTCCCGCCGGTGGTCTCTTACACCACCGTTTCACCCTTACCCCTCGATTGCTCGAGTGGCGGTTTACTTTCTGTTGCACTTTCTCGCGGGTTACCCCGGGTGGGTGTTACCCACCACCCTGCTCTGTGGAGCCCGGACGTTCCTCGTCGCACTTGCGCGCGCCGCGGTCGTCTTGCCGACCCATTCGCGTTGTCAGTTTACGACGGGATCACGGCAACAATCAGCCCAGAAGCTCAAACGAGTCCTTCAAGTCCATCGCGCGATTCGCGACCGAGTCAGCCCGGGCGTTGTCGAGCCGGGGTACCCATTCAAAGTGCACCAGTCGCCCACCGATGACTGACCGAGCTTCCTGAGCCAGAGTTGCCATATCCGGATGCTTAATCTTCCACCGACCAGACATTTGCTCAACGACGAGCTTGGAGTCCATTCGAACCACAATGACGGTTTCCTCGCTGCTGTGGCCAATCGCGAACTTGATTCCTGCAAGCATCCCGGAATATTCCGCAACGTTATTGGTCGCGTGACCCACAAAAACACCAATTTGAGCAATCACGTGGCCCGTCGCGTCATCAACCACCACTGCTCCGCCCGCGGCAACACCGGGGTTACCGCGAGAACCACCGTCGGCTTCGACAATGAGTCGCGGAATCATAGACCTGACTCCGGAGTTCGAATCAAAATGCAATTACTGTCCGGGCATAAAATCACATCGTCGTCGTCAGCTTCGCGAATCTTGGCCAAGTCAGTCTCGCTCAACGCCAGACCACTGCCTCCCGATACGCCACGCGTCAGAAGTGCGGCCCCGATGCCGTACCTGCTGCGCTGACGCTCATACAACTCGATGAGATCGGCTGGGAGTTCCATGATGAGAGCGGAACGGTTTCGAAGAAGGTCACTGCGCTCGCCGGCGATTTGAGTCAACCTTGACTGCGTAGATTGCTCGGCGATGACACTCTCTGCTCTCAGAGTTTCGCGTTCCTCGCGCAGTTCCAACAGAGACTTCTCAGCGTCGTCGAGTCGTTGCATGACTTCAAGTTCAATCTCCTCCAAATTGGCTCGTCGGGTTCGCAAGCTGGCAAGCTCTGACTCGATCGCCTGCGCGTCTCTCGCGCTTGACGTTTGGGATTCGCGCTCGAGATCTGCGGCGATTCGATCAACGACCATCGCGACATCTGCCTCAATGCGCTCGATCTCTCTCTGCAAGTCCTCAACGACGCCCTGCCGAGAAATAAAATCTGCCGCACTCTCGGTGAGCAGACCTTCGAGGTTTCGGGTCAGGTCAAACTCTGGCAGGTGCTTACTTGCATATTCGAGTTGACGATCGTGGGTATCAATCGCCTGAAGATCAAGAAGCAAGCGTTGGTGAACTGGTGAAGCCTTCATGTCTGCCCTCGATGGTCTTCCGATTCGTCGCTGCACGCACGCATCGACGTCATTACTGTACGACGAGAAAGTCCCACGGGTCCGTCCGCACGTCACTGACCGAAAAAACGACAGCCGGGATTCGGTCACGCAGGTTTTGTGCGGCGGTTGACAACCACACCCATTCGCTCGCCCAGTGCGACACGTCGATCAGAGCCGGCCCGTTGTCGAGTTTGGCCCACTCGCGAAATTCCAATGCCGGATGGTGACGGAGGTCACTCGTGATAAAAACGTCGGCAGACAGCACCTTTGATTCTGCGAGCAAGCTATCCCCCGCGCCTCCACAGAGGGCGATTCGGCGAACCCGATTCTCAAAGTCTCCTGAGACGCGCACGCCCTGTGCGGTCGACGGAATCAGCCCCGCGATCTGACGAGCGACAACCCCAAGTGGGGACGGCGCCACAAGATTTCCCACCCGGCCGACGCCACGCACGGGTGAAGATCCGGGCTGAGGGGTAATCGGTTCTACGTCGGTCAACGCGAGCGCTTGCGCTAGGCAATCTGACACACCGTCGGAAACCACGTCGGCATTCGTATGAGCAGTGAGAAGACCCATTCCGTGGCGAATCATCAGAGCGAGACTCGCACCCTTGTAGGTCGCTTCGGAGGCGGAGGTGATGCCCCGCAGTAACAATGGATGATGAGCGATGAGAAAATCCACTCCCGCGGAGTGCGCATCCAGAATCACTTCCGGCGTCACATCGACGCAGAGACGCACGTGCTTAATCGAATCTAGAGGATGCCCCACGACGAGTCCGATTGAATCCCACGGCTGCGCTCCGTCGGCTGGCCATATTTCCTCGATGACCGAGGACAACTCTCCGACAGTCGTCACTCGCCGGAGAATCCCATCAACTCGTCAAAGCTGGAGGCACGGCGAGCAGCCGCGGAGGAATCAAATTTCTTCTCCGGGGATGGAGGTGACTCCTCCAAGAGTTCATCAAGTGTCACCAACATGCCTTCGCTACCACCCGTGTCACGGGGTTCGGTTCTTGGTGTTTCCAGGCTCTGCTTGCGTTTGGCTTCTTTCGCCGCGTTTTTCGCTTCAGCGGCTTGGCGTTGCGCATCCAGTTTCGCTAGACGTTGTGACTCACGAGCAGCCTGCTTTTCACTGCGTTTCTGCTCGCGGGTGGTCACCGCTTTTTCCTTACGAGAGTGAGAACGTGATTCGTCGGTCCCCGACAAGGCCTCGTCGGTTGATTCTCCCTGGGCACGTCGAACGTGCTCCTGCATCACGGCAACCTCAAACGGCGCCTCGATGAGACGCGCATCCACGATTGCCGGGGTGGGTATCGACGTGTCGTTCACAGTCGTACTTTACCGAGAAGTGGGCCCTACCGGGCTCGAACCGATGACATCCACGGTGTAAACGTGGCGCTCTACCAACTGAGCTAAAGGCCCTCTTGTCAGGAGACAAGACTATCGACTGAATTAGGCGAGTGCGCTCAATGCCTCGCGATAAGCCGCAAATTCTCGAGCTTGCCCCGGTGCCGTGATGAAGGTTGCCGCAACGTTTCCGTCTTTGTTGATCACAATGGTGGCGCGATTAGCAAACCCGTCGTCTGCGACGAAGACTCCGAAATCCTGCGCAACCTTGCCGTGTGGCCAGAAATCCGCCAACAGGTTGAAGTCATAGTTTTGGCTCTCCGCGAAGGCGCGTTGAGTGAAGAATGAGTCCACGGAGACGCCAAAGAGCTCGACATCACTGTCGGCAAACACGCCGAGATTGTCGCGAATCTCACAGAGCTCACCCGTGCAGATTCCGCTGAATGCGAGCGGAAAAAAGACGAGAACGACGGGTTTCACCCCCCGGAAGGACGAAAGAGTCACGACTTCTCCGAATTGATTTTTCAGAGCAAAGTCGGGAGCAAGGGTGCCAATCTCAATCATGCGTTTTCTGCCTTTCGTGACGAACGTGAGGCAAGCATATTCGTTCAGTAGTCTTAAGTTCGTCGCCCTTCCGTCGCATCTGGCACACCATGCCTCTCGCAATGGGCGCACGGACATGATCTGTCCGTCATGAGAAGAAAGTGCAGCGCGTGACCGTTAACGACCAAGACCCGTATTCCGTCACCAACATTGACTCCGACCCCGTGGAAACCGCGGAATGGCTGGAATCGCTCGATGGTGTTGTCGAAACCTCCGGACACGAACGTGGCCGAAACGTCATGCTCAGCCTGTTGCGACGGTCGAAGGAATTGCACCTCGGAGTTCCCATGGTGCCCACCACGGACTTCATAAACACCATTGCCCCGGACGATGAGCCGGCGTTCCCCGGTGATGAAGAAATCGAACGTCGTTATCGGGCGTGGATCCGATGGAACGCCGCAATGCTCGTTCACCGTGCTCAAAGGCCCGGAATTTCCGTTGGCGGGCATATCTCGACTTATGCTTCCTCGTCATCGCTCTACGAAGTGGGATTCAACCACTTCTTCCGTGGACAGGACCATCCGGGTGGCGGCGACCAGGTTTTCTATCAGGGACACGCTTCTCCGGGTGCCTACGCTCGCGCCTTCCTCGAAGGCAGATTGAGCGAGTCTCAGCTCGACGGATTTCGACAAGAGAAGTCCCACGCCGGCGGCGGGCTCTCGTCTTACCCGCACCCGCGCCTCATGCCGGAGTTTTGGCAATTTCCCACGGTCTCCATGGGACTCGGTCCCATTAATGCGATCTACCAGGCTCAACTCAATCGCTACCTGACGAACCGTGGCATCAAAGATGCCTCGGACCAACAAGTCTGGGCGTTCTTGGGTGATGGTGAGATGGACGAAGTCGAAAGTCGCGGGCAGCTGCAGGTGGCCGCCAATGACGGACTCGACAATCTCAACTTTGTGATCAACTGCAATCTGCAGCGCCTCGACGGACCCGTGCGTGGAAATGGCAAAATTATTCAGGAGCTGGAGAGCTTTTTCCGCGGCGCCGGCTGGAACGTCATCAAAGTCATTTGGGGTCGCGAATGGGATGACCTGCTGGCTCGCGACGAAGAAGGTGCCTTGCGCACCTTGATGAATGTCACTCCCGACGGAGACTTCCAGACGTACAAGACGGAAGACGGGGCATTTGTTCGCGAGAACTTTTTTGCGCGCGATCCTCGCGCCCTGAAGCTCGTCGAAAACTATTCGGATGACCAAATTTGGGGACTCAAACGCGGCGGGCACGACTATCGCAAGGTCTACGCTGCGTTCAAGGCCGCAGCCGAGCACAAGGGTCAACCAACGGTTATCCTTGCCCACACAATTAAGGGCTACGGGCTCGGAAAACATTTCGAGGGTCGCAATGCAACCCACCAAATGAAGAAGCTCAAACTCGAAGATCTCAAGCTCGTTCGTGACTTCTTGAAAATTCCCATTACGGACGCCGCGCTCGAGGAAGATCCGTACCTGCCCCCGTACTTCAAGCCGAGTGACGACGACCCGCACATTCAATACCTGCACGAACGCCGGCGCGCGCTCGGAGGTTACGTTCCTGAGCGACGTTCGAAATACACGCACGTCAACGTCCCAGAGGCGGGCACATACGCCATCGCAGCTAAGGGTTCGGGTACGCAAGAGATTGCCACCACGATGGCATTTGTTCGTTTGCTCAAGGACCTCATTAGAGACAAAGAATTTGGTCCTCGGATTGTGCCGATCATTCCGGATGAAGCCCGGACCTTTGGCATGGATGCGTTCTTCCCAAATGCGAAGATTTACAATCCGAATGGTCAGCACTACATCTCGGTAGACCGCGACTT
>Ga0136644_10001764_pt1 | contig 16960 bp, 15 predicted proteins | sample C_130820_EF_Meta_FD_94780 | JGI IMG/M metagenome (GOLD analysis project Ga0136644, IMG submission 94780) | Freshwater microbial communities from Lake Croche, Canada to study carbon cycling - C_130820_EF_MetaG (v2) (version 2) | ecosystem: Environmental > Aquatic > Freshwater > Lake | place... | reverse complement strand
CCGAGTTCGCGGGCCAGGCTCCGCGCGAATCCCTCGAGGCCGGCCTTCGTGGCGGCGTAGACCGCGAGCCCGGGGCTGCCCTGCGCCGCCACGACCGAGGACACGAGCGTGATCGACGGATGGTCCGCCCGCACGAGCATCTGCCGCACCACCTCGCGCACGAGCACGATCGAGCCCCGCAGATTCACCGCCAGCATCGCGTCGATCTCCGCGTCGGTGGTCGTGGCGAGGACGCCCTCGGCGGCGATCGCCGCATTCGCCACGCAATGATCGATCGAGCCGAACGTTGCGGCCACACGATCCACGAAGCCCCGCAGGGCCGCTGCATCGGCCGCATCGAGCGCTTCCGCGTGCAGCCGCCCCGGATGCCGGGCGACGAGCCTGGCGACGGAGTCGGAGCCAGACCGGGAAAACGTGGCCACGTTGTCGCCACGATCGAGCAGCCGCTCCACGACGGCCAGGCCGAGCCCGCGCGAACCGCCGGAAACGAGTGACGTTGGCATCGGAGGGTCGCGCGGTTCAGCGGCGGGGAATTTTACCGGCGGGAGTCGTGACGAGTTGTTTCACGAAATCGACGAGCCGCGGCACGGCATGGGGCTCCAGCCGCTCGCGGCAGATGGCGAGCGCCGCCGAGCGCACCTGATCGGGTGTCGTGCCGGCCGGCAGCGGCTCGTGAACCACGATCTGTGCCGCCACGAGTTCGCCCGTGATCGCGCTCGGCAGGCCGTAGACCCGGGCATCGGCGACGCCCGGCACCGCGCGAAGCACCTCCTCCACACGCTTGGGATACACCTTCGCCCCTCCGACGACGATCACGTCGCTCCGCCGGCCCGTGAACTCCAGGCGGTCGCCCCGCCGCTCGACGAGGTCGCCCGTGGCCACCTCCGCCGTGTCGCGGGAGAGTTGGACGAGCAACTCGCCGTCGCGCCGCATCGAGAGCCGCACGCCGCCGGGAAGCGGCCGGCCGATCCACTCCGCCGGAAACCCCGCCTCGCCGTCGGTCACGCGAAACACCTCTCCGAGTTCCGTCGTCGCGTAGACGTGCGTGATCTTCGCCTGCGGAAACAGCGTCTTCGCCCCGGCGAGCAGCTGGGCGTCGGCCGCCTCTCCGCCGAGGGTGATCCGGTCGAGTCGCATCCCCGACACGAGCGGCCGGTCGCCCGACGTGATCAGCCGGCGCAGCAGCGTGGGCGTGGCCGGGAGGATCGAGACCTCCTCCTGGACGCACGCGTTCGCGACGAGATCGGGATCGCGCGAGGCGGGCACCACCACGCGACCGGCCGTCAGAAGCGCCTGCAGCCAGACCTGCAAACCCGCCCAGCGCGTGGCGTCGTAGACGAGCAGCCAGCCACGGCCGTGCCACTGCTCGGCAAGTCGCGCCGCAGCCAGGAGCGAATCCCAGGAGTGATCGACGAGTTTCGGCGGGCCGCTCGTGCCGCTCGTGGCCACGACGACCTGCGGCGGCACCGTCGCGAATTCGTGTCGTGGGCCGGCGGCAGCCGTGGGAGGCAGCGTCAGCGAGTCGTCGAGCACCACCCACTCTCGCAGTTCCCCCACCAGATCACGGGCGTCCTCGGCGAGAAACGCGACCGGCACGTGCTCACGGCCGCAGGCGGCGGCGATCACCGCGAGCGACTCCACCCGCTTCGCACGGGCCACGATGCCCACGGGCCGCGCGGACGCCAGCTCGCCCTCGAGCCTCGCGATCGCGGCCGCGAGCGTCGCGTAGTCGATCGCGCGGCGGCCGTCCCCGCCGGCGCCGGCGACCACCGCCGTGCGATCGGGGAACTGTCGGGCGACGAGGGCGATGGCGGCGGCGAGCCTGTCTTCGGCCGGGGCGTCGGCGAGATGGGCGATGGTGGCGGCGTTGGCTGTGGTGGTCATGGCGTGGAGCGGGGGGGCAGGTCGAGGGCGGAGGAGTAGAGGGCGACGAGATCGGAGACGGTGCGGAGCGTGGGCCGGGTCACGCCGGCAGCGGGCTCGCGAAACGGATCGATGCCCAGCGAACGCTCCAGGAGCACGATCGTCTGAGCGAGGTCGAGCGAGTCGAGGCCGAGGTCGGCCGCGAGGAGCATCCCGGCCGAGATGTCGTGCGCATCACGGCCGGTGTCGCGGAGGACGGTGCGAATCGCGGCGGCGATGGCTTCGAGCGGCGTCACTTGAATTCGGTCATCGTGGCGGACCCCGGCGCGGCGATGCCGCGGCCCGTGAGGGCCTGCCAGCCGAGTTGCAGCACCGTGCACGCGCCGATCCACAGGTCGAGGAACGGGGCGTACCAGCGTCCCAGCATATCGACATACTGCACGTCGAGCTCCAGGCGGGCGGGCCAGTCGAGGGTATTTCGGCCGTGAATCTGCGCCCAGCCCGTGAGGCCCGGCAAAACCTCGAGCCTTCGCGCCTGCCGCGGCGAATAGCGGGCGACGTAGCGAATCGGCAGCGGGCGAGGGCCGATCATGCTCATCGACCCGGCCAGGACGTTGAACAGCTGGGGCAGTTCGTCGAGGCTCGTGCGCCGCAGCAGACGACCGAACGGGGTGAGCCGGCTGGCGTCCGGCAGCAGCGCGCCGTCGGGTCCCGTGGCGTTGGTCATCGAGCGGAATTTCGCCAGCAGGATCGGTCTCCCTCCGCGGCCTGCCCGCTCGGAGAAGTAGAGCACCGGTCTGCCGAGCACGAGCCGAACCGCGATCCAGACCAGCACGAGCAGCGGCAGGACCGCGATCAGGAGTGACGCGGCCGCGACGACGTCGCACCAGCGCTTGAGAAAGCGGGGATAAGGATTCATCCGGCCACCCGCAACTTCAGGGCCGCAAGCAGGCCGAGGATCGCGGCGAGCAGGCCGTAGAGCGTCGCGACCGTACGGTGTGACAGGCCGGCGATCACGAGCCGTTGGTAGAGGTGGCCGCGGTGGGCCTGGAAGATGTTGTCCCCGGCGAGCAGACGGCGCACGAGCGTGAACCCCGTGTCGAGGATGAACGGACCGAGCGGCGCGACGGCGACGGGAAGCGTCGCGGGGATCGCCTCCCGGGGCAGCGCGAGCGGAAGCGTCGCGAGCAGAAAGCCGCAGAACGCGCTCCCCACGTCACCCATGAAAATGCGCGCGGGCTGCCAGTTCCACGCGAGAAATCCGCACGCCGCCCCCGCGAAGGCCGCCGCCACGCCGCCCACGGCCGGGCTGCCGCAGTTCGTGGCCACGACCCCCAGGACGAGGCCGGCAATGGACGCCGTGAGTCCGGCGATGCCGTCGATGCCATCCATGAAGTTGAAGGCGTTCGTCAGCCCCGCGATCCACAGCACCGTCAGGGGCCAGGCTGCGGGCCCGAGGTCCAGGCCGCCGAGGCCGCCGAGGTTCACGCTCTCGATCGGGCCGAGAATCGCCGTGGCAGCGACCGCGGCGCCGACGTGGACGGCGAGCCGGAGGCGTTTGGGCAGCGAGCGGACATCGTCCACCCAGCTCACCGCGGCGACCGCGGTGGCCGGGACGACCGCTCCCAGGAGACCGCCGGCCGCCTCGGGGTGCAGAATGCACATGACCGCCGCCGCAGCGAGCGTCACTGCGACGATGGCGAGCCCGCCGCCGCGGGGCGTCGGCCGCACGTGGCTGCTGCGGGCGTTGGGGATGTCGAGTGCCCCCCGTGCGGCTGCCCAGGCTCCGAGGCGGCTCACGAGCGCGGCCGATGCGATGCAGGCGGCGGCGGTCCAGACCGCCCAGAGAAGCACGTTCGGCATGGCGACGCTGTGGCGGCGATCGGGCGGGATGACCGTCCTACTCGACGCCGATTCCCCCCGGCATCGGGGCGTACTCCGGGACCACCTCGCGGAGCCGGGTCCGGATCGAGTCGGCCGGCTCGTCGAGAACCTCGCGCAGTGATTCCAGCAACTCCTCGACCGCCCGGAGCTCCGCCGGTCGATGGAGTGCGCAGAAGACCTTCGGGTGCGGCGTGCCGACGCGGCGTTCGTCCTCGAAATACAGCTCCTCGTAGAGCTTCTCGCCCGGCCGCAGGCCGGTGAACACGATCTCGATGTCGTCCTCCGTGAAGCCCGAGAGCGCGATCAGATCGCGGGCCAGGTCGACGATCTTCACGCTTTCTCCCATGTCGAGCACGAAGATCTCGCCGCCGCGGCCCATGGCGGCCGCCTGGAGCACGAGCTGAGACGCCTCGGGGATGAGCATGAAGTAGCGCTCGATCTCCGGATGCGTCACCGTGACCGGTCCACCCCGCCGGATCTGTTCCTGGAAGGTGGGGACCACGCTGCCGTTCGACCCGAGCACGTTGCCGAACCGCACCACGATGAACTTCGTGGCCGACTCCTTCGAAAGCGCCTGCACGTAGCGCTCGGCGACCAGCTTCGAGCACCCCATCACGCTCGTCGGATGCACCGCCTTGTCGGTCGAGATCGAGACGAAGGTCCCCACGCCGTGCCGGTCGGCCAGCTGAGCGAGCAGCCGCGTGGCCAGGCAGTTGTTCTTGATCGCCTCGGCGGGGTTGGCCTCCATCAGCGGCACGTGCTTGTGTGCAGCCGCGTGGAAGATCACGTCGGGTCGCCAGGTCGCCATGATCCGATCCATCCGCTCCTCGTCGGTGATGTCGGCGACGAGAAACTCGAGGGGTGGACGGTGCTCGATCCGGGCCAGTTCCTGCTCGAGGCCGAACACGCCGTTTTCAGAGTGATCCACGATCAGCAGCCGGCCGGGATGGAACCTGAGCACCTGCCGGCAGATCTCGGAGCCGATCGATCCGCCCGCGCCGGTGACGAGCACCGTTCGGCCGGCGACGAGCCCCGCGACGGCCGAATCGTCGAGCCGCACCGGCTCCCGCCGCAGGACGTCCTCGATCGCCACGGGTCGCAGCCTCACGTGCGTGCGGTCGTCGGTCGTGACGCCGGGCAACTCGTCGATGGCCGGCATCACCTTCACGGTCGCGCCTGCCGCCGTGCAGTCGGCGAGCAATCTCCGAAACGCACGGCCGGTCACCCAGCCCGACTGCACGAGCACGTCGTCGATCCGCCGGCGCGCCACCTCCGCCCCGGCCCGCTCCACGGCCCCGAGCACCTCGATGCCCGAGAATCGCGTGTGGTGAAGGGCGGGGTCGTCGTCGAGGAAGCCGACGATGACGTACGGGCTGCGGGACGTGGCCATCAGGTTGCGGGCCAGGAGTTCGCCAGACTGATTGGCGCCGATGATGAGCGCGGACCGGGCGGGCTGCCGGCTGAACAGCGGCCGGAGTTCCTCGTGCACGCTCCGCCACACCGCGCGGATGCCGCCGATCACGAGGATCGTCGTCGCCCAGTCGAGCAGAATCACACCGCGCGGGACGTGCTGGACCCCGCCGAACCGGCCGCTGGTAAGGAACAGGCCGTCGATGGCCGCGAGCACCAGCATCGACAGCGTGGCGCCCCACAGCAGGTTCAGGAGGTCGCCGAACGCGACCCGCCGCCACGAGACATGGCACAGGCCGAGCGCGTAGAAGATGATCGACTTGAGAACCACGAGTCCGCCGACCGTGGCCGCATAGACGGCGAACCACTTCCAGTCGAAGGTGAAGTCGTAGCGCGTGAAGAAGGCGAAGAAGTAGACCGCCGCGAACACGGCGGCATGGGCGACGACGAGCCCCACGGCCCGCCCGGAGAGCGGTCGCATCAGGACCCGGGGCGTGGAAAGGAAGAGGTTCATGCAGGTTTCGGCGCGTGATCGGATCCGCCGGCGGGGGTGAGCCCGACCCTCGCACACCGCAATTCGACGCCCGCCGTGAGCAGGGCGGCCAGGATCACCGGCACGAGCGGGGCCGTGGATCGTACGGCCGGGGAAGATTCAGGGGTCAGGAGCGCGACCCCCGCGAGGCCGCCCAGGGCGGCGAGCACGCCGTAGAGGAGGGTCACCCACGCGTGCGGCACGCCGCTGCGGACGAGCCGGTGAAAGAAGAACTCGCGGTGAGGCTCGAGCGGATTGTGACCGTTCGCAGCGCGGCGGATGACCGACACGAACGGATCGTAGATCGCCGGCCACAGTGCCATCGCGACCGGCACCAGGATCACGGGCCGCCATTGAGACGGGAACAGGAGCGGCATGGCGGCGAAGAACGTTCCGAGAAACGCGCTTCCCACGTCTCCCATGAAGATCCGCGCGGGCTGCCAGTTGAACACGAGGAAACCTCCGGCCGACGCCGCCAGAAACGCTCCGAGAACCATCGAAGGTGGCACCCAGGCGACCAACGACATCGCCGCGATGGCCAGCCCTGCGACCACTGCCAGAAGCCCCGCCATGCCGTCGATGCCGTCCATGAAGTTGAAGGCATTCGTGAGCCCGACGATCCAGATGATCGTGATCGGCCAGGCGGCCGCGCCGAACTCCAGCGTCGTCACGCCGGGCAGCACGATCGAGCGGATCGGACCGAGGAACCAGGTGATCGCCGCCGCGACCGCGACGTGGATCGCCAGCCGGAGCGTCGCCTTGAGCGGCTGCATGTCGTCGATCACGCCCACGAATCCGATCACGAGGGCGGGGAGCAGCGTGCCGAGCATGATGGCCACCGCCATGTCGGGCCAGCGGGATGCCGCCGCCGTCGCGGCTGCCGCCATCGTGATCACGATGGCGGCGCCTCCACCCCGGGCCGTGGGCAGGGCGTGGGCACTGCGGCGATTGGGCAGGTCGACGAGGCGATAACGGGTCGCGAGCACGATCACCAGATCGACGATCACTGCCGACACGACGAACACGAGGAGCGCGAGCCCCGGCCAGAGCACGGCCTCGAGGTCGTGGAGCGGCGGAAACAGGGCGGAGGGAGTGGATGACGACGTGTGCATGGGCGGGGGTCAGCGGCGCGTGTCGAGCACTTCGTTGGCGACCATTCGGGCCACGTCCGGAGTGACGTGGGCGCCCATGGGCAGCGACAGGCTGCGGGCCGACAGGCTGTCGGTCACCGGGAGCGTGGGGCCGTGAAGGTGATACCGTTCGAACCCCGCCATGCGGTGGCAGGGGGGAGAGTAGTAGGCCCGGGAATCGATGCCGCGGAGGGCAAGATGCCGGCGAATCGCGTCACGATCGACGCCGAACAGGGGCGGATCGATCGTGATCGAGAAATCCTTCCAGCTCGTCGTGCCGCCAGGAGCGATCGTCTGGAACCCGATCCCGGACGCACCACGCAGGACATCGAGGTAGGCCTCGGCGGCGGCCTGCCGCCGTCGGCACGCCTCTGGCAGCCGCTCGAGCGAAGCATGGCCGAGCGCCGCCGACAGCTCGGGCAGGCGGCCATTGAGGCCGGGGAGGGTGCAGCCGTAGGCGCCGTCGTTGCCGTATTCGCGCAACTCGCGCAGGAGCGCCGCGAACGACGCCGACGACGTGGCGACCAGACCGCCTTCCCCCGCCACGGCGAGCTTCGTCGGCGACATGCTGAACACCTGCGCGAAACCCTCTCCGCCCACCTGTCGGCCTCCTGCGAGCGAGCCGAGCGCGTGGGCGGCATCGACCATCAACGGCACGTCGGCTTCGGCGGCGAGCCGGGTGAGCCCTGCCAGATCGCACGGGTTGCCAAAGGTATGGCAGGCCAGAATCGCGGCCGTGTGCGGCGTGATGGCGGCGGCCACGTCCGCCGGAGAGATCGTCCAGGTCGCGGCATCCACCTCGACGAACACCGGCTCGAAGCCGGCCCAGGTCACGGCGCCCGGACCGGCGAGGAACGTGAAACTCGGCAGGATGACCTCGCGGCGGCTCGGATCCCCCTGCATGTGGCGCAGGGCCGCGAGCCCGAGCGCGAGGCCGACCGTGCAGCTGGAAACCGCGACGACGTCGTCGGCTCCGGTGAGTCGTCGTGCCGCCGCCTCGAGCCGGGCGAGTTCCGGACCCTTCGTGAGGATGCCGCTCGCGAAGACCCGACGGAAGACCGGCTCGACGTCGTCGAACGCCGGGAGATCGGGCCGCACGAACGGCACCTTGTAGCGGCAGGCTGCCGGTGCGGTGCCCGACGGAATGTCACGCGTCGCGGTCACGGGGACGTCACCTGGGGGGGAGCGGCTGGATGGCGGTCGGGCGGCGGGCCGTCGGACGCCAGAGATGCGATCTGCATCAGCCTGGCCGCGGCGGCCTCGGGCCCGTTGCCCAGCGACTCGCGAAGTTCCGCGAGCCATGCCTGCACCTCGGGGAGAGGCCTGGCCGGCCGCCGGGCGCGAATCACGAACGGACTCAGGGTCGACTCCTGCGACTCCTCCGCGAAGAACAGGTCTTCATCGACTTTCTCCCCCGGCCGCAGGCCGCAATAGTCGATCCGCACCTCGTGTTCCGGGATGTCCATCACGAACGCGAGGCTGCCGACGAGATCGACGATCGAGAGGGGCTCTCCCATCTCGAGGACGCACACGCCGCTCTGGCGGCTCGTCGCTCCGGCGAGCAGGATGAGCTGCGCGGCCTCGTCGCCGGTGAGAAAGTAGCGTCGGACGTCCGGGTCGGTGATCGTGATCGGCAGTCGCCGGCTCAGCCGCTCGGCGAAGATCGGCACGGCGCTGCCGCTGGATCCGAGCACGTTGCCGAACCGCACGATCACGAACCTTGTGCCCGACCGTGTCGCGAGCGCCTCGAGATACCGCTCCGCCACGAGCTTCGACGCCCCCATCACGCTCGACGGATAGACCGCCTTGTCGGTCGAGAGCGAGATGAACGTGCCGACGCCCTGGTCCGCGGCCAGTTCGGCGAGCGTGGCGGTCGCCAGCGTGTTGTTCTCGATCGCCTCGAGCGGATGGTATTCCATCAGGGGAACGTGCTTGAAGGCCGCCGCGTGCACGAGCAGATCGGGCTTCTGCTCGGCCAGCAGCGTCTCGACGCGCTCGGCGTCCGCGATGTCGCAGAGCCGCGGCACGACGTCCACGACATCCGCGGCCGGGTGTCCAGCCAACTCCCGATGGAGCGCGGTCAGTGCCGTTTCAGACCGATCCACGATCACCAGGCTCGAGGGCTGAAACCGCATGATCTGCCGGCAGATCTCCGCACCCACCGAGCCGCCGGCGCCCGTCACGAGGACACGGCGGCCGCCGACGAACGGGGCGACGTGCACGTCGTCGTCCTCGAGATGGGCGGCCGGCCGCTTGAGGAGGTCGTGCAGGGCGATGTCGCGCACCCTGAGCGGCCTGACGGTGATCCTGCGGCCGTCGTCATCGACGGTGGAATGGTCCTCGGCGATCCGCACCCGCACCTTGACCGCGGCGCACGCATCGCACAGGGAGCGCAGTCGCCGCCCGTAGATCGACCCCTCGCGGACGATGATCTCCCCGATTCGCAGCCGCTCGGCGCACGTCGGGGCCATCGCCACCGGTCCCAGCACCCGGGCCCGGCCGACGGTGACGCCGTAGTGCTCGGGCTCGTCGTCGAGGAGCCCGGCCACGAAGTAGCGTTGAGGGCGGAGGTGCGGCAGGGCGAGCGCGATGTCGCGACCGGCAGGGGAGGCGTCCACGAGCAGCACCGGCCGCTCGTTGCCCACCGCGGTGGCGGGCATGATTTCCTCGTACACGCTCCGTGCCAGGGCCTGCATGCCTCCCACGCTGATGAGCGTGAACAGCCAGTCGAGGAGCAGCACCGACCGGGGGATCTGCACCGCGCCGAGGACCAACGCGAAGTAGTTGAATGCGACGAGCACGAGCAGGCCAGTCGTGGCGGTGCGCAGGAGACGGTTGAGATCCTCGAAGCGGGCCGCCCGCCACGGCCGGTGGCAGAACCCGCGGCTGTAGAAAAGCACGAGCTTGATTCCCACCACCCATGCGATGGTGGAAAGGATGGTTTCGGAATCGGACGCCCGGAGCAGGAGCTCGCCCCGGACGAAGAAGGCCGCGAGGTACGAGAGCTCGAACAGCAGGGCCAGAAATGCCGTGACGACGATGGACTCGCGGGTCGGGACGCGGGCGCGCCACGAGTTCACCAACCAGTGCGAGAACGCCCGGGACAGGGTCGAGACCATCGCCGCCTCCTACAGCCTCTCCAGATCGACGTCTTCGAGTTCCACCGAAGCGCCTTGGTTCAGAAACCGCACCGCCACCACGAGCCGCTCCGTCCCCTGGCGTCTGACGACCGTCCCTTCGATCCCCCGCAGGGCACCTGTCCGTACGCGGACGAGCTGTCCAGGTTCGATCCGGGCCTCGGGCGTGAGCGGGCAGTCGGTGTCGATGAGCCGCTTGATCGCGCGGAGGTCGGCGAGCAGGGTCGTCTCGTCGCCGATCGGGAGCCAGCGGGCGATCGTGTTGGTGGCGAGTGCGGTGCGGCGCTGATCGTCGTCCACGTGCGAAAACACGTAGCCGGAAAAGAGCGGCACATGCGAGTCACGGGTGCGACCCCCGGGGGACTTGAGCCTGCGTCGGACGAGCGGGGCGTAGAAGGGTATGCACGCGGCCTCGAGTTTTCGCATCAGATCCTTCTCCCGGCGCGAGAGCGTGTAGAACGCGATCCAGCGCGCTGCGGGCGCGAGGGCGGGGGCCTCTGCGTCGAGCAGGTCGGCTGGGAAGAGATCTGGCTGCCGTGGCAGGATGGGCATCGGCGAAACCTGCGCAAACTCCGTGCTCGTGGGTGGCCTGGACCACCTCCCCTGCCACGTGCCACAAGCGTCAGACACTCCGAAGTTTACGACGCATTTGCACCCCATGCGCGACCCCTGCCCGATCGCGGAAAACCGGGCAAAGTTTCCGGTCTGGCGATGCCGATAACTCCGAGACAACCGACTGTAGCGGTTGGGAGGAGTTTGCCATGGACCGGTCAGAAGTGACGAAAACGAGCCGCAAAACAGCCCGTGAACGGCTCGTGTGGGTGTTGCTCGCCGCCGTCGTGGCCAATGCCTCCGGATGCCAGACATTTGGTCGCCCGCAGCGGGCGATCACCCAGCAGGCCACGCTCGACGCGAAGTGCCCCCCCGATCCGGGCCGGATGCCGGCCAAGGAACTGGCCAAGATCACGCTGCCGCCCTATGTGATCGAGCCGCCGGACATCCTGCTCATCGACGCCCTGCGAGTCGTGCCCAAGCCGCCGTTTCGGATCCAGAGTTTCGACACGCTCCAGGTGATCGTGGAGGGCACGCTCCTCGAACAGCCGATCAACGGGCTCTACGTGGTGGAGCCGGGCGGGATGCTCGATCTCGGCCCGTCGTACGGCAAGGTGATGGTGGGCGGCCAGTCGCTCGAGGAGGCGCAGGACGCGGTCTTCCGGCACTTGAAGCGCGTGCTCAAGGAGCCCCAGGTGTCGCTCACGCTGGCGCAGGCCGCCGGTCAGCAGCAGATCTCGGGCGAGCACCTCGTGGGCCCCGACGGCACGATCAACCTCGGCACGTACGGCAGCGTGTACGTCACCGGCCTCACGCTCGAGGAGGCGAAGGAGAAGATCGAACAGCACCTCGACAAGCACCTCGACGCGCCGCTCGTGAGCGTGGACGTGTTCAGCTACAACTCGAAGGTGTACTACGTGATCACGGAGGGTGCGGGACAGGGAGACAACGTCGCACGCTTTCCCGTGACCGGGAACGAGACCGTGCTCGACGCGATCGCCCAGATCAACGGGCTCTCACGGCTCTCGAGCAAGGACGTGTGGATCGCCAGGCCGGCACCCTCCGGCGTGGGCTGCGACCAGATCCTGCCGGTGGACATCGAGGCGATCATGAAGGGGGCCGCCACGGGCACGAACTACCAGATTCTGCCGGGCGACCGCGTGTTCATCGCCCAGGACCACATGATCGCGTTCGCGGGACTGATCGAGAAATGGACGGCGCCGTTCGAGCGGATGTTCGGCTTCGCCCTGCTCGGTTCGAGCACCGTGCAGCAGTTCAACCGGTTCCCCTACGGCTTCAACCCGAACTTCGGCGCCTGCTGGGTCGCTCGCGAGGTGTACGGTGTCGAAAATCCGCGCTGGCTGCTGTTCCGGGCTTGGTTGCTGACGCAGGCCCCGGATTGGCTGCGGGAGACCTATCTCGCCCACGGCGAGGAGTTTGCGGCCTGGATCCACGACAAGCCGGTGCTGAAGGCGGGCATCCGGATGCTGATGGAAGCGGCGATCGCCCAGTATGACGACCCGGAGTGAGCCCGGGCGTATACTTCCTCGGGGAAGCAGGGACTCGAATGCACGTGCCGGCAGGCCAGGGAGACTCGTGATGGCGGGCAAGACGACAGGCCGAATCGTGGCGGCGGTGGTGGCGATCGTGGCGGGAATCATCACGGCTGGAGAGGCCGCCGCGCAGGGAAACAGCCAACTGCCGTTTTCCAACATCTACAACCGGCCGGCTCTCAGTCCCTACAACCAGTTGCAGCAGAACATCTACAACCCGCTGGCAAATCAGAACGTCTACCAGCAGCAGATCATGCCCCAGTTGCAGCAACAGCAGCAGCAATTGCAGCAATTGCAGCAGTCCCGGCAGTTGAACAAACTGCAGAACCAGGTGCAGCAGGTGCAGCGAGACACGTCCGCGAGACAGGTGGACGAGACGATCCGACCCACCGGCCACGCATCCACGTATCAGAACCTGTCGCACTTCTACCCGCGCCAACGCTAGTGCGGGCGTTCGTCTGGGACGCTCACCCCGCGACGATGTCGGTCATTGCTATCTTGTTTGCGATCGTGCTGGCGTCGGCGGCGAAGGCCGAGGATCGGCCCTCCATGCGGCAACTGCCCCCTTCCGGCCCGCTGCCAGGGCCGCCCTCTGTGCGTGACCTCGTGGACGCCCGTGCCGCGGTCAAGGCCCGATTCAAGGAGCCCCTCTCCCACACCGCGACCGCCGCCGGCGCCCGCTCCGCCGCCGACGCGCTGATCGCCGGCGCCCGCGAGGAATCCGACCTCGCCCGCAAGTGGATGATGCTCGACGAGGCCCGGCGGCTCGGGGCCTCCGCCGGCAGCGCCGAACTGGTGACCCGCGCCGTCGCGCTCACGTCGGCCTGCTTCGACGTGGATGAGCAGGCGATCGAACTCGAATCGCTGGGAACGATCCCGCTGCGGGCCCTCGATCCCACGCGGGCGACCCGGCTGGCCGAGGCCGCCGAGAAGATCGCGACGCGCGCCGAAACCGACGGTCGGGATGATGTCGCAGCCGATGCCCGGATGCTCGCGTTCAGAGCGTGGCAGAGGGCCGGCAACACCGCCGCCGCGAGGCGTCTCGCGCGGTAGGGCGGCCCCCGCGGCGGGAGGGACAGCGGCGGGATCGCCCCGCGCTACGGCTCGTCGAACGGGCGGCGGGGCTTGCGTTCACCGTTCGGCTTCGCGGGAGCCTCCTCGTCGCGAACGGTCTCCAGCACCAGGTCGGGGGTGCCGTCCTCGAGTTTCGCCTCCTCCAACTCCTGCCTCTCGCGCCACGGCTTTTCCGCCTCGTAGCTGGCCAGTTCGTCCTCCAGCTGCTCCTTCACCTCCGGCGACTCGCCGCCCGCCTCGACAGCCTTCTTGCTGAACTCGCGGGCCTTCGCGAAATCACCGGTCTCGGCATAGCCGGCCGCGAGCGTGCTGATGATGTGCGCCTGCTTCCACTCCGTCTTCTCGCAGGCCTTCGTCGCCAGTTCGATCGCCCGCCCGCCGTCGCGGATGGAGTCGTCCGGAGAGGTGGCCAGGAGCCAGGCCAGATTGTTGAGCACTCCGTCGTTGTCCGGATCGAGAACGAGCGCCTGCTCGAGATCGGCGAGGGCGGCCCCGTGGTCGCCGATCGAGATCTCTGCGTCGCTGCGGCCGCGGCGGCTCAGGAACTGCTTGTCGTCGAGTTCGATCGCCCGCGTGAACCGTTTGATCGCCTCGCGCGGCTGCTTGGCGGCGAGGTAGAGCATGCCCAACTGCCCCACGAGCAGCGCGTCGTCCGAATGCTGCGAGACCAGCTTGCGGAAGTCGCGGATCGCCGCCGGATAGTCGTTTCGCTCGGCCGCTATGAGCCCCCGCAATTCGAGGGCCGCCGGATGGTCGGGCTTGCGGCGCAGCACGCTCTCGAGATCCGCCTGCGCCTGCTCGGTATCCCCGGCCTGCTGGTGGATCCGGGCCCGGAGCACGAGGGGGATCGCGTCGTCCGGGTCGATCTCGATCGCCTTGTCGAGATCTGCGATCGCCCGCGGCTGCTCTCCCTTGAGCGCCAGCACACGGGCCCGTTGCAACAGGGCTCCGGCCGCGTCCGGGTCGATCTCGATCGCCTTGTCGAACGTCTTCTGCGCGTCATCGAGCCGGTTTTCCATCATGAACGCCATGCCGAGGGCCTCGAGCAGGGAGGAGTCGTCGGGATCCTCCTCGATCGCCACCTCGAGGTCGGCCCGCGCCTCGTCGAAATCGTCGTTGAGGAGGTGGAACAGACCGCGGGTGCGCCGCACGTCCTTGTCCCGGGGGGCGAGTTCCGCCGCCTGGTCGTAGTCGGCCCGCCGCGCCGCCTGGTCGTCGTCGCGCAGGTTGCCGCGGATCACGTGCGCCTGCGCCACGAGCAGTTTGTCGTCGCCGCCGAGGTCGATCGCCTTGTCTGCCGCCTCCTCGGCCCGCCTGCGATCGCCTCCGGGCAGGCTCTCGAGGCGGGCGATCATCAGCCACGCCGCCCCCAGGGAGGGATCGCGCTCGATCGCCTCATCGAGGTCGCGCATCGCGAACTGGCGCATCCGCGGCCATTGCGCGTCGGGATGCGGACTGTCGAAGATCGCCTCGACGACCATCCCGGCGCGATCCATGAGCGTGCCGGTGTACAGGTCGGCGGCGAACCTCCTCCCCTCCTCATCGAGCCCCTTCTCGATCGCCCGGCGGCACAGATCGAGCACGCTCGCGAAGTCGTCGAGCCCGTCGGCGGAGAGTTTGGCCTCGATCGCGGCGTCGAGGTCGGGCTGACCGGGCTGGTCGGCCAGACCGCGGCCGCCGGCCAGGCAGAACGCGAGCAGAAGCAGGGATCGCAGGCGCATCGGGCGGGCTCCTCGGGACGACGACAAGTATGGGAAATCCCCGGTGGGCGGGCTACGCCAGCCTACAGCGGCGCCGGCAGGTCGCGCCGGGCGAAGATCCAACCACCCACGACGTAGGCGGCCAACCCGAGCCCCAGGAGCACGCCGTCGTATGCCAGGAGAAGCCGCCAGGCAGTGGCCGGATCTCCCACCAGCCGCTGCGGCTCGTAGGCGTTGAGGATCGACAGATAGCCGCACCAGGAGAGGGTGTTCGACAGCCGCCCCACGAGCTTTGCGAGGATCGAGAACACGTAGAACCCGCACATGATCCCGATCGTCCGCCAGCGGTAGCTGTCGGCTGAAGACACGCAGGCGGAGATGCCCGCCATGCAGACCATCAGGCCGAACACGTTGAGGGCCGCCGGCACGAGACGCAGCGGATCGACCTTCCCCGACCATGGCCCGAGCGCCACCGCCGACGCCGCGGCACCGCCGAGCACGGCCGCGAGCAGCGCCGCCGCCGCCACCGTCGCGACGGCCTGCGAGATGAAGACGGCCCGCCGCGTGACCGGCTGCGCGAGGATCATTTCCATCGTGCCCCGCTCGAGCGGCCCCGACACTGCATCGCTGCCACGCGTGATCCCGAACACCGTGGCCGCGAGCACGACGACCGGATCGACGAACGCCAGCGCCACGCGGCCGGCGTGCGTCGCCACCTCGGAAAATGGCACGCCGGAGAGCCGTTGCCAATCCTGGGGGATCGCCCGCAGGAGCACGTCCTGGAAGGCCGGCATCGGAATCTGCGCCGAGAGCCAGATGTAGATCCAGGGAAACGCGGTCCAGAGTGCGACGAGCGAGAGCACGAGCCCCCGCTGGTCGCCCCAGGTCTTCCGCCAGATTGCAGGGTTGAACCACATGGGTCAGTCCGGGCCCGGCCCGCGGTGAAACCGATCGTAGACGCCGCCGAGCCCCACGGGCTCGATCTGCACCTCCTCGAGCGGCAACGTCGCCAACCACCCGAGCAGCGGGGCGAGCGAATCGCCCGATTCCATGACCACGCGGCCGCCCTCGCGGCCGACGAGCGTCACGTGCCCCGCGAGGGCGGCAGGAACGTCGTTCCACGCCCCGTCCAGCCGGGCCGTGATCCGATGGCTGCGGCGCAACTCCGCGAGGCACTGCTCGTGCACGAGACGCCCGCCGCGCACGATCGCCACGCGGTCGCAGGTGCCCTCCACTTCCGAGAGGACGTGCGAGGAAAAGATCACCGTCCGGCCCGCCGCACGGGCCTCGCGCACGAGATCCAGCACCTCGGCGCGGGCCGTGGGGTCGAGATTCGCCGTGGGCTCGTCGAGGATCGTGAGCCGCGCTTCCGTCGCCAGCACCACCGCCAGTGCGAGCTTTTGCCGCATGCCGGTGCTCATCCTCGCCACCTGACGGGAGCAGTCGAGATCGAGCCGCCGCGCCACCTCGGCCGCCCGGTCGCGCCGACAGGCCGGCCGCAGCCCGGCGAAGAAGTCGAGCGTCTGCAAGCCGTTCATCCTGCGGAAGAGCCGGGCTTCTCCGGGCAGGTAGGCCGTGGCGTCGCGGACGGCCAGCGACTGCGTCAGGCAGTCGAACCCGGCCACGCTCGCCCCCCCGGACGTCGGCCGGATGAACCCCATCAGCAGCCGCAGGAGCGTCGTCTTGCCGGCGCCGTTGGGGCCGAGCAGGCCGAAGATCTCCCCCTCGTGCACGGTCAACGCGCAGCGATCGAGCGCGGTGAACGCCCCGTATCGCTTCGTCAGGTCGCGTGTTTCGACGATCATCCTGGTCTCGACCGGGAGCGATTCGATCAGCCGTAGAAATAGTAGCCCGCGAGGGCGAAGGCGATGAGGGAGACGCAACGCCGCACGATTCGCGGAGGCATCCGCCGGGCGAGAGCCGAGCCCGCAACCCCTCCCGCGACGGCGCTGGCGGCCATCACCCCGGCGTGCGGCCACGAGACGGCATGGGATCCGGCGCATGAGCCGGCGGCGAAGAGCGCGGCCGCGGCGCCGTTGATCAGTGAACCGAGCACGTTTTTCACGGCGTTGAGCCGATGGATGTCACCGAGCCCGAGCAGCCCGAGCATCGCGAGCATGAGGAT
>Ga0136644_10001762_pt1 | contig 16963 bp, 18 predicted proteins | sample C_130820_EF_Meta_FD_94780 | JGI IMG/M metagenome (GOLD analysis project Ga0136644, IMG submission 94780) | Freshwater microbial communities from Lake Croche, Canada to study carbon cycling - C_130820_EF_MetaG (v2) (version 2) | ecosystem: Environmental > Aquatic > Freshwater > Lake | place... | reverse complement strand
GTGACACAATTTGTAGAGATCAAAGAGTCCCGAGAATTCATCTCCAAGATCCGCGAACCGTGTGGCCAGTTCAAGAAAAAGGATTGCAAAGGAAATCTATGTGGATGGGATGGGAAAGTATGTCGCATCCAGATCAAGAAATCGGTCAATGAAGATAAGCTGTTTAACCGTATCTTCTCTGCCATGTTTGATAATTCAAAAATTAGAGCTGTAGTCCTTGATGGACGAACAACCCCGTTTTTTAGTACTATTTTATACATTAAGTTACCTCACGAGGTCATACTCACCGACAAACAGCTCTAAACATTATCAATATCCACTTCCTCCTGCCCTTCAAACACAAATCCGTCCTCTTTCGCATTGGTACGGGTTTGCAGTTCACCGGCATCGGTCACGAGCGAAACTACGTTCGCGTGTACAGGAATCAGATCCTGGATCTTGGCCAGCTCATCTCGCGAAACAATCGCGATCATCTCTAGAGCCAGAGGACCAGTCAGACCGGTCTTGGCAATGAGAATGAATATGCCTGGAGAGACCATCATGGTCTTCTTGGCCCGACCGGTAAACCGGCCAGGAATCTTGACTTGCGATACAAACACCTTATCGTCGTGCGAATACACGACCTCAACTCGAGCGTTGCCCAGCGTCTTAATGACCCGTGCAACGTAGACTTCATCATCGGGCTCATCGCCCTTCTTTTTGTGCTTCAGGTCGTAAATGTAACCAGAAACCATATCGTCGCTCTTGCGCTTCGAGGAATCTCCTGAATGGCGTGGCATCTTATCTTAACTGTTCTTTACTGGATTGAAGGTATTAAATCCGTTTTACTTACGGCGACCGGCTACAGGCGTAGCCACTGGAATTCCCATACCGACAGACGGAGTCGCTGTTACTTTCTTGAATCCGTAGTATACTGCGGCTAGACCGCCAACTAGCCAAATAATCTGCCAATACCAACTGGTAGCACTACGTTTGTGGTTTTCTACGACCCCAGAAATCGTTGACACAACAATCCAACCTCCCCATATCAGAAGAAAAAGACCGAGCCAACTCATTTATTTATGAGTAAAGTTATTTACCGCCGACGGCGGCCTCCACCCGTTAGACCCGGAATTCCCGGGAAAACGGGCTCGGGAGGAAAAACACGCAGATATCCAGCATACAGAGCGTACCCACCTGCTACAATCCACAAACCTTGCCATAACCATCCGGCAACGGAACGGTTATGGTTGGCCCAGATGCCAACAGCAGTAGACCATAAGACGTACGCACCAACTAATACTAAAAGGATTCCGACTACATCTGCAGTGAACGCCATTTTATTCTTATCAACTATTTTATGCGACCGTTTGGCTCATACAATAGTTTTTCAACATATTTACTTTATATCAGGGGACGTCCACCACTCACTTTAAGGAAGCGAGACCTTTAAGCCGTCGGGGGCTTGATGAAGTGGACCTTCAGGAACGACTGGAGGTTCAGGTAGGTAACCTCCTGGCCATCCTTTACGCGGAGGAGCTTGCCGAGCTTGGCATCGGGGATAATGCGGCGCTTGAAGCTGGGGTCAAAGCACTTGTGCTCCTTCACGTAGGTCGAGATGAACTTCGTGACGTCCGTCTGGGAGCGCTGGCTCTTGGGCGAGAGGCCCATGAACGAGGCCAGCTCGTCCGTGATCGGGCGGAGCTTGAGGAACGCGTTGTTGGCGCGGCGGGCCTCCCACGTGGCCTTCTCCTCGGGCGTCATCGTCGCGGGGTCCTTGCGCACGCGGCGCTTGGAGTTGCGGACGTCGCGCTTGAGGGCCTTGAGGGCCTCGCCAGCCTCGGCGACCAGCGCGCGGACACGCGTTGACCACTCCGTGCCGAGCGTCTTGAGGTGCTCCTGGAGCTCCGTGAGGATCGCAGCAGCGGGGCGAGTCTCGGAGGCATCGGCAGCTACGGAAGGCACGACGGCAGGGGTCTCAACCGTGGGTACGGTCACCTCGGCCTTCGCGGCGGCCTTCTTGGCGGGGGCAGCCTTCTTGGCAGCGACAGGGGCGGGGGCATCAGCGGCAGCGGGGGCGGCGGTCTTCTTGGCAGCGGGCATCGTCGTGTTTGACTTATTGACAGACTTGGAAGACGACATTTCTAACGCGGTTGTTATACTACTAGTAGTCCTTACCTGTTTAAATCACAATCTTACGATGGCACTAACAATAATGAAACATATTGGATAATTGTCAGGACAGTCGTACAAAATTGACAAAAGTACCTTGGAAACAGCCCACGAACACTGAAGTCTGTTCGTTCGCATCTTTTCGAAATTGGACAAGCATGTTCGTAGCCATTGTAAGTACTGATACCTCTTCGACCGTATAGAATGCTCGGTTGCAAACGCTACCATATCCATCTGAATAAGGTTGATTAACACGTACAGCTGTGACCTGTTTAAGGAAGAAAACATCAGATGGTTCATATCAAAGAACCCATTTTCTTCAATCATCTGACATATGGTCAACCACTTCTCATTCACTAAATCTGCGAACGTGTCTGGCAACGGAACGTCATGGTAGTTAGGAATATCCAGCTTCTTTCGTATCCTACAAACATTACGTAATCGCCTTCTTGTTTCAATAGTTAGTACCTGACGAGTATAAGGATTTGCGGGAGCCGCAGATTGTTTCAGGATTTGGTACAAACTACGAATATCAAACCACCAGAGCTTTTCCGCTTCACGGAATGAAAAATAGTTCAGGGGATGAACCTTATCCTTTTCATCTAGCGTGACCAGCTCTTCCGTATTATGGCACTCTTTACGATTTAAAACACCATCACCTGCAAGTTTTAATCGCTTGCGGATAAAGTACCCTTTCCATACCTTCTGAATCATGACGGCTTTCTGACTCCCATTGTTCAAATCTGCCCATAACCGTTTAACTTTGGACTTGGCATGTTTACCGCAGAACAGTAACCCTTTTATTGCCTGGGACGGACACTGTTCCAAGCTCACCTTGTTCTTGCACGACGCACACAGCACCATATTATGTATGACCTTTATTCCTTTCATCTAAAACACAAAAATAGATTTATCAAAAACGGATTCTTTTTGGTGAAGATAGTAGATATTAGGCTGGGTAACAGCTGGAGATGGGACAAAAACACTAACTGGGTAAAATCCAGCGTGAACATTGTCGTTTGGTGGGCTGTCCATTTGAGACTTAAAAGAGAACCTTAAGTGCACGAAAGTGCATCGCTAAACAAACCTGGGCCACTACCCCGTCCGTCGAAAGATAGGACAAAGCTAGCGTCAACAAACGCCGCTCAAGAGATGACAAGGGAGTCATGAGAGTGAATACGCCAACAATGGACACGGGGTGTCCTAGGCAAATTTTTCATTGAATGTGATTTCTTTTTCCCGAAAACGGATTTACACCTTTCTAACCTATAGAGATCACAACAATCAAGAATGAACGGTCCTATCCACTCGAGCTCTGTCGATGTCAGCAACGTAACGTTTCAGGTAGGTCAGGCAAAGGCAGGTCGTAATCCATCAATCACGATGAAGTACAATGGCAACAGTCTACTCATCCGTCTGCCTCGTGTAGCATACCCTGGTGGTGTGCTTGTTCGCGAGGGCGATAATGGCATGAAGACGTATACGCTGATCGGCTCTCTGAAGGGCTGCGATCCGTATGGCAAGGAGCGTTCGGCTGGTACCGATGATATCGGCAAGCTGTACAATCTACTGACGGACCTGGACGAGCACATCATTAAGGCTGCTGTGGAGAACAGCTCCAAGTGGTTCGGCAAGAAGCGGTCCGAGGAGGCGATCCGCGATGCGTTCAAGCCGATCTTGAGTGTTTCAACGGACAAGGTTGATGGTGAGTACGTGCCGAATGGCAAGTATCCTCCCAGCTTCCGTGCCAAGGTCCCAGTGTATGACAACCGCGTCTCGACCGAGATTGTGGATGCCTCGCGCAATCCTGTAACGTATGTTACGCCCGAGTCTCTGACCTCAATCTTCCCCAAGGGTGTTGAGGCGAACCTCGTAGTCAGCGGCAGCATCTATGTGATTGCTGGCGGTGGCTTTGGTGTGACGTGGCGTCTGACGGCTGCCCAGGTATTCCCCCAGCTCCGTCGTACGGCCGCGCAGATGTTCGATGATGAGTCGAGCGCGCCGCCTACGATTGTAGAGGAGGAGGAGTCCCAGCAGGCTCCGCAGGAGACTGCGAATGAGGATTCGGAGTATGGTGCTGGTCAGGTTCAGCAGGCTGCTGCGTCTGCGCCGGCTCCAGCGCCTGCTGGTCGCCAGCCTCGTCGTAAGCCTGCGGCTGGTGCGGGCGCACTCTAGACCAAACACGTGAATCTGTGGGAGCAGTATACATAATAAACGATTGATCAACGAATAGTACCGAGGAATCGGCATCGATATACGATCTTTTTACGTCCGAACAACCGTTCAGAGGTAAGAGCGATTTTTTTCCACATCGAGTACATTCGTGAATAGATGGCATAGTTTCAATCATTTCGGGGGTTACTAGCCGAATATTGGTATCCAACGTCTTATCAAACACACTTTTAAAATCATCGTCCAGGCAATCCTGGTAAGCTTCGTTTGATAGAATAGACCATATCGTTGACTCTTTCGATGTCCACTCTTCTTGAAACAATGTAGAAAACACATTTGTTCCAAACCACAACGCGTAAAAGATCTCTGGGTGTTCAGGATCGTGTTCAGCTATTCCTACTCGTTTGGAGTTTTCGTCGTACAGAGAATACACGTTCCATTCGTACTGCCGATCCAGGGTTCCGCGATACACTTCCCTACCATTATAATGCCACTCTTCAGCATCGTAATCGTCATCATGATCAGCTATATCTTCCGAGGTATCTCGGTAGATGTAGTTGGGTTTTAGAATAGAATACATTACTTAATTGAAAGTTAATCAAACTTAACGATTACACGCACATCGTGACGGGTCATAGATTTCGTCGCAGAATTCGATAGTTCGTGGCGCTTCTTTTTTGGACCATCGATTTCCTTGGCTTCATGTAGACGGGTCTCCATATCCGTATGAATTGTATCGCGGTTCTTCTCGAGGTAGTCTAGAACTTCATCGGAAATTGCCCATTCAAAGAAATTCAGCTGACCAACGGTCGTATCCATATCTCGGAACTTAATACGCTTCCACCGACAGAATGGATCGAACATCTTCTTACTGTAAGCCTTGAGGTGAGACTTGTATGACAGATACACGATCACATGCTTATTGGCTTTGGTCATGTATGAAATATTGTACTTCTTCGCATAATTGGTCACAAACCAATCAATTAGACGAAGAGACAGATCAGACTTTCCGGTCAAAATATTACGAACACGTTCAGTATTCTTGTCGGTATAGAAACGCTCGAGTCGGTACAGTACCCACTGTTCTTGGCTTTGGATCTCCATTTAATAGTTTCATATTCTACCCTGAAAACGGGTTTAGTTCAGTTAAATACAAAGAGTGAAATGGACCTTGATAAAGTCGAGCAGATCCTGTTTCTGTATGGACACAACGATCAGCGCACCGATGCGTGGCATACCAAGCGAGGAGAAATGCTCACGGCGTCTGAAATTTATAAGGCGGTTCATGATGCTTCACCCGCTCTGAAACATGAGATCGTGATGTCCAAACTTGTACCCCGACCACAACAGCAATCAAATTTCGGCCCGAAAGCTCTTATGTGGGGAACGAGGTTTGAACCGATCGCCAAGCATATCTATTCTACCTATCTCCAAGGCGGAGTTCAAATTGAAGATACGACCTGTATTCCTCATCGGGACCATTCATTTCTGGGCGCATCTCCTGATGGAATCATTGTGACTGCCGATAAGAACGATTTCAGGTACGGTAAGCTCGTAGAATTCAAGTGCCCGATTTCCCGAGAGTTTTCTGACGACACCCCGATTCCCACCACGTACTATCACCAAATGCAGTTGCAGTTGGAGTGTACGGATATGGACGAGTGCGATTACGTGGAAATGAAGTTCAAGGAAGTCACCTATTCTGAATGGCTGGAATCGGCCGCTCAATATAAGTCATGGTTCGCCGTGGACGAAAGTGGAAAGGTTGTATATCGCGATATCGAAGATCCGCGGGATGTTGGCACGTGGCGGAAAGAAATGATGCCAACGCTTGAGACCGAATGGTGGACAACGACATACTGGGTATTTGAAAAGTATCGTCTATCGGTCGTTCCACGCGACCGTAATTGGTTACCTACCAATCTCGACAGTTTTCGAGATATTTGGAATACGGTGCAGGAACATCGGGCAGCTGGAACTTTGCCCGAACATCCGAAAGAGAAGACTATTCTGACGATTTAGTTTAAAACATTGACTTCGAGTGCTTCATAAAAATATCCATGGCGCTGTGAATAACGGTATACCCCTTTTCAGTTAGATATTGTACTATAGGAATACTGGTATCATTATAGTTATTTTCAAAACCAATGACATCAATAAACACAGAGTCAAAATTAATCGACCGAATAACGTCAAATTCACCGCCTTCCACGTCAATACTCAAATAATGAATTCGGGTTATATTGTTTTCTTTACATATAGTATCAATTTTCTTGACAGAAGTATTTATAACCGAACTCTTGCCACCATAATATTCAATTTCGTTATTAAGTCTCGTATGATGACGAGGATCGTAATTATTTTTTAGTCCCGAAAGCATTTCGGTGTAACCTTCGTTACATATAAATTCGGCTGTGCCATCTTCGTTCGCTACCGCACAGTTCAAATTTATACAACTCGGTCTATTCAAGACAAGTTTATCATATACTGTCTTGTTCGGTTCTATATTAACTCCCGACCATCCACGTTCCTTCTCGAAAAAGAGGGTGTTATTTATCTTGATACCGTCATGTGCACCAACATCCATAAACACACCATTCTTAAATCCTTTGAACACATTCGTTTCCAAATACTTATCTTGACCATCTTGGCTATAAAACTTGGATCTTGAGATAATATTGTGTATGACACTGAATAGCCCAAGTTCTTCCATAATCTTCTTCTTGGCATTTCGAATAGCATCGATACGTTGAGACCACCAATCTTCTTCAACAGCTTGCCGGACAATTTCGGCAGCTTTTGCAGGGTCTTCTAGCGGAAGGCGCACAAACGAGCGAGGATCAATAACCTCCTCCAAATTGGGACATCCCCAGTAGAATGGCAGGCATTCACAGATAATGGGCTCCCAGATTTTTTCGGTTGCGTAATTGTGTTCAGAATTGTTCTCCGAGGAAATCGCATACTTGTACTTTGAGTACACATTGTAGCGATCATCGTCAGGTACCGTTCCTACATACGAATCAATATCGTGGTAGTTCTCGCGACCATACACATCAATACGTATGTTGTTTGTTGTCTCTTTTACGAAAGCGATACGGAGCTTGTGGCCAATATCCATCACCTTCTTGCTGAAGATAGCTGCAACTTTATCCTCCTTCGGAGGAAGATTCACTAGATCTCCTCCCAGAGTCCAATTTGCCGGGTTGAGGTAGTTTCGATGGGCGTTCACGTGCATGAACTTCTTGGGATCAGGATACGCCCATTCATCACCCCAAGTCTTCATTCCCCAGTTCTTGTTATCGTCGTAAACCCAAGGCTCCATTTGGAACACAATCGTTCGAGCGGAATCATAGTACTCATATACGCCACCAGGTATAGCCTTGTTGATAATCACAAAATAATCGGCATTATCCGAATATGTAATATCAAATTGAGTGATCGGCATACAACCAGAATGGAGATGTTTCACGTAGTCCGGACACGGTTCCCAATCACACAGCATCTTTACTTTCAATTTCTTCTCAACTTGATCTTCGACCTTTTCCACCTGATCATTCTCGGCTAGCTTCTTCAAGACGCTATTTTTCACATACAATCCATCATTTGGTCCAAAATAAGGAGTTTTCTGAAGTTTGGATGGATCAAATGCATACTTAAAGTATCCCAAAGTGTTGAACCCGACACAATCCAATGATTCCATCGCAACAAGCATAGCGTCCGAGACGCTCATTTGCCTAAAAGTCAGATCTGCACCAATGTAATCAAGACCCTGATAAAATGTAAAATCATCAACAACAGTATCTAGATCAAGAGACGTACCATCTGTCTGAATATCCGTATCGACCTCTTGTCCGGCCACTTCATACCATTCTGAAAAAGCTATGTGTGGCCGGGCTTCCATATTCTTGAGATTCTTGCAAATCTTGATTACGTAGTCAATACCATGCTTAATACCATTCTTCTCGATGTAATCTAACAGGACGCGAGCTCCATTTTTATTGATTGAGTATGCGAATGTACCACCAATATACAGCTCGCTCTTCAATGGTACTACGCTAATCTTATCATTGTCATTTGTGTACGTGTCATTATGGGTCTTTCGGTTTTCTGTAGTCATATGGTATCCCAAATGGATATAATCACATGTCTTCATGTCATTCTTCAGAGAATCGAGTCTCTTCGTAAAGTTTGAAGATAAAGTAACATCATCTTCAAAAATCACATAGTATTCATCATTGCCCTCCACCAATGATTTCCAAAGTGCATAGTGAGTGAGCGCACATCCAACAACACCTACACGAGTCCCGAAATCGTTACCTTCAAATAGCTTCTTAAGTTCTAACGTAGGTTTTAGTTCCTTACCGTCGACTGCTTGGATAAACTCATAATCCTTAAAATCCACATTCTTGAATTGAGACGTCATTGCTTCCTTCCGATCAGGTCGGCGCTTCAAGTTTACGACACGCATGGTTTTTGATTGATTGAATTGATTCTCATTATTTAAGTCATAAGCATTCTTAACAGATTTATTACTAATTTCTGTCGTAAGACGCCCAGTATGGCGACAGCATATCATATCGAAGAACGCCGATTTGTATCCGGCACTCGCCCATTTATTCGCATAATCTTGTTCAAAGAACGTATTCGGGCTGTCGTAATTTCCGAGCTTTAGAACAGTGTCTACATCAATCATACTGGGTCGGAAACTGTAGTGTGGCCAATAGTGGCAATTTTTATACGGAAACTGGCCCTGCTTGTACTCATGAACAACAAACCCAGGAGATACAGGTGTGAATCCTCGCATATCTAAATCATCGATGGTCTCGGCATAACCACGGTTAAATAGAACCTGCTTAATATCCTTTTGAGACTGCAGAAACTGAATGGACTCGCTGACATACGGGCGTTTTACATGAAATAGGAAATCGTCCTCCATATGAATCCAGTACTTGGGCTTCACCTCATTCAGCTTATTCCAAATAATATTCATGCTTTCACGATGACCTTTCTCTGCCAAAGTTTTATGGTAAAATGTCATCCAAGGATATAACTTCTTCATCTTGGCACGATCATCTTTTGACGAGTTGTCATCAACGCAAAACCATACGTCAATTTGGGCAGCATCTGTCCAATGATTCAAGATAGAGTTGACAGTTTCCGTAAACAAGTCCAGACGCTTACATGACGTAAGTGTGAGAACTACACCCTTCTTACCAGGATTAGGTTTGAATTTTGATGGCTTTGCAAGTACGGCTCGGTTCTTCTTAAATAGCAAATTCCACAAAACAGCAGTTTCGCGAGGCTCATCGCATTCCTGAATATAGTTCGTTAGATGGTAAAATAGAGGTAGAGTATCTGTGTCATCATTCATTTCACTCACATGAAAACGCAGATTCTTGAATGTACGATCACGAACTCCCGGCTGGGCGACATTATTTAATATGATCTTCTTACTGCACTCATACGATAGTTTGCGGTTATTGCATAGATACGCAGATATACTCGTATTAAATTCAAAAAAATCGTTATAGAAATCACGAAATAAAAACAGTTTATCTTGAGGATCCTTGTTATAGTTCTTGTGCTTCTCGTACAGCAGAATAACAAGTGAGTGTAATCCAGCGTCCTTCAGCATTTCAGCCGCAAAAAACACGCCTTCAGTACGATCGGAATCATAGAGTTCTGCCTTCAAGAAATACTCCAAAGCCTTTTGGAAATTACCCTTTCCCTTATACTGGAATCCGGCCATCAGACACGAATAGTACTTTTCTTGAACCCATGTGTTTAACTTATCGGCAACGAGAGTATACCATTCAATGGCATCATCGGCACGCCCACAATCTTTGAAACTCTGGGCGCAGTAGAAGGCATACCGACCCGATAGCCCACCCTTCGTGTCTAATTCTTTCTGATACGCAGCCTTCAGAATGAGTGCGTCCTTTAGATACTTATCCTTATCTCGGCTACGTGAACCAGTCTTACCAGAATCAACATAGTAATCTCCTAAAATAGTTCCCTCTGAAGGATGACCTTCTTCCAAGGCCAAAAACTCATGGAGAACCCCGACGAACTTTGTCTTCTTATGGGCTGTCACAATCAGTGGACGATAGTAGGTAAACCCCGACCCAAAAATCAACTTATAAAAGTCGTGAGTAAGTTTCGGAATTCGAATCGTTCCATGAATCGTGTCATCGGCATCAAAGATGAAAATATAGTCTGCCTTCTTGTATGCTCCTTGTAGCGCAAGGGTACGATTATGACCAAAATCTTTCCATTCATGCTGTAACAGCTCACCGGGAATTCCCTTCTCCTTGAAGAATTCGGTAATTATCTCGCGCGTTTTATCGGTAGAACCTGTATCACAGATGACCCAGTACGAAAAGGTGATCTGTTTGACTAGCTTCTCTAATGTTTCTTTTATTATATGTTCTTCGTCTTTCACGATCATGTTGAGACATAATGTACTCATTTGATTATTCAAACACTGAATGCGTAAGTTGTTTTCAAAATGGGACATACGATGTCCACGCGTTCACCCGGTAAGGCGTTTCTACGCCAGACGGCGGCTGGGGCGCAGATTCTGTGGGCTTGTAGTTATTCGTCTGCTGCGCATATGACGAAACACGGGTCTGCTCTACTTTCTGATCGTTTGTCTTGTCAATAAACGAAACCTCGAATCCTTCTCGGGACTTGTAGATAACGTATGCAACAACTGCTATGCCGACCAATATTGCGACAAAACCCCAGTTGTCGTTCATTTACATATCTACGGCGTAAAAATGGAATGGCGTTTTCGTAGTATCAAATAGTAAAGAGAATGGACGATCGAGCAATCAAGACACTGAAGGAAATGCTCCTGGACCGCGGAATTAAGGGAGACGTCATGGATCCCGTAACGCCTGCGATGGATGAAACTCACATGTACAATTTCGGAGGGGTGCTTGTTGTCTACAGTACGAAGAATCGGATTGCCACGATTACCCCTTTTGTGGAGTTCGCTAAAGAGAACAATTACAATTCTAGTATGATTATTGTAAGCGAGACATCATTGAGTGATCGAGTCATGGCATCTCTGGTAAATCATAATGCTAACCGAGAGAACAAGTTTGTACAAGTGTTCCTTCTAGCAAGTCTGTACTTCAACATTTCGCGACACCATCTAGTTCCAAAGCACCGCCTGCTCGACGATAAGGAGAAGGCTGAACTATCAAAGTCATACGCAAACCTAATGAATCTACCACATATCTTGAGCCAAGACGCAATGGCAAAGTACTTGGGTGCACGCCCAGGCGATGTTGTGGAAGTGACTGGAATGTGTGAAACATCCGGTGAAAATAAACGCTGGCGAATTTGTGTCGCGGAAACAACAAATGGATAGCCAGTTCAATACTCTATCCAGAAGTTATCACGATAACTATATTGAGTATGCCACTACTGGAAAGAAGGCGTACAAGTCGGCCTACGAGAAGGCAGAGCAAGGAATTAAGTCAATTATAGATTCGCTGAAGAAGCAGGTTCATGATAATAGTACAAACATACAAGATACGTTAGGCTCCAATGCGAAGTCATTGCTGTCAGACAAGCATGACGCATTGAATAACATAGGTCGAGGAATACACGAGCAGAAAGACCGAGTTGTTGAGGCCCAGATGCGCTTACCTCCTACACCACCTCCTTTTTCTCATAACACGCAGTATACGATTCTTGGAAGTCTAGTTGTTGCTATCGTCCTCCTGCAAGTTTTTTGAACCCCCCAGTGACTTCTTTGACAACATTCGTAGTCCATGATGCGCGAATAGCCATCATAATCACAACTAGGCACAAGAGACACAGAGCAATAAGGTAAATGTTATAAGACCATACAGCTGCATTTAACTTTTTAGTCGTAGTCGCCTGAATCATCTTCAGTGTCTGAAGCTTGTCAATAGACGTCTTCAAATTCTGATATTCTTGCTGATACTTTATCAAATCTGCGGTAAGACTATTAACGGTTGCTGTATCAATCTCATTGGTTCCTTGGTTGAGTTTGGTAATAATACTGCGTATAGTCTCGGTCAGGTTCTGGTTAAGAGCAAGAACCTTTTGGATCATTGCATTTTGAGATGTAGGATTGGTTTCCTGAATCGCTGCAGCAATTGCGGTCGAATATTGGCTTTTCAGAGACTCGTATTGGGATTGAAAATTGTGAAGATCCGTCTTCCGTGAATCTTCAAACGCTTGCATTACTTTTCTCGGACACTAAATAAATGCCAACTACGGTAGGATTGAACAAGGGAACTACGCCTGTGAAAGGTGGAAAGGGCCCCGCCACTGATTACTCAATGCTTCTGGAGATGAAGCGTCGTGCTATCATCGTAAAGGGTCAGATGGTAAAGCAGGGTGTGGCTATTAGCGACCGTCCGATGCAGCGTGGATTCGAGGAAGGTCCGGTGACTGCCCGTCTCCACTTATTCGGAGCCGCCAAGAACTTCGTTAAGTTCTAAAATAACCAGAACTTTATACTGCTAATTGAATAATGACGGATTTTCAGTCCGCTTTTGATACCAATACTCGTGGTATTGATACCACCTTAACAACCCAGCTATCTTCGGTCCAACAATGGGCGAATATACCTGGCTCGCTTGTCAAAGCGTCTTCATCGTCTGCAGGTTACCTTTGGGGGTTTAATTCCATCAATTTGGTTTGGGTATGTCAGCAGCCATGCACTGGTTCTTGGAAAAAGGTTGATCTCTCCAAGCTATCTCCAGTACAAACCCAACAGTCAGGATGCTACGGGACTCCGGTAACAACGAACCCAACAAACTTCTTCTATCCTACACCATGGCACCAATATTTGGCACAGTATGCGAACGGTACGAACCAAAATTATGTCTCAACGTCGTTAGACGGCGCAAAGGCTTTATGTGCTAAAAACTCTGGTTGCCGTGGTATTTTTTCATGGACAAATCCATCCGGGCAACAAGTGTTTACGGTATGGGACCAGGATCCTACTCTTAGAAACCTGGCTGAAAAGGATGCGACAACGCAGGCTGCAGCAAACAGTGGAACCTTTATTCCCATCGCTAAATGCCCACCGCCTCCTCCACCAGTCAACGTCACAATTCTCGATATTGCGACAGACGAGACGAACGTATACCTCCTCTTTTCAAATGGAACTATGACATTCCTAGCCACAAAGACCGCGAACAATCAGACCGACTGGACGATCTTACCTGTAGGTAATCCAACATTCTCACCCACCAATATCTTCTCTACGCACACGTACCTATGGCTTCAGAGTGCTTCTAACCAGAAAGCCAAGATCCCAAAGCCTGTGAATATGACGAACGTTATGTCCAATGCAGACACATCCGTCAAAATCACATCCTCTAGCTTATCTGCATTATATGGTATTGATGCGTCAGGCACAGCTATGAAGAGCGACGAAACATTACAAACTGGCTGGGCGCCGGTGTCTGGTCTATCGGGCACACATGTCAAATCGGTTATTGGTGATCTTGATCAGACGGGACTTTATGTCATAGATGACACTGGAGTATCAAAGTGTGTCGGCGATTGCTCAACCAAGCAAGTATCCCCGGTATTTACTCAAGGATACCTGCCGCTATATCTAACAGGAGACCCATCAACGAAACAGTTGTGGATGACATCAAGTACGTCGGGAGGTGTTGGAAATCTCTTTAATCGTGTAGCAAGCCCAGATTACTCAACTATCTTGAACACCGTAACTCCACTTGATAAGAAACGCGATGAAGTTGTTACCGATGTTAAGAAGGATTACACAAAACAGACAGAAGTTATGACGATTAATCAACACCTGGCAAACTTCAAATCTTTATTCACCCAGCTTTTTGGAGATGCGACAAAAGCGCAACAGGATGCAAATACTCGAATCAGTCAGGTAGAATCGGATGTTATGAAGAAGAAAGCCGATATAAAGCAGTTAGGACATATTCAGCCTACACTTCAAAAATTTGTTGTGACGTTAGCTGTTGCTGCTCTGGCATATGCAGTATTTTCGCCATTTGGTTGGATTGCTCACGCGATTGTGCTGGTAATACTGAGTATCGGAATTTACCTCTCTTTAAATAATGACGTCAACCTTTCCGCCTTGTGGTCCAGACTGCCTTAAAGAGAAAAAACTCAAAGCACTGAAAGCTGCGATGGACGCAGCTCCTGGAAATGTCCAGGCAAAGACGGATTATTACACGGCTTTACACGGTGCAGATTGGTTGGCAGATCATAAACAGAGCATGGCAAAACATAGTATAGAACCTGTGTTATCGAAGTATCGCGATGTATTTGACGGATTAACGACCCAGTTAAAGTCGCAGTCTCAATTCGCAGATATTGCGAAATCTTTGAAATCTGATGGTGGCTTGCCGTATTTAACAAAAGATTACGAGGCGGAAAAGTCGAAAGCAGATGTTCTGAATCGTCATTGGCAATTAGCCGGAACAACTACGCCCGACATTGATTTTTTAGGTATATTCCTGTACTTTCTTATTGCTGCGCTCGGTGTTGCGGCTTTGTATTTAGCATATGCGAAGTATCGTAAATATACAGCTCCTCCGCCTTCAATTTTAGGAGGAAATCGTCTCAAGTAAAACTAATGGAGACCGCTTATATTCTTTTAGCAGTTCTCGTATTCCTAATGTATGGAGTCACCACATGGTACTCATCCATTGAAGGATTTGAGGACGGAAAAACCGAAGAACTACACGATTCTGAAATTTATGACGAAATGTACGCTTCCATCTACGATTCCCTTTGGAACTCGAACGAGCGTATTAAGTACGAGGAAGTATCGATGCAGGATATTTCTCTCGCCGATCGCCAAACCGATGCTGTGCGGGTTCTAGATATGTGCTGTGGAACTGGAACGCACGCCCAATTCTTCCGAGATTTAGGAGTATCGTATATTGGTGTGGACACGTCTGACGCAATGATGGCCAAGGCTCGTGAACGCTGTCCGTCCGCCAAATTCAATAAGGGCGATGTAACCTTACCGCAACTATATGCTCCCAAATCGTTCAGTCACTGTTTGCTTCTGGGATTCTCAATTTACATGTTTCAGAATCCCCGCATTTTATCCGATAATGCCTACCAATGGCTCGAACCCGGCGGATACTTTGTGGTTCACATGGTTGATCCAGATAAGTTTGATCCTCTACATGACTTGTCATCGCCATTTGCCGCCTTCTCGTTACAGAAGTACAACATTGAACGACAGACAGAATCGGTTGTCTACTTTGATAAGTTTAAGTACTCTGGGAAGTTGAAGAAAAAGAAGGACGAAGATGATGCGTCATATGACGAAGTCTTTTCGTACTATGATCCCTCGAACAATAAAGGTATTAAGTATCGCGAAAATAAACTCTCTCTTCACATGCCATCTAAAGAGCGTATGATCAATATTATACGTACATCAGGGTTCACGCATGTTGAAAGCGTAGATCTAGTACGATGCGGTAAGGAATACCAATATCTCGTATATTTTACGAAGTAATGAACGTCGTAGTAAGCGACGGACGAACAGTTTTAGATTTTCAAAAATTCACATTCTCTGGACATTTGCGGACACACGTCTTCAAAGTTCTAGACGAGAACATCAAATTAGGTCATGCGGATTACGCTTGTTACTGGACGTTAGAACTTCTTTGTTCTGGTCTCGTTCATTCCATGTGGCAAACTCTGTTCGAATCCTCTGCCAAACATATTAACCGCGCGGCTCCTAATGTGTTTTTGTATTTAGTCCAAGCGTATGAAAAGTTTGCACCGTATGAAGGCCAGTACTCTGTTATGGCTATGACTGATATGCGTAACAATCTTGCCGTACGAAATATCGTATGTGAAGCGTCGGCAACGTGTGCATTAACTCGTAAAAACAAACTAGCTTCACTTCCCACCATCAAACCCGAACACGACTTTCAACAAGTCACAGTGACCGAAAACTTAAAGGCCCCATCATCCAATTATGCCCGGCATCTCATGAAAGAAGACGATCCGCTGGATCTGTACGTTTCGTTAAATGAACTGGCTTACTGCTTACGCCCTGAATCGCGGGATTTTACGCGGGCACTATACTGGATCTCATGGATTCTGAAGTTCTCGAGCGTTTACAAGCAGACGCGTAAGCAGCCGCTACTATGCGCATTTCGTCCCAATCCATACATTTCCGATGACCATTCTAGACATGTCGTTTGGATATTTTGGGATATTGTCCAGTATGCTGCCCGATCGTCTCCTCAAGCTGGACTTCTAGCTCCGTATGTGGATGCGCTGTATAAACTTCACTGTTTGCGATGGAATCCTAGCGTTCTTAAACCGCGTATATGCTTTCTGACGTGCGCATGCCTGTTCATTTGCGAAAGCAATACGTTGGATATCCACTACCCTGTTCCTCAAGATATTATGACCGTCAAAGGAATCGTGGACAATATTCCGGAGTGGCTCAAATCAATTATTCAGACACAGAAGACTTTCTCGTAACCTAATAAATGTTCAGCAAGAAGTTCGTTCACTCCTTCACTCTCGCCATCCTCTTTTTCGTCTTAAGCTCGCCGATGACATTCCGTCTCGTTGATGGCGCGATCGGCACTGTGGTTGGAGCCGTCGCTCCTCATTATGTAGAGACGCT
>Ga0136644_10001761_pt1 | contig 16963 bp, 17 predicted proteins | sample C_130820_EF_Meta_FD_94780 | JGI IMG/M metagenome (GOLD analysis project Ga0136644, IMG submission 94780) | Freshwater microbial communities from Lake Croche, Canada to study carbon cycling - C_130820_EF_MetaG (v2) (version 2) | ecosystem: Environmental > Aquatic > Freshwater > Lake | place... | reverse complement strand
TATTGTAAAGAAAAGGATAGTAAGTTTTTAAAGTAGTTTCTTCTGAAATATTTTTTTTTGATACAAACTCTAATACATCTCTTGCTAAACATAAATAAATATTATTATTGATTATGTTACCACTGTTTAATAATAAATGACTATTTAAGGTTGATAATGATTTTCTAGAATTTTTTTCAAAAAATGTGTCGTAATCTGTAACATCATAAGGATTACATACAAATGGGTATTCATTTTCTACAATAAAAAATTTTTGGCCTAAGACTTTATTAATAATAAATCTTTTATTATCTAATTTTAATTCTAAAATATCATCATATGTATAAATATCTTTTTCTGAAGAAACATTTAATAGATTACCATTCTCATCACTAACAATATTTGATATAAATTGATTTAAACGTATATTTGTTAATTCTAATTTTTTATTTTGTGTTAATGATTGATAAATAGATACAGAATTTAATTGTTCTAACTTATGACAAAATAAATATATTTCTTCTAATGAAATTTTTGTTTTTAATTCATCTAATATTTTTATTTTGATTGTTCCAATACTATCATCATAATGTATTTGATGTTCTGAAAATATAATCTTTGTATTATCCGATTTTATTTTACTATATTCTTCTTTTGTAAATATTGTCTTAATTATTTCGTCTTCTTTGTTAGATTCTATTTTTGCTCCATAAAATAAATATATAGTGTCAATCGAACCATTCTTTATATAATTTACTTTGTATACAGGGTTATAATCTAAAGAGGTTTCTTTTAATGGTTTAGATGTATCTATATTTTTGTTTGATGACATATATTATATTATGATACTATTATTTTTAATTGAATATTCTATAAATATAAAATATTCAATTAAAGATTTTTACAAATTAAAGTAGTTATATTACTTAATTTAAAGTAACTTTTTTACCATCAAATAATAAATTTCCATTTTCATCAACTGATAGAAGTTTTCCACCTAACATAATAGAATTTACATGTAATTGACTATTATTATCTACATATAATATTTCTCTTTCTTGACTAGAACCATTTGGTAAAGGATCTACCATTGATACACCAAATCCTCCTCTAAGTGTTACTGAACCATCATTATTATTTTCCAATTCATCAATAACAATATGTGTATTACCAATTTCTTTTACAACTCCAGTTTTATCTTTTATTTCATATGTCATATCAGGACCATAATGATATTTATTAGTATTTGTTCCATAACAATTTATTAAACCTGGAGAATTAGTTGTTGTATATTTTTGAGAGTTGGTATATAATTCATTAAAAGTATATAAATCACTATTTCTTCTGGCAGATAATGTTGAAAAATTTTTAAACCTAAAATAATTATTATCAGATGGATCTGAATTTTCTGCTGTTCTCTCTATAATAGTATTTGGATAAGTTTCTGATTTAATATAAACATTATTTTTTGCAAAGGAACCGTTTGTTGTTGTAACATAAGTATTTGCATAATTACTGACTGTCTCTAAAGTATTTACACCAAAAAAGTTATGGGTAGTATCAATAAAAGCATAAGTATTTGTATTATTTGGATTACTACTATTTGTAAAATAAGTATCTCCGTTTATTTTCATATCACCTTTAAGATTCAAACTTGGAATAACAATACTACTAATTCGTAATTCCAATGAAATTAAAGTAATAACATTACCTGTTACATTAGAGCACCAAAATAAGGATACAAAATCATTATATTTATCTTCAAAAGCAACAATACCATAATCGTTTTCATTAATTGAAGTATATTGTTTTTTAAGATTTGTAAATAAAAAGAGTAATTTTGTAGTAAGATTAACATCAGTAATATTACTATACTTTTGTGTATTACTTGTAACCAATGTGTCATAATCTAAATTACTTATTGTTATATTATCTATATTAGTTAAATCAATAGTATATTGAAATAAATTTTGTATAGGAAATTTTTGGGAATATTGATAACGAACATCAGAAGCTTTTTGTTGATTTAGAATATCAGATGAAGGAATATTAGTATAACGAATAATAAGATCTTGTAATTGATAGCTATAACTTAAAAGACATTGGAAAAATTGTTGGATATTATCATTGGATTCATAGGTAAGATAATTTTGGAGATTTATACCCATACCAACAACATAGTTATTATTGTTAATTATAAGATTTCTTCGTAAACATACTTTAATTCCTGCAACCCATGAAAAAATATCAATTAAATTGCATAAATTAAAAAAATTATTATTATTGTATAAATTTGTAAATTTAATTTTTGCAAAATTTAATGCTTGTTGACTGTTAATATCTCTTTGTAATAATTCTTGTAATGAATTTCCATTCCAATTTTGATAAAGCCAATGATATACAAATTTTGTATCCAATACAGATAGATTTTCTGGTATTTTTATTGCATATACATAATCATTAATATCTTGTTCTAATTCTACACCAGTTGAAGGATCAATAAAGTGATTTTCTATAAAACTATCTACATTACTTCCAGCATTTAAAGTAGCGATTAATCCTTGTAAGTTATAATTAATTAAATTATATTGAGAAGCTAATCCATTTACAACATTAATAATATTTGCAATTCCACAATCATTTACATCTAACATAGTTTGTGGATTAGTAGTACCAATACCTGTATGGTATATGCTAGAGGTTTGCTTTTTCTCTCTATCTACATTGAATACAGGAACATTTGTGGTATCATCTAAAATAGCTAAATTACCAGTAATTTTATTATCTCCTTTTGCAATAACTGTTTCATCTAATACATCAGATAAATTAACACCTGTACCAATTAAATATAAGGTACCTTGTATATTAATTAAATTAACAGCAGCTATTTTATTTCCTTTTATCCAATCATATTTAACAAAGAAAGAACTATCTTGTTTATTTTCACCATATAAATTATTAAATTGAGATAACATAATAATATGATTCAAAAATGTTGAATTATCTGTATCTGGTTTATACAATGTATTTGATTGATTATTATTAAAATATGGGAATAATTCACTTAATAAATAAGTATTTGTATTTGCAGAGGTTAATTGTTGATTTGTTAAATATTCGAATGCATAAACATATAAATCTTTTCCTCCAAAACGTTCTCTAAAATAAGGACTGTTATTAATTCTGTCACTGAAAAATGGGCTTGATGTGTCAGTGGAACCACTAATGCTTTGACCTTTTAATAAATTAGCTTGCACTGCAGGATCTAAACATATTAAGTTACTATAGTTTAATAATCTACAACAACTACTAAACTTATCTACTAAAGAAATCATATATGGTTTATAGTTTACATTGATTGTATATTCAGTAACATCTAAAGAACTACCAATGAAAAATATTTCTCTTTGATTTTCATCATTTGGATTAATTTTTATTACACCACGTAGTGAAGATAAGTAACTATAATTTGTATCATTTATTAATTCTACAAAAGAAAAGGTATATGCTTGTGTATCAGAATTTAAATCAAATTCTGGTTGCATCTTATTTAATTCATTTACAATAGTTTGGATTCTTGTAAAAGTATCATTTGTAAAAGGTTCCTTTGCAATACTTATTGTATTTGGAACATATAAAATATTAATATCAGTAGGTTGAATTGCATTTACTATAGGAGTTTTAAAAACAAAAACATTATCTTGATATGATTCCGGAATAGTAAGATTCGTATCACCATAATTTATTGTCTCTTTGATATCCATAGTAACCTCATAACTATATAATAAAGGATTCACAAATTCATTCATCATATTAATAACGACATTAGCTGATAAATTATCAACATCAATTAAACCCTTTACCTTGCTTATTTCTTGATTTACACCAATTTTAGTATGAAATGCAGTTGTTTTTGTAATATTATCTGTTTTAATAATATCCTGCCCATCGTATGTTTTCACATTAAGAGAACCATTTATAATTATATCATTTGTAATATTTAGTGCACTTGTGAAATATGGTTCAATTTGAATAGATTTTTGTTTAAAGCATAATTGACCATTATAAGTATCAATCTTAAGTAATCCAACATAATGATGATTACCCAAAGCATATGTAACTAATGCAATTTGACCTGGAACTAAATTAGGATAGTTATAATATAAATCTACCATAATACCATAAATAGTACTTGGTACATCAATGTCAGAACCTGGAATAAAGCATTGGGAAATAAGTTTGCCTGTCCATTCAGGATACTGAGTGGAAGATACACATTTTAGATTAGCAAAATTAGAAGGGTTTGCATAAGGCCAAATAGCATCAACTTGCCAATCCTCGCCATTTAATATAGCAATTTCATTTGCTAAATCATTAACAAATTTAATATATTCTGGAGAAAAAAAAGTAACAGTAGGATCTTGATTATAATTAGAACTTTGGCCTGGGAAATATATATTTAAATCAACACTAGAATCTATACATATGTATTGATTAAGATTTAATAAATCTTTTCTATACATTTTCCAATTTAATCCACTACTATTTGTCCAAGGAGAAACAAACATATAGTTATATATTTCTTGATTTGGATATTTTGATATTAAGTTATTTACAATATCTAAATTAAATTTAGATTTACTCGTAAATATATTAGGATCTATATTAAGCTTTTTTGCTAATTCAACAACATTTTGATTTGTTATTAATGAATAGTTTTGTTTCCATACTAAATACATTTTACTATCTAAATTATTAGGAAGTGAAAAAAGATTAAAATAGGGAATATCATCTAAAAATTCCTTTTCGACAATAGGTTTTAAAACAGATGCATATTGTCCTGCATTAATAATTTCTTGTGAATAAATGTTTACTAAATTAGTTAAATAATTTACATTATAAACAGCCTTTTTAAACGCATCCAAACTTGCAATAACTTGATCTATGCGAAGATTACTTGTAGATGTAAGACTCTTTTGAAATTTTTGCAAAGGTTGCACAAATTGATTATCTACAATACCAACTGCTTGGTTAATTATATGAGCATCATGTGTAGCATTTTGGGTTGCAATATTTAAAGCTAAAGAATTTGCAACTTGTTGAGCATCTTCTAAACTAACAGATGATGATGCAGAAGCAGAAGCAGAAGAAGTTACAAGAGAGTTATAACTAGTTGGAACAGAAGCAGTAGCATTTGCTGAAAATCTAAATTTCGGCATTTTATAATATATGTGTATATATTTTTATAGATATACATATTATCTATTTACACTAAATCAAAATATGGATTATCATTTATTTCCATACCACAGTATCTCTTAGGATTATTTTTATAATCAACTGGATTATATATACCTGCTTCTTTGGCATTTTGTAACAAATATTTAAAATTTTGCCAAAATTCCTGTTTATGACCAATGGATTCTGTCATAATATGTGAAAGTTCATGTAATGCAACAAAAGTTAAAGTATTAATATCTATAAGTTTATTTCCTTCTTTTGTTGTATTCAAACAGAAAGCGATTTTTTCTCCCTTATTTTCACTATAAGCCGTTAATTCACTAGTGGGTAATGTTTCACTTATTTTTTTAGGATTAAAACCTTCAACAAGCCTTTTTGTATGAGGATCATCTGGATGTTTTTCTTTCATATAAGCCACCATATTTTTCATTTTTTGTGTAACTTCTGCTAATAAATTAGCTGCTAATTCTAGCTTTTGTCTCTCTCTTACACAATAACGATTACCATCTTTTGAAGCAATGATACATTTTAAATTAAATGCATCAGATTCGTAGTATATTCTTAAACAAAATAAAAGTATAAATGCTATTAATATATAAAAAAAGATTGAATGTTTATCCATATATTCTATTTTTATAAAAAGTATAACAAAAAAAGTATTCTTTCACTTTTATAAAAAGTAGAATAAAATATGAAGTATTTAATTTTACCTAAATATAAATTATATTATTATTTGTTTTCAATAGAAAATAAAGTTCAAAATATTTATATGTGTAAAAATAATGAATATAAAGATTTTGATATTTAAATTTATGTTAATAAAAACTAAAATAATTTTTTATCATTTATGCTTATTGAGGACCACTACCAATATTTAACGGAGGCCTCATAAAATCTGGTTCAATACTTGATAAATTCCAAGGACCAACATTTAGTTGTGGGTTTGGTGGCTCTGAGCGAATTTGCAAGTTAGCATTTCTCAAGGTTTGTCCAATAGTGTCGATACCAATGTGATAACCAGCCTTCAATAAATTCACATTAGCAAGTTCACCCTTACCAGTAGGGTTTAATTGTGCCCATTGTGAGTTAGTATCCTTGGGTAAAAGTTCAGCAGGATTTTGGATATTTGGCTTTGAGCATGAAGAAGGAATACCAGGCATACTTGTTTGGACACCAGTAGCAGATGCGAATACTTCATTTTGTCCTAAAGGTTCGGAGGGTTTTACTCCTGCGGATGCTTGAGCATTTGTATTTTTATATTGTTGTTGCATAGAGGAATTCATTTCATAACCATAACTTCCCTTGTTAGATAAGTAATTTGCAAATAAACTGACACCATATGCAATTATTAATAAAACTAAGATAGCTCCAATACCATAGTCATTCCATAGTTTCTTAAAAGAGAGACTCATTATATAAAATTGATGATAAAATAATTTTTGAAATACATATTAATTATTTCATCTTTTTAAGATTGAATTATTCATTTTATAATTACCATTAAGTTTTTTCTAAAAGTATCCTAAAATATTTATTTATAAACCTTCCAATTCACTTTCTGATATTTCATCAATTTCTGCATCAAATTCACTATCACTATCATTCATATTTTCTAACATATAAGTTTTCTTAATATTCTTTGCTTCTAAATATGCTAAAATAGCTGTTTTTTTTGCTACTTTTGCTTTTTTCCTTGCCTCTTTATATAATTCAAAATATACCTGATTTGGTTTTTTTAATTTCATTGTGTCATTATTATTTTCTAACTGTAAATCTATATCAACTTCTTTCAGTTCTTTATTATCTTCTTCCTCAATTATTTCATTTAGATCTTCAATATCTAGATTTAATAATGAATCTTCATCCATTTTTTCATTATTTTCATTGTTTTCATTATTTTTATTATTTTCATTATGAAAATTCATATCAATATCTACATCAATATTTATAGGTTCTAAATCATTATCCTTATTATTTGATTCTAAATGGATATTCTCATTTGTTGCACTTTCTTTTTCTTCAATTATACTAAATATTTCTTCATTTGGATTTTCATTTATATCTTTTTTCTCTTTTTCATTTATTTGTTGTAGATTTTCATTCTTTTTTTGTAATTGATTTTTTGTTGGTTTTATTAAAAAATTATCAAAAATGGGCTCATTATCTAATACCATAACTTGTTTTAAATCTATTTCAATTTGAAAATTTCTTGATGTAAATTTAATACCTTGAATTTCTAAAATAGAAATAATATTAGTTTCAGAATTTACATCATCCATTGTTAAAGGTACTTGCAATTCATTATATATTTTTATGGAAGGAATATTAGCATGAGTATTTTTAATATTTGTTCTTACTAAATAATATTTACCTGATTTGTAAACACGAATGACTGAATTAAAAGCTGACTCTATATCATTTTCTTCTAAACTTTTCTGAAACCATGCATCATTTTTTTCATATATTAATTTTTGACATTTTTCTTCTAAATTCTCAAACCAATGAATAAGCATTTCTGAGTTTTTATCAAACATTAAATCACAATAATATTTTTTTCCAGTCTTAACAAAACCTTGTCTAGTTAAACTTTTTGGTGTTTGTATGTATAATGGTTTATTATTATATTCAATTTTTGTAAAATATGCGCCACCTTGTATACCAACAGGATGTGTTAAAGATAATTTACTAAAATCGAATGAATCATCTGGTTCAATTATACTATTTTCCATTATTATTGGAACTATAGATAAATTTAAATCCTTTAACACGAATAAAATTAATATTTTAATTATTTTATTTTAATATAAATAAAATATGAAAGATTCTTTTGTGCAACAATGTTTAGACATTTTAAAAAGAGATGATGTTAAAAATGAATTCAAAATGCTTTTAAAGCCAATTATTGATTTTATTTTATATGAAATTAATCCATATATTTATATAACTGTATCTCTAGTATTTTTAATATTTATTATGATTTTAGCAATACTTATTATTTTAATTTTACTATTACGTAACAAACAATTAATCAATAAATTTTTATAATATCTAAATATATAATAATTCAAATTTTAATATAATATTTATAAAATATATAAATGGCACGTAAACATTTAAGAAGCAGTCGTGGAGGATTTTTAGGCAGTTTAATAAATACCGCTTTAGTTCCAGGTTCCTTATTAGCTATGCAACAAACATATAGAAGAAAGAGAACCGGAGGCAGAAAAACACGTAAACATAGAAAAAGACATAGTAGACGTAGACATTAAATAATTAGTTTAGTATATTAATATAAATAATTTTACATTAATATATATTTTATTCTCATTAGATAATATATAAGAATGGCGTATAAAAGACATAGTCGTAGTCGTAGACATAGACATAGAGGTGGTGCAGGAGCTCCTGCCTCTTCATCATATAGTTCAGCTGCTAGTTATGGTATGGCTGTAAATGGTACTGGAAACTCGCAATATGACAGAGTTTTAAGCCAAAACGGACCAGATGCAAAGTTTCCATCTAACACAATTGTGGGAGTACAAGGACAAAGAGCAGGTAGTAGAAGAAGACGTGGAGGATTATGGGGACAAGTTATTAATCAAGCAGTTGTACCTTTTAGTATTTTAGGTATGCAACAAACCTATAGACGTAAACGTGGTGGAAGAAAAACTCGCAGACATAGTAGACGTAGACATTAAAACATAAATAATTAGTAGTCTTTTTATTTATTTTTTATTTTTATAAATAAATTATTCAAATGAGTTTTGAAAATCAAATACAACAATGGGTATCCATTGATAATCAACTAAAAAAATTAAATGAAACTACTAAAGAATTGAGAGAAAAACGCAATAATTTGGAACAAAATATAACTGATTATGCTTCTTCAAATAATCTCTCTAATGCAACTGTAAAAATAACGGATGGTAGATTAAAATTTGTAAATACAAAAATACCAGAACCACTAACTTTTAAATATTTAGAAAAATGTTTAAGTGAAGTTATCAAAAATGAATCTCAAGTTAAAATAATATTAGATCATATTAAAGAGAATAGAACATTTAAAATCGTTCCAGAAATAAAGCGCTTTTCTAATAATTAATATATAAATAATTTATATGAACGAAATAGATTATATTGGTCCAAATGAATTAATTTTTAATAATGATATAGAAAATGGAATTCATGCAGGAGGATTTAATGTAAAATCATTAATGTTAAAAGAAGGAATATCTCCAATAATTACTTTAAATAATAATATGGAAAAAAATGGTATTGGTAGTGGATTAAATCAAGTATCTGATCTTTTTAATAATTTAGTTATACCAAGTTGGACACTTTCATATCATAATCATTTTTCTGGTGGTTCAAATATTAAAAATAATTATAAAAAAAATGATGATTCTGATTATGAATCTGAAGATGATATAATTGATGATGATATCCATGATAAACTATTAGATCTTGTAAAAGAACATGAAATAAAACAAGAAGAAAAAAAGAAAAGAAAAACAAAAAAACATACTACAAAAGAGAGAAAAAGAAAAACAAGAAAAAATAATAAATAAATGAATCTATAAAATAATTTTATAAAACTATTATTATATTATATTATATTTTATATAATATGATATTTATTACATATGAACCATATAATGTAGATACAATTGTACATGATTTATCAGAATGTTTTATATGTTATGAAATTCAAAATAAGAATGAATTACCAATAAGATTAAATGGTCAAAGTAACTATATAAAATCATGTAAATGTGATGGTTGGGTTCATAAAAGTTGTTTTAATTGTTGGTATAAAACAAATAAAAATTGTCCTATATGCAGAAAAAATATTTTTGTAGTGTCAGATATTTCTAATATAATTAAGAAAAATAGTATTAATAAATTATGTCATAATAGTATTTTATTTTTAAAAATTCTATTTAAAATAACTCTATTTATTGTTTTTTATATGTATTTCATTTATTTATATATAAGTGATATATTTTACATTGTATTTTATTATGGAATTAAAAATACCCATAATGTTAATGAAATCTATTAGAATTAAATATTTTAGATTGTATACTTATATTACATTTTATATTATAGCTCACTCCAAGTGTTATAATTAAAAGGAGAAACTAAAATATCATCTACGTTATTTTTCCAAAAATCAACTCTTTTTTGGAATGCAATATCTTCTGCAGTTTGTGGATAGGGCGTAGTTACTTTCATTAAATCTTCTTCTTCTTCATTTATTCTAGGTTTATTACCATAACAATTTACACCAAATTTTATTTTAGGATTTGCTATATAACCTCCATTTATACCAGGTCTACCGCAATCATGTTCATGACCTTTTATAGTTTGTAAATTATCAAATGTCTTTTGTTGTGTTGGAAAAAAAGCATTTTGACCCTCTGACCATCCATAATTACACCATTCTGCTCCATTTTTATAGGCATCTTCAATTTGTTGATAGGTTGCTAAATCTGCACCATATGCTTTGCAAATAGCCTTTGCATTGTCATAAGTATAATAATTACCTGGTACATTAAATACTTGTTTTCTAAATTTAATTTCTGGAACAGGTGCAGGTTGATAAGTGCTTTGGTCAACTACAATATCTACTTGTGCTTTTGGTGTAAAAAGACCTTGAATATATGCTGTAACATTTATACTAAAAAAGTATTGAAATGCATTTACTAATATTAATACTACTAAAATAGCTATAATTATTATTCCAATGATTTTTTGACTTCCATTAGTATCGTTTGAACTACTAGCAGTACCAATAGTTGCAGCTCCTGTACCATTTCCTAAAGACGAAGAAAATATAAAATATGCCACTATTACTAAAAATATTATTATAAATACTATTGGATTTAAAATATAACTATTTAAATAATTATACATATTTACAGGATCTGTTGTTGATGTTGTATTTACTACTTCCATTTATATAATATATATAAATAGTTAAAAAAAGATTATTAATTTGTTGATTTTTTTCTATAAAATAAGCAATATGCTTTTGGTGAAATAATAGAATTTATTACTGCAACTTCTGATACACTAGTATCATTAAAATGGTACCACTTACCATTAGCATTTTTAACATAAGAAGTATAATGTCCGCCTAAAACGCCTCCACTATGATTACAAACACCATACAGCTCATAAATATAACTATTTTTTTTATAACCAATAACATATTTAGATAGATCTAGATCATCAAACGGAAATGTAACGAGTATTTGATTCTTTTGACCTCTTTCATTAAATCTTTTAAAATCAATAACTAATATATTTGGAAATGACCAAAATTGGATTTTCTTTTTTATGTTTATTTTTTCTTTCGTATCCTCATTATACCAAGAATTTTCATCCTTTAAAATTTCTCCTTCAACATAGTAATCAAAACAATCTATTAAAGAAGGTGATTTATTATCTATAGGTATAGGTAAATCTATCATAAAATATGGTTCAGGTGTTATTTTAAGTTGTTTTCCTGTATCTAATTCAGAGATTTCTGAAACATGAATAGCATAAAATAAATTCCATATTTCTGAATATTCTTTTGAATACATATTTTTTATCATTTCAAAACACTGTATAGCTATTTTATCGGTTTCATTTTCTGGAGTGCCAGATATTGTCATTTTAATTTCTCTCGAAAGGGATGTATGAAAACAATCTATTAAGAAAAGAAGAAACTCTGGAAGATCATTTTGTGAATATCCAGTAAATATTTCCATGCCCTTTGTTTTTGCTATATGTTGAATTGTTTTAATAAATTTACCAGGAGATACAATACAATTATTAGCCCATAATAATTTTCTTAAATTGTCCCATTCTAAAATAAAGGTGGATTCAATCTTCTTTTTTAGTTTTCTTTTATATGTTTCATTATCTAAAAATATATTTAATTCATATGTGTGTGATAAAATCTGCATACATGAATTTATAAAACATGTATTTCCTAGATTGGCTAGACCACTAAGTCCCTTATTTTTATAATTTTCAAATTCCATTTTAATAGTTATAATAAATAATATAATATATTTAAACAGATTTAATATAATAATATTATATTAAATATATAATACTATGAGCACAAATCCAATATACACCAATATTACAAACGAAGAATTATTACTTGTTAATATACTTAATACAATGTATAATGATAATATATTACAAATACAAACTTTACAAGAATCGAACAATCAAATAAGAAATCTAATTACAAATATATTATATACTAGAGGTCAACAACGTAGAAATAGATTATATTCTAATACTAGAAATAATAGTACGAATAGTATATCTAATACTAGTACTAATACTAATACTAATACTAATACTAATACTAATACTAATACTAATACTAATAATTTATCCCAAGATACTGATAGAGTTATTATTAATAATACACCATACGTTATTAGTGATTATCAAGAATATTATATACCTGCATCAAATAATACTACAAATAATTCTACTACAAGTAATACACCATTTAATTTATCTAGATTTATTCAAACATTTTTTGATCCAGTAGAAATCTTTCCTACAGAAGCACAAATTGAAACCGCAACTAGAACAGTAAGATACAGTGACATATTATCTCCAAGAAATAGATCATGTCCTATATCTCTCGAAAACTTTAATGATAGTGATGTAGTTACGGTAATAAGATTTTGTGGACATATTTTTAATACAAATGAGTTAAATACTTGGTTTAGATCAAATTGTAGATGTCCTGTTTGTAGATATGATATTCGAAACTATAATCCAAATAATACTGCTAATAATAGTACAACAAATAATAATAGTGAGCATACTGAAACGAATACAAATACAAATACGAGAGAAACCGAAACAAATAACAATATATCAAATCAAGAGGAAAATATAGAAAATAATAATAGTAATAATAGTAGTAATAATAGTATAAATTCTTCAGAATCTAGACCATTAAATAATATGATAAATCAAATATTAAATTCAAATTTGTTTACAACTGAACAGCAAGTTATTGACTATTTATTAGACCCATCTGGTAATTTTATATCTGATGCAAATACTATTTTAAATTTATTTGATAGAATACAAAGAAGACACTAAATATAAAGTTATTTTATTTTTTTCTGATATATTTTGTTTTACTTTTCTTTGTATTTTTATAATATTTTTTACTTTTTTTTCTGTATAATAATGTTTTACCACCTTTTGATGTAATAGATTTATTATTCTTGACAGTTTTTGCTTTACCACGAGTATTTGTTTTTGGTTTTATTTTAGGGTCTTCAACTTGTATTTCTTCAATGGTATCAAGTAACATTTTGTTTTCATACACAGTAAATTTATAAGAACTTAATTTATATTGCAAATCAATTAAATTTTTATATTTATCTTTAAATTGTCTATACTCATTCGATTTATCATCAAGATTTAAAACTCTTAGGGTTTTTTCTTTATATGATTCTTTACTAGCATTAAAGCCTGGTCTTAAAATTTCTAATTCTTCTAGTAATTTATTATACTCAGGCATTAAATTATTAATTTGGGTTGTAGCTTCTTGTATACCATTTTCTAAAGATTTTTTATAACCTTCAATATCTTCTACATTATTTAAATTATTAGGAATTTCATTTAATAATTCGTCCATCTCTCTTGGATTTTTAAACATAAAATAAGTAAAATTTATTATCATTTTTAATTGTGTTGACATATTTCCACTTGAATATTTTTTAATAAAATCATCTAATGTTTGTATATTTTTATCATATTTAAAAAAAATAAGTTTAATATAATCATTTAATTGTTCTTTTAAATAAATTGTAAAACCAAATATAATATGTGAGAATGATATACCAGTTGTTTTATCTTTATCTATGTTTTCAACTAATGAGTGCTGGTGTGAATCATAGGCTATTTTATCAAATATGCTAGAATTTTTTCCAGGCATTACTGCCTTTTTTTCTTCATATGGCTTTGGATATGTTTTATGTGAAACAGCTTTTCCATAATCCAATAATTCGGATATAATTTGTTTTGTAGATAATTCTGGATTTTCTAATACAAGTTCTGCAATCATTATAGACCACATTTGACATAAACCTTCATTTATATCTTTGTTATTTACTTCAATTACTCCTTGATAAGTTTGTAGACCAATTAAAGAGGGGCAAATATCACTTGGTGGAACATAAGTAATTTCTGTATCAAATACATGGTCATTATTATTTAGAATATTTATTTTTTTTATAATTTCATTCATTTTATATCGAATATCAATATTTATTTGATTAAATTTATCTAAATTATAATATTGACCATGTGGTTCAAAATGCTCAATCACATTTTCTTTTTTTCTATAAATTAATAAATTTGCATGACCAGGAATAGATATAGGTATGACAAATAAATCTTTTGCATTTTTTATACATCTAAAAATCTGTTCTGCTGATTTATTTAATAAACGATTTTTTCCAATTGGAGTAAAATATAAATTCATAAAATAGGAATTTAATGCATTTATTTCTTTAGACATAGTAAAATTAGATATAAAACAAGTATTTTTATATTTTTGAACCAAATATAAATAAGCTAATCCGGTTAATACAGGTGTAGTTTTATAGATAATTTTTGATTCATCGCCTTCATATTCTTTTAAAAATTTATTTTGAAAAAATTCCAGTTTATTTCTTAATTTTGCTAAATTTTGGTCTGGAAGTTTTTCATTCAGTTGAGGATATTGTTTAAATTTATAAATCGTTTTTTTATTCATATATATTTATATTATATATATAATATAAATTCAATATTATAATAAGTTTTCATAATATTACAAATAATATAAGTAATATTATAATGAAGATATTATAATAAAGATATTATTATTATTATTATAACTAATCAAAATCTAAAATGAGAAGAAGAAAAGGTTTTTCAAAACGAAAAAAAAATAATAGTATAAAAGAAGAAAATAGTATAAAAGAAGAAAATAGTATAAAAGAAAATATTTCAGAAACTGAACAAGAAATATCTACAGAAGAAATCCAAGATGAACAAGATAAAGAAATTAATAAATATTATAACTATTATAATTATACTACAATTTTTTATGATAATAGTTGTAAATGTATTATTTATGTATTTCATACAACAATAAAAACTGTAAAATTTATTTTAAAAGTATCAGGAGTATATTTATTATGGATTTGTTTACATTATGTTGCATCACATTTATATATAAAATTATGTGTACCGAATACACTAATTGGATTTGTCATTTCGCCTTTTATGACCGCAACACCACATTGTCAAGGCTTAAGATGGATTGTATATAATGCAGCAAATATCATTAATAATATGTGGGTTGTATTAGGTGCATGGATTTGTTCTACCATATTAATAGTTAATAGAGACTCATCTAATGATAGTAGGTAACAAATAATTTATTTTATAAACTATATAAAGATAGTAATATATATTACTATATATAATGTCAGCATACAAGCGTTCTGGAAATAAGTGGTCTGTTAATGAAATTCTTTCATTACAGAGAGAATATGAACTTTTGGAAATGAATATTTTAGATATTGCTATGAAACATCAACGCAGTGTTATCTCTATATTGTATAAGTTAGAGAGTGAAGGATTTATTGATTCATGGTATTCCGCAAGAGGATTTAATGAATGGTCGGTTTCAAATGAAAATAAAGATACCTTTATGCTAAATTCAGAAGAGTCGAACGTATCTGAAGATGATACTAGTGCAGTAGATAAATTGGTTGATAGAGTATGGAATCTTGAGACAACTGTTAGTGATATTAGTAGTATGGTAAAACAAATGTTTAATGCAATGACTGAATCAAAGACCTCTAAAAAGAGACAACCACTTAGAAAGCTATAAAAAAGTTATTAGTTAGTACAAATTTTGTTCCAAGATTTTATTATTTTAAAATTTATTTATATAATTTTATAATACTATTATATAAATAATGTCTCTAAATTTTAATATAGAAATAATAGGACCTGGTCTTATAGCCAATTCATCGTATAATATTAAAAATAAAATAATACAAGATGATATATTAGATTTGAGTAAATTTACAAAATTAATGGTTTTAGATTGTTCTAGAATGCGTTTAAAAGGTATCAAAAATATTCCATCTACTCTAATTGAATTAAATTGTGAATATAATTTTTTGACTAGTTTACCTTCATTACCAAATCGTTTAAGAACATTATATTGCCATGAAAATAATATTAAATACTTACCAGTACTTCCAAATGAATTAAAAGATTTAAAATGTAAAAAAAATAAATTAGTAGAATTACCTTCATTACCAAATAGTTTAAAATATATTGATTGTAGTTTTAATAAGCTAATACAATTACCGACCTTACCATCTAGTTTAAATTCTTTAAATTGTCAAAATAATCAATTAGAAAATTTACCAACATTACCACAAAAAATAGTAAATTTAAATAGTAATAATAATCATTTGAAAAGTCTACCATTATTACCAAATAGTTTAGAGTATTTAAGCATAAATAATAATGAAATAACAGAATTATCTAACTTACCAATTAATTTAAGTAAATTAGAATGTTCTGATAATAAATTGACATCATTACCTAAACTACCTGTTAATCTAAGAATATTAAGTATTGAAAATAATAAATTAACATCATTACCTTATAATTTACCTAATTCATTAATTATATT
>Ga0136644_10001760_pt1 | contig 16963 bp, 15 predicted proteins | sample C_130820_EF_Meta_FD_94780 | JGI IMG/M metagenome (GOLD analysis project Ga0136644, IMG submission 94780) | Freshwater microbial communities from Lake Croche, Canada to study carbon cycling - C_130820_EF_MetaG (v2) (version 2) | ecosystem: Environmental > Aquatic > Freshwater > Lake | place... | reverse complement strand
TGGATGCAAGAGGTGGCTTTCATGAACACCACCGGTTCTTTGGGAATTGGCACGCCGGATTCGGCGGCATGGTCGGCAAAGTTGAGGCCGATGGCGATGAACTTGCCCACACCGCTCACCGGGCAGCCCATGCGTGGCGTGCCTTTCACCACCGGCAGCTTGGCGGTGTCGAGTTGGCGCAGCTTGTCCAGCGCGGCGTCGGACAACTGCTCGGGGCCGATGTCTTTCACCACCTTGCTCAGGTCGCGCAACACGCCCTGGGCGTCGATCAGGCCGGGCTTTTCCTGGCCTACCTGGCCGTAGCGAACGAGTTTCATGGGGCTTTTCCTTTGGTGGGCTTTAGTAGGTAGAACGGCCACCCGAGAGGTCGAACACCGCTCCGGTGGAAAACGAGCAATCGTCGGTGCACAGCCAGGCGATCATGGCGGCCACCTCTTGCGGCGTGCCAAAGCGGCCCATCGGGATTTTGGACAACATAAAGGCAATGTGCGCGGGCGTCATCTGCGCAAACATGGCCGTCTGCACCGCCGCGGGGGTGACGCAATTGACGCGAATGCCGGTGTCGGCCAGCTCCTTGCCCAGCGACTTGGTAAGCGCAATCACCGCCGCCTTGCTGGCACTGTAGGCGCTGGCGTTGGGATTGCCGTCTTTACCCGCCACCGAGGCGATGTTGACGATACGGCCCTGCCCCTGCGCGCGCATGACCGGTACCAGCTCGCGGCAGCAATAAAACAGGCCGTTGAGATTGACTTGCAGCACCTGGTGCCAATCGGCTACCGGGTAGTCCCACAGCTTGACGTTGGGGCCGGTGATGCCGGCCGAGTTGACGAGTGCATCTATGACCGGCTGCTGGCGCAGCGTTTGCTGCACGGCGGCCACCACCTGGGTGTGTTCGCTCACGTCCACTTGCACGGTGTGCACCGCGTCGCCCAGCGTCGCACGGGCTTGCGCCAACGCAGCGGCATCACGATCCCACAGCGTGAGGCGCGCGCCCGAGGCCAGCATGCGCTGCGCAGTGGCAAAGCCCAGGCCGGTGGCACCGCCAGTGATAACCGCATGGCGGTTTTGCAAGTCGAGTTGGTTCATATCGTGATGCCCCCATCGTTGGCCCAGGCTTGACCGGTCACAAAGCGCGACTCGTCGCTGGCCAGAAACACCACCATGGGTGCAATCTCTTCGGCCTGCGCCAGACGCCCCATGGGTTGACGCGCAATGAAGTCGCGCCGTGCCTGCACCGGGTCGGTGTGGGCGTTGATGCGGTCTTGCAGCGAAGGGGTATCCACCGTGCCGGGGCAAATCGCATTGCAACGAATGCCCTTGCCCACGAAGTCTGCGGCCACGCTTTTGGTGAGGCCGATTACCGCCGCTTTGCTGGCGCCATAGACGAAGCGGTTGGGCAAGCCCTTCAAGCTGCTGCACACGCTGGCCATGTTGATGATGCTGCCGCCGCCAGCGGCCAGCATGCCGGGCAGCACGGCCTGGATCATCCAAAACTGCGAGCGCACATTCAGGTCAAAGGCAAAGGCCCACTGCTCGTCGGTGGCCTCTAACGCGGTGCCGCTGTGCACAAAGCCCGCGCAGTTGAACAGCACATGGACTGGCGGTAGCCGCGCCACCGCAGCTTGAATGGCGGCCTTGTCCATCACGTCCAGCACCTGAGTATGGATGTGCGCCATGCCCTTGTAGGTGTCAAGCAAAGCAGGGTTGACATCGGTGGCGTACACCTGCGCACCTTGCGCCGCCAGTGCCAAGACGCTGGCGCGGCCAATGCCTTGGCCCGCCGCCGTGACGAGCACGGTTTTTCCTGTGAGTCGCATGGAGTCTCCGGTTTGATGAAGCGCCGCCCAAGTGGCCGCTTATGCGAGGGGATTGATCGAAATCGATTCTAGAGCGCAGCCGCGCGCCCAGGGGCCCTAAAAGTCTGAGGGTTTAGCCCGATGTTGGAAGCCTGGGCTTGCGGCAAGCTGGCGCGCTTTGGTGAGTGGTCGTTCCCGACTGGCTTGGCCAAGACCCGTTACCCCTATTTATTTGCACAGGAGACACACCATGCCCAACCGCCGCCACCTCCATGCCTGGGTCGCCAGCGCCTTGTTACTGTTCGGCGTGGCGGGGGGCAGCTTGGCGCAAGCGCAGACCAAGCTCAAATGGGCGCATGTGTATGAAACCTCGGAACCCTATCACCGCTGGGCGTTGTGGAGTGCAGAAGAATTCAAGAAGCGCACCAATGGCAAGTACGAAATCCAGGTTTTCCCGGCCTCCAGCTTGGGTAAAGAGAGCGACATCAACCAGGGCCTGCAACTGGGCACGGTGGACATCATCCTCACCGGCGCCTCTTTTGCGGCGCGCGCTTTCCCGCGCTTGGCGGTGAGCTACTACCCCTTTACTTTTCGGGACGCCGACCATGTGCTCAAGTACAGCCAAAGCGAGGTGTTCCGGGAGTTGACCGAGGGCTATAAAAAGGCCAGCGGCAATACGGTGACCGCCCTCACCTACTACGGCGTGCGCCATGCCACGTCGAACAAATTGTTCAAGACCTGCGACGAAATGAAGGGCCTAAAAATCCGCGTGCCCGACGCACCGGCTTACACCGCCCTACCGCGCGCCTGTGGCGCCAACGCGACGCCTATTGCCTTTGCCGAGGTGTATCTGGCGCTGCAAAACGGCACAGTGGACGGGCAAGAAAACCCGCTGCCCACGATTGAGGCCAAAAAATTCTATGAGGTGCAAAAGAACATCATCCTCACCGGCCATATTGCGGACTCGCTGCTTACCGTGGTCGGCCCGCATGTGATGGCCAAGCTCAGCCCGGCGGAGCAAAAAATCCTGACCGAGGTGACACAGGAAGGCGCGGCCCAGGCAGGCATGGAGATTCGCAAGCGCGAAGCCGAGTTGGTGGAGGAGTTCAAGAAAAAAGGCATCAATGTGGTCACGGTGGACCGTGGCGCCTTCCAGCAGCGCGTGCTCAAGGCGATTGACTTCCCGTCCATGGGGCTGGACAAGAAAGACTGGGACCGCGTGGTGGCCTTGCAATAAGCCCGCGCCATGACGGATTTATTCAGTGCGCCCCCAGTGATGGGGGACGATGGCGAGTTCCATATTCAGGACGAGGCGGTGGACTTGTCGGGTACACCGCCTGAAGCCTGGGCGGCGCTGGCTTTGTTCTGGCTGTTGGGTGCGACGGTGATGGTGCAGTTCATTACCCGCTATGTGTTCAACGACTCTGCCGCCTGGACCGAGGAGATTGCGCGCTATCTGCTAGTGGGCACGGTGTTTGTGGGCGCTGCCATTGGCGTGGGCAAGAACAACCATATCCAGGTGGATTTTTTCTACCGCTTGCTGCCCCTGCGGCTGTGCCGGGTGCTGTCACTGCTGGTGGACGCGTTACGCATTGCGTTTTTCGTCGTGGCCGTGGTGCTGACGGTTCAACTCATGCTGCGCCTGGGACACTCGCGCATGACGGTGGTGGACCTGCCCATGAACCTGGTGTATGGCCTGTGCCTGCTGGGCTTTGCGCTGATGGCGTGGCGCGCCGTAGACGTGTTGCGCGTGCACTGGCGGCGCGGCTACAGCGTGCTGGAGCGGCCCGAAACCTCTATGGCCGATCAATAGGCCTCACACCATGCTGAAAATCATCTTCTTGTTTCTCATGGCTAGCGGCCTTCCAGTGGCTGTTGCCATGGCCGGTGCCTCGTTGCTGTACATCGCCTTCACCGGCAGCTCGCCACCGTTTGTCGTCATCCACCGCATGGTCAGTGGCATTGACAGTTTTCCGCTATTGGCCGTGCCTTTTTTCATCCTGGCGGGCAACCTGATGAATAACGCGGGCATCACCAACCGCATCTATAACTTTGCGCTCGCGCTGGTGGGTTGGCTCAAGGGGGGGCTGGGCCACGTCAACGTGCTGGGCTCAGTGATTTTTGCCGGCATGAGTGGCACGGCGATTGCCGACGCAGCCGGCTTGGGCACGATAGAAATCAAGGCCATGAAAGACCATGGCTACGACTTGGAGTTTGCGGTCGGTGTGACGGCGGCTTCGGCCACGCTGGGGCCCATCATCCCGCCCAGCCTGCCCTTCGTCATCTACGGCATGATGGCCAATGTCAGCGTGGGGGCCTTGTTTTTGGCGGGCATTTTGCCGGGCCTGTTAATGGCCGTGCTGATGATGCTGACCGTGGCCTACTTTGCGCACAAAAACGGCTGGGGCGCCGATGTGGCTTTCTCTGGGTCGCGCGTGGCCAAGGCGCTGCTGGAAAGCGCGGTGGTCATCGGCTGGCCTTTGTTGATTTGGTGGCTGGTCACGCAAGGGGGCACGCCAGCGCAGCTCACCGTGTTTGTTGGCTTGGTGTTGTTGTTTATGGCCGACCGCTTGTTTCACTTTCAGGCTGTGCTGCCCATCATGACGCCGGTGCTGCTGATTGGCGGCATGACCACGGGCGTATTCACACCGACGGAGGGCGCCATTGCTGCCTGCGTGTGGGCCTTGGTGCTGGGTTTTTTCTGGTACCGCACGCTGAGCTTCAAAACCTTCGTCAAGGTATGCCTGGACACGGTGGAGACCACCGCCACCGTGTTGTTCATCGTCGCTGCCGCCAGCATCTTCGGTTGGATGCTTACCGCCACCGGCGTCACCGCAGCCATTGGCCAGTGGGTGCTGGGCTTTACCCACGAGCCCTGGGTGTTTTTGCTACTGGCCAATTTGCTGATGCTGTTTGTGGGTTGCTTTCTGGAGCCCACGGCAGCCATCACGATTTTGGTTCCGATTTTGGTGCCTATTTGCCAGCAACTGGGCATAGACCTGGTGCACTTTGGCTTGGTGATGGTGCTGAACCTGATGATCGGCTTGCTGCACCCGCCCATGGGCATGGTGCTGTTCGTGCTGGCGCGCGTGGCCAAACTCAGTGTGGAGCGCACCACCATGGCCATCCTGCCCTGGTTGGTGCCGCTGCTAGGCAGCTTGGTGATCATCACCTACTTTCCCAAATTGGTGCTGTGGTTGCCCAAGCTCATCTACTGAGTCTGGCTGGCGCGCTTGCGCCAACTCGCCGGTTTGCCCCCTGTTGAAATGCCTGACCCCTGTGCCACACCATGAGCCCATTGATTCGCCTCCATCCCCATGACGACGTGTTAATTGCCCGCAGCCAGTTACTAGGCGGCACGGTGGCAGAAGGCGTTACCGTGCGGGGCCTGATCCCGCCAGGGCACAAGGTGGCGGTACGGGCCTTGGCAGCGGGCGAAGCGGTGCGGCGCTACAACCAAATCATCGGCTTTGCCACCCAGCCAATTGCACCGGGCGAGCATGTGCACAGCCACAACCTGGGTGTGGGCGACGAGGGCGGCGCCTTTGCGCGCGACTACGCAATGGGTGCAGACGTGAAGCCCGAGCCGGTAAGGCGCGAGGCGAGCTTTATGGGCATACGACGCGCCGATGGCCGGGTGGCGACGCGCAATTACATCGGCGTGCTCTCTAGCGTCAACTGCTCGGCCACCGCTGCCCGCGCCATTGCAGACCATTTTTCGCGCCAGATGCGTCCCGAGGCACTGGCCGCCTTCCCGCATGTGGACGGCGTAGTGGCCCTGACCCACGGCACTGGCTGCGGCATGGACACACAGGGTCTGGGCATGCGGCTACTGGAGCGCACCCTGGCCGGCTATGCCACGCATGCCAACTTTGCCGCCGTGCTGGTAGTGGGTTTGGGCTGCGAGGCCAACCAAATCAAGGCTTGGCTGGCGCACAGCCAACTGCGCGCCAGCGACACGCTGCAAGTCTTCAACATCCAAGACAGCGGTGGTACCGCGCAAACCGTGGCCAAGGGCATCGCACTGGTGCAGGCCTTGCTGCCGCAGGCCAACCAAGCGCAGCGCGAGCCTTGTAGTGCGCAGCACCTCCGCGTGGGCCTGCAATGCGGCGGCTCGGACGGCTATTCCGGCATCAGTGCCAACCCGGCGTTGGGCGCGGCGGTGGACTTGCTGGTGGCCCATGGCGGCACGGCCATCTTGTCGGAAACACCCGAAATTTACGGCGCCGAGCATTTGCTCACCCGGCGCGCGGTGCGGCCCGAAGTGGCGCAACAGTTGATTGCGCGCATTCGCTGGTGGGAGCACTACACGCGCAGCAACGACGGCGCCATGGACAACAACCCCTCGCCAGGCAACAAAGCCGGTGGGCTCACCACGATTCTGGAAAAGTCACTGGGCGCGGTAGCCAAAGGCGGCACCACCAATTTGCAGGCCGTTTATGAATACGCGCAAAGTGTGCAGGCGCAGGGGCTCGTGTACATGGACACGCCGGGCTACGACCCGGTCAGCGCGACCGGCCAAGTGGCCGGCGGCGCCAACCTGATTTGCTTTACCACCGGGCGTGGCTCGGCCTATGGCTGCGCGCCCGCGCCCTCGCTCAAGCTGGCCACCAACACAGCGTTGTGGCAGCGCCAACCAGACGACATCGACATCAACTGTGGCGAGGTCATCGACGGCCAGCGCAGCGTGGCCGAAATGGGTGAGGTTATTTTTGAACACCTGCTGGCCACGGCATCCGGCACCCTTAGCAAAAGCGAGCGCCATGGTTACGGGCAAAACGAATTCGTGCCCTGGCAAATCGGCGCTGTGATGTGAGCGAAGCCATGAACGATCTGTGCATTCCCGCAGCCGCTTTGCGCACTGTTGCAGCCCGCATCGTGCAAGCGGCGGGCAGCCGCCCACCAGAGGCGCAAACAGTTGCCGCCAACTTGGTGCTGGCCAACTTGAGTGGCCACGATTCGCATGGCGTGGGCATGCTGCCGCGCTATGTGGATGCCGTGCTGGAAGGCGGCTTGCAACCCAATACGGACGTGCGCGTGCAGCTTGACGGCGGCAGCCTGCTCAGCCTGGACGGCCAGCGCGGTTACGGTCAGGTGGTGGGTGAGCAAGCCATGGCGCTGGGTATAGCACGTGCCCAGGCGCATGGCAGTTGCATACTGGCACTGGGGCAGGCGCACCACTTAGGGCGTATTGGCCACTGGGCGGAGATGGCGGTGGCGCAGGGGCTGGTTGCCATCCACTTCGTCAACGTGCAGTCGCGACCCATCGTCGCGCCCTGGGGCGGCAGCGATGGACGCTTTGGCACCAACCCCTGCTGTATCGGTGTGCCGTTAAAAGGCCAAGCGCCCTTTGTGCTGGACTTTGCTACCAGCCGGGTGGCACAGGGCAAGATGCGGGTGGCGCACAACCGGGGCGAGGCCGTGGAGCCCGGCTTGTTGCTGGACGAACAAGGCCAACCCACGACCGATCCAGGCGTGGTGGTGGTGCCGCAGGCGGGTGGCCTGTTTGGCGCCCTGCTACCCTTCGGCGAGCACAAGGGCTTTGGTTTAGCGGTGGCCTGCGAGTTACTAGGCGGCGCGCTGAGCGGCGGTGGCACTTGGCACCAGCCGGGCGACGCGCGCCGAAACGTGCTCAACGGCATGCTGTGCATACTCATAGACCCCGCTCGGCTGGGCACCCAAGCCCGTTTTGAGCAAGAGGCACTGGCCTTCGTCGATTGGGTGCGGCAAAGCCCCGCTGGCGCCGGGTTTGACGGGGTGCAACTAGCTGGGGAGCCCGAGCGTGCCGCTCGCACCCTGCGCGAGCAAACGGGCATACGCCTAGACGCGCAAACCTGGGACGAGCTGATTCAGGCTGGGCGCAAAGTGGGTGCTGAGGTGTCAGTCTGACGCACCACCTAGCACAGCGACCAAGGCGGCGCCTACATGCTCGGTGGGCGCCCGCCTAAAACCTGAGCGTGCAAAGCGCTGCATGCGACCCATCGCAAAAGCGGTCAATACCGATGCCTGCACCGATGCCTGTACTGTTGGCGTCGGCGAGCCGCTTGCTTCGGCGGCGAGGCGCAAACCCTGCTTGAGTGCGGACTCGATCTTGTCAAAAAACTGGTTCATGCGCAGTTGCAAGCGCTCATGCTCGAACACCAGTGCATCGCCCACCATGACGCGCGTCATACCGGGGTTTTTTTCGGAAAACTGCAGCAAGATGGTAATGATCTGGCGCGCCTGGGTGGCACCCGTCGCTTCGCGCTGCTCGATTTGCTGCACCAGGCCGAATACCGTCTGCTCGATGAACTCGATCAAACCCTCGAACATTTGCGCCTTGCTGGCAAAGTGCCGGTACAAAGCCGCCTCACTAACAGATAGCCTGGCGGCCAGCGCCGCCGTGGTAATGCGCTCTGCACCCGGCTGCTCCAGCATGGTGGCCAGGGCTTGCAAAATTTGGATGCGCCGTTCCCCTGGTTTCGGTCTGGTGCGCGAGGCGGTGTCAATGCTATTCGCGTCTGAAATCCGCTCGGCGTCGGGCATGGTGGGGCTGCGCTGGTTGTTCAGCACATTTTCGCACAGTGCCCATTCGTCAACAGCCAGGGGAAACACGCGCCCAACATAAAAAAGGCCCCGGCGGCTAAGCGGGGCCTGGTGTCGGGAAAGCAACGATCTAGGGGCTTAGGAACTGCTGCCGGTTACGCCTGTGACGGTGATCACGGTGCCGGTACCCACGGTAGTGCCGTTGACCACCACCGTCCCATTCGGAGTGATCGTGACCACTGCAGTAGCAGAGCTAGAAGTTTGGGCGCCCAATGTCAGCGAAACCGAGCGTGTGCTGCTGGCGCTGGCTGCCGCACCCGCCGTGCCTACCGTCAAGTTACACGGCGTCACCTCTACCCGACCACCGGTAGCCAGGGGCGAACTGGCAGGAAAAGTGGAACTGGTCACGGTAAAAATGCAAGAGCCAAACGTGGTCACGCCAGAAGCCTTGGCAGAAGCGGTTTCTATGCTAAATGCCGGTGTAGCTGATGAGCCCGAGAGCGTCAGCGTAACCGGCTGAGCGGTGCCGAATGCAGTGACGCCAGACGGAAAGACCATCGGCGTAGACGTGCCAGCCACCGCCGCCACGGTAGAGGCTGTAATAGGTACGACTAAGTCACTGACAACCGCCGTGGACACCGCCGCCGAGTCGCCACCGCCACAAGCCACCAAAGCGGCACTGAATAGGGTGGCCAACGCCAAGCCCCGGGAAACATGGTTGATAGTTCGCATGACCGATTCACTCCTAGTTAAGAACCTCACGCAGCAACAGAGCACTGCTGCTGCCCCACCCTGACTGCCACCGATTTCACTATCCAACTAGACTGTCGGCTTGGCATTCAGATTCTAAAACGCGCCCTGCGAACTGCATCTAAAACGGCGCCTGAGCAAAACGACTCAGGGCAAAGCTGCGTCGGGCGAGAACTCGCGCCCATACAGAAAAAACGACTCGCGCATCCGCGCCAACTGGCTTACAAAATACGCTTGGCTGTTGCGCCCGGCGTTCAAGCGCTCTGCTTCGGCATTGTAGTCCAGCTGTAGATTGCGCGCGGACGAAACACTTAAGGGGTTGGCGCTCATATTGCCAGTTGCAACACGGGTGCGCACACCTTGGGAAAACAGTGAGGTGCCGCTAAACTGCACCGCCGTAGGCGCCATGCCCTGGCGCGGCGTGAGTGGCAGGGCGAACTCCAAACCGGCGTAGTGCCGCCCATCACCACGGGTGTAGGTGAGGCGCACCGCCACATCACCAAACCAGCGCGTGAATACCGCTGAAGGCCCGCGGCTGCCATCGCTGTACTGCTGGGCACCGGCTTCTAGCCAGGTTTGCGGCGACATGACCCAGCGGTAGCTGGCCGCTGCCGTGAGGCTTTGGTTGCCCAGTTGCGTATCCGGGTACTGAAGTTTGCTCACGCGCAGGCGCAGCACATCGTCTCGGCCTGGCACGAACAGGCTGGACTCGCCCTGCACACCCCAAATCCCATAGCCGAAGCGGCCCACGCCCGCATTCACAAACCATTGGTCGCCTAGCCAGGCGCTCTGCTGTACGGATACCTGCTTGACGCCATTGGTCTGGCGTGAGCCCGAAAACACCTGACCCGGCTGCATATTGGCCGATGTGCTCAGGCGCTGCACCTCGCTGGCGAACAACTCGGCGCCGCTCCACATGGGCAGTATGGCCTGCACTTCAGCGGCCAGTGAATAATCAAACGCGCCCACCTCGGTACCCAAGGTGTAGTTGAGGTTGGGCTTGAGCACCAATCGAATCGGGGAGTGGAAGCTGGCCTTGGCACGAAGCCACTGCACCGCCTGCAAGGGGTAGCTGCGATCCAGCGCCAAGCTCGATCGGGCCTGGCTGGCGTCGCCATCACGCAAAAACTGGCGGAATACGGCCACGTCCACCGATACCACCTGCTGTGACTGACCGTCCTTGAGGCCCAGCGCATACACCCGGCGCACGCCAGTCGGCGCATATTCGGCGGCCAAGCCCAGTACCAGGCCGAGCGCATCGGCCTCGTTGTGGGCGTACCGATGGTTTTCGTATTCCACCACCCAATCCGCGCCTTGCTGGCCCACGCGCACCCGCTCCAGGCCCACTGCCACCAGCGCACGCAACAGGCTTTCTTGCCGGTCTTGCGCAGTGGGCGGCATGGCGGCAGGTGCGAGCCGGGGTGACAGCGCAGGCAAAGGGTGAGCGGGCACCAACTGCTCGGCCCGACGCGCATTGTCTTGCAAGGGAAAAAGCAAACTCATTTGGATGCTGGGCGTGCGGCTACCCCCCGAGGTACCCCCGCCCGTGCGCTGCACCGTGGTGAGCAACTGCGCATTCGCCAACACAGCCATCGGTTGGGAGCGGTAGCGCAGCCCGGCGTGGCTGTACTGGCCGTCGTACTCCGCCAGCGCCGCCAAGCCGGTACCGGGCACCGCCACCTCCACCCCGGCAAAACCACCGTTAAACGCTTTGGGCCGATCCACCGCATTCAGCACCGGGCTACCGTGGGCATAGCCCGCAGCCCAGGTGAACAGACCATAGCGGTCGCCAGCTACCAGGTACTGGGATTTGAAATACGGCGCACCACCGCCGATGTCGTTTACGCCCAGTGCCAGCTTGGGTAATCGGGGCGACAAGGTAGGCAGTTGCCACTTGATATTGGCTGACAGATCGCGTGGCCCCGATACCAAGATGGAGCCGGGCTGCGGGTTTTGATATTCGGCAAAACGCCCGTACAGCTCCAGATTGGGCAGCAAACCCACCCCCAGGCTGTAGTTCTGGTGTTTGCTGTAGTGGCCCAGCGCAGGCTCTTGGTTGTTGCCCACACTCGCTGCCACTTGCCCCGACGCCAACACATCGGCCCAGGGAATGGCCAAGCCGCCGGTGTTGCCCTGGGTGCTGACCCCCTGCGCCCAGGCTGTCGGCGCAGCCACCAGCCAAGCGCACATGACAAGCCGCGCGTGCACAGCATCCCGCCCAGGCCGCAGCCAGACGCGCCCTGCGCTCATGCAGCAGCCACCTCCATGCCGCGCCGCGCTTCGCTTTGCAAAAAGCATTCGTAGGCGTGGCGCAGGCCCTCGCGCAGGTCAATACGGGCCTGCCAGCCCAGAGCGCTTAAGCGCGAAACATCCATCAGCTTGCGCGGTGTGCCATCGGGCTTGGTGGTGTCAAAACCCACCCGCCCGGTAAAACCAGTCACCTCGGCCACCCATTGCGCCAGTTGGGCAATGCTCACATCGGTTCCGGAACCCACGTTGATATGCGACACACGCTCGCTGGTATTGGCTTTGTAGCGATCATGGGGCAGGTTCAGCACAAACAGCGAGGCCTCGGCCATGTCATCCACATGCAAAAACTCGCGCATGGGACGACCGGTGCCCCAAATCACCACCTCGGGTGCGCCAGACTGCACGGCCTCGTGAAAGCGCCGCAGCAAGGCTGGCACCACGTGGCTGTTTTCGGGATGGAAATTGTCGCCGGGGCCGTACAAGTTGGTGGGCATGACCGAGCGGTAGTCCACCCCGTGTTCGCGGTTGTAGCTTTCGCACAGCTTGATACCTGCAATTTTGGCTACCGCGTAGGGCTCGTTGGTGGGCTCCAAGGGGCCAGAGAGCAGCAATTCCTCGCTCATGGGCTGCGGCGCCAAACGCGGGTAGATGCAGGAACTACCTAGAAACAGCAAACGCTGGACGCCCGCGCGCCAGGCCTGGTGAATGACGTTGCACTCCACCATCAGGTTGTCGTAAATGAACTGCGCCGGGTAGGTGTTATTGGCCCAAATACCCCCCACCCTGGCGGCAGCCAGGATCACCACATCCGGCCGCTCAGCCTGCATGAAGTCGCGCACGGCCGCCTGTTCCAGCAAGTCCAATTCGGCGCGTGTGCGAGTGAGGATTTGCAAGTCCTCGCCGCCTTGGACACGGGATTGCAAGCGGCGCAGCATGGCCGAGCCCACCATACCCCTGTGGCCGGCAAGAAAAATTTTCATGGTTGCGCTTCCCTTCTGTTACCGCTGACCTTAACGGTAGCTATTCTTAATACGCGTTGCGGTGCACGAAGCCCTTGAACAGGGTTTTGAAAATAATCTTCAAATCCAGCCACAAAGACCAGTTTTCGATGTATGCCAAATCGTACTCGACGCGCTGAAGCATTTTTTCCAGGGTGTCGGTCTCACCCCTGAAGCCGTTGATTTGCGCCCAGCCCGTAACCCCCGGCTTGACTTTGTGACGCAGCATGTAGCGGGGTACCAGGTTTTTGAAATGCTGGTTGTGCGCCACCGCGTGGGGGCGCGGCCCCACCACCGACATGCGACCCTGCAACACATTGATGAACTGCGGCAACTCATCTAGGCTGGTGCGGCGTAAAAAAGCACCCAGCGGCGTCACCCGAGGGTCTTCACGGGTGGCCTGCGATACCTGCTGACCCTGCTCCTGATGAACCACCATGGTGCGAAATTTGTACACCCAAATTTGCTGACCGTTCCAGCCGTGGCGGCGTTGCTTGAACAATACCGGCCCCGCAGAGCTGAGCTTGATGGCCAGCGCAATTGCCAGCATGAGCGGGCTGACCACCAACAAAATCACGGTTGCGGCTATATAGTCTTCGCAGGCTTTAAGCAAACCGGCGGGGCCCGACATGAACGAGGTGGACAAATCCAGCATGGGTACGCCCGCCACCTCACTCACGCCATGGTTGATGAGCTTGAGCGAGAACAGATCGGGCACAAATCGGATGTTGGCGGTGCTGTCACTCAATGCGTGGAGGGCGGTATGTATGCCCGCCTCATCGCTGAAGGGCAAGCACAGCCAGACCTCGTCCACCGGGCGCGACCGGTTGGCTGGGGATTGCTCCGGCCCCAGCCGGATGGAGTGGGACGACTCGGGTAACTGGAGTTCCAGTGCTGGGCTACCGTGAGCCAGGGCTGCCAACTCGCTCGGCATGACACGGGCCACCACACGCAGGCCGCTCCAACTGGCCTGCTGCACACATTGCTCCATGCGTTGAACCGCATCGCCCTGCCCGACCAGAACCACCGATTTGTAGTTGTAGCCCTTTGAGCGCAGCCAGCGCAGCACCGAATACACCAGTAGGCGCAGCAATACCAGACCCAGCAGCGTCGCCGCCACCCACCCACCAAACCACAGACGCGAGTAATCGGTCGAGGTTTTGGTCACAAATAGCCACAGCACCAAGACGCCTGCCGTCATCAACCACACCAAGGCCACCGTTGCGAGCAGGCGGCGAAATTCGTCAAAACGCCAGGACCGGTACAGACCGAAAGAAAACGCTTGCATGATTAAGCAGGCCGCGCCCACCAATAGGGCGGCGTTGTGAGGCAAGCGAGAGTGGTCTGCATGAAACCACTGCCATGACAGCAGGCCGCAAACGCCGATGACCAGCGCATCCAATGCGGGCGCGGTGTAACGCATCAACGGCGAAGAGAGCCTGATCGGTGAACGAAGCATTGGAGAACCATCCCTGCAAAAAGCACACCCGCCATGGCGCCCGCCATGTCAATGCCTACATCGGCCCAGCGCGGGTGCCGCTGAACGGCAAAAAACTGCAAGCCTTCAGTTAACAAGGCCAACAACAAAGCAAACCCCAGCACCTGTACCCGGCGCCAAGCGATGGGCGGAATGATAGCCAGCGCTGAGCCGCAACAGAACAAAACGAAGTGCGCGGCAGACGCAAAATAAGACGGCCCGTGTATTTGTGCCTCCATGGCATAGCGCCAGGGGCCAGGCATGAGCGTGCCGGCAAACAAGGCAATAATTAGCAACCCCATCACAGACCAAGCGCCGCGGCGTGACAGGTTAAAAACAGACTGGCTACAGTCGCTCATCGTTTATATCTAGTGACATTTTTGCTACCCGGGGCAAACGGCAACTGGGGCAGCTGAGGGAGAGTCTATTTCATGGCCATTGATTTTGTTCCTGTCATTCTTTGCGGCGGCACCGGTAGCAGGCTTTGGCCGCTTTCAAGGGCAGGCTTTCCCAAGCAGTTTATTTGCCTCACTGGCACCGACAGCCTGTTTCAGCAGGCCGCTCAGCGCCTGGCGGCTTTGAACGATGAGACGTTCAGAGTGGCGGCACCCGTGGTGGTAAGCAATGAAAGCCATCGCTTTTTGGTGAGTGAGCAACTGCGTGAAATCGGCATCGAACTGGGCGCCGCCTTGTTGGAGCCGGTGGGTCGCAACACCGCCCCGGCATTGAGCCTGGCCGCCCTGGCGGCGGTGGAAGGTGGCAGCGATCCGGTGCTGGTTGTCATACCGGCAGACCAGGCGGTGAGCGATGGCTTGGCCTTTACCCAAACCCTGCACGAAGCCATTCAATGCGCCGCGGCGGGCTCGGTAGTTATTTTGGGCATCAAACCCGACCGTGCTGAAACAGGCTACGGTTACATCCAATCAGAAGCACCTGCGAGCGCTGGTGGGCCCAGCCCGGTGCTGCAGTTCGTTGAAAAGCCCGACGCTGCCACCGCTCTGCGCTACCTGGCTGACGGCAGCTATTACTGGAACGCGGGCATTTTCGTGCTCAAGGCTTCGGTCTGGCTGCGTGCGCTAGCGGCGTTTGCGCCCGATATCAGCAACAGCAGCCAAAAAGCCTGGGCAGCGCGGCGTACCGATGGCCTGTTTATACGACCCGGCCAGGCCGAGTTTGCGGCCATACGCAGCGACTCCATCGACTATGCGGTGATGGAGCATTGCGCAGGCAGCACTTTTGACTTGCGCATGTTGGCGCTGGATGCCAACTGGAGCGATTTAGGCGCCTGGGACGCCGTCTGGAAACTGTTGCCCAAAGACGAGGCGGGCAACGCCCACGTGGGCGACGTGCTGAGCAGCGACAGCAACAACACCTTGGTGCACGCCAGCAGCCGCCTGGTTGGCGTGGTGGGCGTGAGCAACTTGGTGGTGGTTGAAACCGCTGATGCGGTGCTGGTGGCCGACAAATCACGCAGCCAGGAAGTGCGCCAGATCGTGGACCAACTCAGCCAACAACGGCGCGAGGAGCAGCACTTACACCGCAAGGTAAACCGCCCTTGGGGCTGGTACGACACCCTGGACTCGGGCGACCGCTTCAAGGTCAAGCGCATCATGGTCAGGCCCAAGGCCAGCCTGAGTTTGCAAAAGCATTTCCACCGCGCCGAGCACTGGGTGGTGGTGAAGGGCACAGCCGAAATCACCAACGGCGACCAGACCCTGGTGCTCACCGAGAACCAGAGTACCTACATCCCCCTGGGCGAGGTGCACCGCCTGGCCAACCCCGGCTCCATTCCGCTTGAAATTATTGAAATTCAAACCGGCAGCTACCTGCAAGAAGACGACATCGTGCGCCTACAGAGCGACTATTGAGAAAGGACACATACCCCATGCCTACCGCACTCATTACCGGCATTACCGGCCAAGATGGCTCCTACCTAGCTGAACTGCTCATCGAAAAGGGCTACCAGGTACATGGCATCAAACGCCGTGCCAGCTCGTTCAACACCTCGCGCGTGGATCACATCTACCAGGATCCGCACATCGACAACGCACGCCTCGTGCTGCACTACGGCGACCTGAGCGACACCAGCAACCTCACCCGCATCATCCAGCAAGTGCAGCCTGACGAAATTTATAACCTGGGCGCACAAAGCCATGTTGCGGTCAGCTTTGAAAGCCCCGAATACACCGCCGACGTGGACGCCATTGGCGCGCTGCGCATTCTTGAGGCCATACGCCTGCTCGGTTTGGGCTCAAAAACCCGTTTCTACCAAGCCAGCACCAGCGAGCTGTTTGGCCTGGTGCAAGAAGTTCCCCAGCGCGAGAGCACACCGTTTTACCCACGCAGCCCCTACGCAGTAGCCAAGCTGTACGCCTACTGGATCACGGTCAACTACCGCGAAGCCTATGGCCTTTATGCCTGCAACGGCATCCTGTTCAACCACGAGAGCCCACGCCGTGGAGAAACCTTCGTTACCCGAAAAATCACCCGTGGACTGTGCAACATCGCCCAGGGCCTGGAGGACTGCCTGTACATGGGCAACCTGGACGCGCTGCGCGACTGGGGCCACGCCAAGGACTACGTACGCATGCAATGGATGATGCTGCAGCAAGAGCGGGCGCAAGACTTTGTGATCGCCACCGGCCTGCAGTACAGCGTGCGCGACTTCATCACCTGGACCGCCACCGCGCTGGGTATTGGCCTGCGGTTTGAGGGCCAGGGCGTGCACGAGCGGGCCGTGGTAACCCAGATTGATGGAGACAAAGCGCCAGCGTTACAGCCCGGGCAAGTGCTGGTGCGGGTGGATCCGCGCTACTTCCGCCCCACCGAAGTGGAAACCTTGCTGGGTGACCCAACCCGCGCCAAGCAAGAACTGGGCTGGATACCCCAAATTACCGCGCAAGACATGTGCGCGGAAATGGTGGCACATGACCTCGCGCAGGCGCGGCAAAACGCCTTGCTCAAAAGCCACGGTTATTCCGTGACGATCAGCACCGAGTAGCATAGCTTGACACGATCTTAAATAAATTAAATCACTATGATTAAACCTAGAAACCGCAGTTGGACGCGCCCGAGTGTGCCGCCATGGGGTGGCCTGGCCAGGCGCGACGACGCGGCTGGCTGATGCCAGCAAGGAGGAGCAACACCGCCAGGGCATCCCAGGGCGG